>Ga0224723_1001627_pt1 | contig 13344 bp, 11 predicted proteins | sample Balambano_FR2_Me_FD_161647 | JGI IMG/M metagenome (GOLD analysis project Ga0224723, IMG submission 161647) | Freshwater sediment microbial communities from Lake Towuti, South Sulawesi, Indonesia - Balambano_FR2_MetaG | ecosystem: Environmental > Aquatic > Freshwater > Lake > Sediment | place...
GACGATCGCCGATCGCACTGCATCACGAGCCGCCCAATTGGCTGACAGTTTTGCGGCAAACATTTCCGGAAAGCCGCCGCCGAAATAAAGTCCCTGCACGCCTGCGGGCAATCCAGCATCCTCAAGCGGACTCCAGGGCACCAGCTCTGCACCCAATTGCGCTAACCGCTCCAAATTGTCTGCGTAGTAAAAGCTGAACGCGCGATCGGCAGCAACCGCAACGCGGACGGGGATGCGGGGCAAAGCACATGCGGGAGCAACCGCCGAACGAGCAACCGCCAACAGCGGCAGCAAGGTTGACCAATCAAAGCAGGTTTCTGCCAGCGTTGCCAGCCGATCGATGAGTTCAGTCAGAGAAGGCAATTCCGCTGTGGGCACCAGACCCAGATGGCGATCGGGAATATGGATCTGATCCTGACGGCGCAGCACACCCAAAATCGGCAGGTTGAGCGGCTCCAATGCCGACTTCAGCAGATCAAGATGACGATCGCTGCCAACCCGGTTTAGCACCACGCCCGCAAACCGAAGGCGCGGATCAAAGGTTTGGTAGCCGTGGGCAATGGCGGCGATCGATCGAGACAGGCGACTGCAATCTAAAACCAGCAGAATCGGTCGATCGAGCAACCGGGCAATGTGAGCCGTGCTGGCAAAATCATCTGTAGCGCTGGCACCGTCAAACAGCCCCATCACGCCTTCAATCACAGCGTAGTCTACGTTCTGAGTGTGCTGAGCAAAACACTGCTGCACATTAGTCTCAGACGTGAGAACGGGGTCAAGATTGCGGCACGCCCGTCCAGTGACGTGCCCGTGAAACATCGGGTCAATGTAGTCTGGTCCAACCTTAAAGGACTGCACCCGCATTTGCCGCCGCGAAAGGTAGGCAAGCAGCGACAGCGCGATCGTCGTCTTGCCTACCCCACTGCGTTCTCCAGCAATGATCAGCGCCATTATTTAGAAGCTGTTGGCTGTTCGCTAACCGCTAATCGCTAACAGGTTATTCCTTGACACTGCGAAGTACCTGTGCGGCGACTGCCAGACTTTCTTCATACAGCACGTCTTGCCCCCACCGCTGGAGCTGCTGACCCAGCAGAAACTCGGCTTTCTGGTCTGAGAGAGCCGTCACCTGCTCAGTCCGGCAGGCTTGAGCAGTGCCTCCTGCTTCCATTCGCATACAGCCCATTGTCTCTGAGCAGAGAATCGTGCAGCAGTCGGCGTTGAGATTCGTCGAAGTCAGGCGCAGCCCCACCAGATCGCCAGGAATTTCGCCCCAGTCAGAAGTCGGAATGGCAGCCAGCTCAGCTTCGATCGTCTTCTGGTTGGGTGCTGTAAATTTGACGTGTTTCAGGTCATAGTCGCCGCCGGTCTCAGTAAAGGAAACGGGTTCCCAGTTCAAACGGCTGGCGATCCAGCCCAGATACATCAGCGCTTGCGCGGCGTTGCCTTTCTCATAGTCGATCGTGATGCGATCGACTTCCGATAGGGCTGTCCGTCGCTCAGGTGGGTCAAAGGCAGCGGCAGTCAGCTCTAGCCAGGGTTCTAGACGGTGCCAGTTTAAGTCAGCGATGTAGGTGCCGCCCTCGATCAAACCCTGCATTTTGAGAAACTCAGATTCTGGGTCACTGAAATAGCAGGAGTCGAGAATCATGCAGTTGCAGACCGCAGACAGCTTGCGGAACAATTCTTGTTCAGGATTGGGAGTCGCTTTCCACCAAACAAACTTGGGTAGCTCTGGGATCATCAGCGACACGACAATATCGCTGACCCGCTCCAGCGCTTCTTTGGTGCCGCGCAGCGTAATGTATTCGCAGCAAACAAGATTGGTGCTGCTCTTTTGCACTGGGCAGTAAGCTGACACCTGAGCAGTCACGCCCTGGTCTTCTCCAATGTCAGGGCATAAGGTAATGATGCGGCAGGGATTTTGCACCGCGATCGCATCGCTGACGGTAAATCCTCGCACATTCGGATTGGCGATCGTCTTTTGCGTGCGGTCGGCAGGCTGCAAGGCATACTCGGCGCGCAGCCGATCGCGAGTTTCGGGGTCAACCCGCCCCGTGACCCGCAGCCCGTAAGTTTGCTGAGCTTCTTTGATGGCTGACTTGGTTTGTGGTCCGTGAATGCCGTCGATCGGACCGTCATAAAACCCCAACGCTGCCAGCAACTGCTGAAATTCTTCTGGCTCGTAGATCACCATGCTGAAGGTAGTTGCCCGGACGGCAGCCGGAGCCGTTCGATCGCCGCTCTGGCTAAACCAGATTTTACTGAGTTCTGCCTCGATCTCATCGAGGGAGATATCTTTGGGTTTCTGTAAGGCAACGAGTGGAGTTGTCATGGGTGCGTGGTTAGCTCTGAATAGAGGAAGAATGATGGGGGAATCGCGACAGCACAAACAACGAGTAAATCAAGTCACTAAAAAATTTCAGCCGCTACAGCCTACGCCAGTGCCGACCCGGAGCATAAAGCAGTTCTGCCTGTGCCGGACCCCAGGAGCCAGATTCATATAAAGGAATGGCATCAGGGGATGCGGGTGCATCCCATGCCTCTAGCACCGGAGTCAAAATTCGCCAGGAGGCTTCGACTTCATCGCCGCGCGTAAACAGCGTTTGGTCGCCCAGCATACAGTCAATCAGCAGGCGACCGTAGGCATCGGCGTTTGCCTGCCCAAAGGCAGTGTCATAGCGGAAGTCCATTTCGACCGATCGCGTCCGCAGTGAGTTGCCGGGGGTCTTGACTTCAAACCGCATCGAAATGCCTTCATCAGGCTGAATTCGCAGCGCCAGCACGTTGCTGTTGACCTGCTTCGCCGCCGACTGGAACATCAGATACGGCACTTCCCGAAACTGAATCGCGATCTCAGACACACGTCTTGCCATCCGCTTGCCCGTCCGCATGTAGAAGGGCACACCCTTCCAGCGCCAGTTATCGACATACAGCTTCAAGGCGGCGTAGGTTGGGGTGGTTGACTCTGGAGCAGCGCCTTCTTCTTCGCGATATCCCGGCACCGGCTTACTGTTCATCCAGCCTTTGGTGTATTGCCCCCGCACCGCAGACATTTCCAAATTCTCTAAATCAGCCAGATGCGTTGCCTGAATCACTTTCACCTTTTCGGTGCGGATGCTGTCTGCATCAAGCGAGTTGGGCGGTTCCATTGCTGTCAGACAAAAGAGCTGCATCAGGTGATTCTGCACCATGTCGCGCAGCGCTCCAGAAGATTCGTAATATCCGGCTCGTCCCTCTAACCCGACGGTTTCTGAGACTGTAATTTGTATGTGATCGACAAACTGCCGGTTCCACAGTGGCTCAAAAATCGCGTTGGCAAACCGGAACACCAACAGGTTTTGCACGGTTTCTTTGCCCAGGTAGTGGTCGATGCGGTAAATTTGCTCTTCCGCACACACCTCGCGCACAATGCGATTGAGCACTTTTGCCGAAGCGAGATCGCGCCCGAATGGTTTTTCAATCACCAGCCGCTGCTTGCGGGGATCAGCCAGCATTCCGGCAGCGCCAAGCTGTTGAGCGGCTTCGCCAAAAAAGCGAGGAGCCACCGACAGATAAAAGACGCGATTGCCTCTGGTGCCGCGCTGCTCGTCAAGCTGAGCCAACAGCGTCTTGAGCTGCTGATAGCTCTCTGGTTTGTCGATGTCGCCCGGACAGTAGAACAGCCCTCTAGCAAAATCTGACCAGAGCGCGTCAGAGCCGATGCCGCCGCCAAATTCTTCGACTCCCTCGCGCATGTGCTCCCGGAAAAAATCGTCGCTCCAGTCTCGCCGCGCCACGCCGACGATCGTCAGCTCAGGCGGCAGCTTGCGCTCTAGCTTCATCTTGTAGAGCGCCGGAACGATCTTGCGCTGGGTTAGATCGCCCGTCGCGCCAAAAATCACCAGGATTTGCGGTTCAGGAATGCGGTCTTGCTGAAGACCAACTCGCAGGGGGTTTTCGAGCAGAGTAACCATAGTTGGAGGTTCGGGGAATGGGAGGCAGAGGGGGTCAGGAGTTTTCCCAACCCCCAACTCGACTATGACACGGGTGTGAGTTTGCTGATTTTCGCCTCAAACGACTGCATCAGCGATTGAAAGGGCTGAACAAATTTGTCGATGCCTTCGACCAGCAGTTCGTCCATCACCGCATCCAAATCGATGTTGATATCAGGGTCTTTCAGGCTTTCGAGCAGCGTGTAGGCTGCTTCGACTCCGGTTTCCACTCGATCGGCGACATCGCAGTGGTCAGCACAGGCTTCGATTGTAGCGGGAGGCAGAGTATTGACTGTATCACGCCCGACCAATTCATCAACATACATTACGTCTTTGTAGTCGGGGTTTTTGGTGCTGGTGCTTGCCCACAGCAGGCGCTGCACTTTTGCCCCCTTCGCTGCCAGTGCCTGCCACCGATCGCTCTGAATAATTTCTTTGTATTTCTGATAAGCAATCTTCGCGTTGGCGATCGCCACTTTGCCTTTGACGGCTTCTAGCTTGGCTTTGGCATCCAGATCATCGACTCCTTTTTTGATCTTTTCGTCGATCTTGCCGTCAATGTTGGTGTCAATGCGGCTGAGGAAAAAGCTGGCGACTGAAGCAAGCTTACTGACATCTTTGCCTTCGGCAGCGCGAGCTTCTAGACCCCGGATGTATGCCCAGGCAGACGCTTCGTAGCTTTGCACCGAAAACAGCAGCGTTACGTTGACGTTGATCCCGGCTTTAATCGTGGCTTCGATCGCTGGCAGTCCGGCTTCGGTGCCGGGGATCTTGATCATCACGTTTTCTTTGCCAATCGCCTCATAGTAGCGCTGCGCTTCTTTGATCGTCGCTGCGCTGTCATGGGCGATCGTCGGTGGCACTTCGATGCTGACGTAGCCATCCAAGCCGTTTGAGGATTCATAAACCGGACGCAGGATATCGCAGGCGTTGCGGATGTCCTCAAAGATTAGCGTTTCATAAATTTCGTAGGTCGGCTTACCTGCCTTGATCCCGGCTTCGATATCGGCATCATAGATTTGGTTGCCGACGATCGCCTTTTCAAAGATTGCCGGATTCGACGTGATCCCACAGATGCCTTTATTCTCAACAAGGTCTTTGAGGTCGCCCGATTGAATCAAGTCGCGGGTCAGGTTATCCATCCAGATGCTCTGACCGTACTGTTTGATCTCTAACAAATGATTGGTTGCTGTCATTACGTGCTCCTAATCAGGGATTGGATTGAAATTTCGCTCATTTAGCGAGAAGTGAGAATCTCTTGTTCCTGGCGTTCTCGCGCCCGCTCTTGAATAAACGACTCCACCAGGGCAACATCTTCTTTGCTGCCAACGATTAGCGGAGTCCGCATGTGGACTTTGTCGGGAATCACATCCAGAATGTCCTGGGTGCCCGTGCTGGCGCGACCGCCTGCCTGTTCGATCAGGTAAGCCAGAGGTGCAGATTCATACAGCAAGCGCAGTTTGCCTTCGGGTTTCTTCACGGTGCCCGGATACAGGAAAACGCCGCCCTGAAACAGAATCCGGTGAAAATCACCGACCAGCGCACCCCCGTAGCGGGCAGTGTAGCCCTCGTGCCGATGCACGTAGCGGATGTAGTCGCGAATTGATTCTTCCCACTGCCAGAAGTTGCCTTCGTTGACGCTGTAGATCGGTCCGTGGTCGGGAACGGTGATGTTTTCGTTGGAGAGAATGAATTCGCCCAGGCTGGGGTCGAGCGTAAAGGCATGAACTCCTGTGCCGATCGAATACACCAGCATCGTACTGGGACCAAACAGCACATAGCCTGCCGCGATCTGCTTGTGTCCGTCCTGCAATAAATCCTGAGCAGAGCCATCCAGGTCATCGCCTTCCTGTCGCCGGATTGCAAAAATCGCGCCGACGTTGAGGTTGATATCCAGGTTTGACGAACCGTCGATCGGGTCATACAGCAGCGTATAGCGTCCGGTCGGACAGTTCTCTTTGATGTAGTAAGGCTTTTCCATCTCCTCAGAAGCCAGACGGCAGACCAGCCCGCTCTGCTCAAACACCGAGATGAACACCTGATTGGCGTAGAGATCCATCTTTTTAACCGATTCACCCTGAACGTTAATCCGCCCAGTGAACCCCAACGCATCTTCGACTAAACCCGCTCGCGTCAAGCGACGAGCGATCAGTTTGGCAGCCAGCGCCACCCGATTCATAATTGCACTCAAGTCTTGCGCCTCAGCCGAAAAACTCTGAAGCTGCTGCAAGACATGACGAGATAGCGTTGTGCAGTCCCGATCTAGGGCAAGCTTGTGGTCTAGCTCTTTTAGCTCTTGATCCACTTCCATACAGTGCTGTTCCCTCCTATCGGACAGTCCTAGCGTTGAACCGCCATGGACTTTGCCGTCTTTACAAATATGACGAGGTTCCGTTGCCCCCTACTTCTATCTTAGGAAGGCATTTTCAGATGCGGGGCGAACTTTAGATGAACTATAGAAAGCCAGAGCATTTGCGGTTGCCAATTGTCTACGCTCAGGCGTGTAAGAGATTGTATCGCTGTCGCCGAGAACACCTCGGTTGACAGCGTTCTCACAGTATGATGCTGGCGATCGAGGCATCCACGTCCCACCAGCTTCCCACCATTCCAGGAGTCGATCGCATGACATTCATTCACAGTCTCAAATCAACCGCAACAATTCTCACCGGTTCGATCGTGCTTTCGCTCAGTATGAATAGTTCTGTGTTGGCAGTCAGTCAATACACCATCATCGATCTTGGTTTTCTCAGCAGCACAGATTTTTACAACGATGCCAATGGCATCAACAATGCGGGTCAAGTAGCAGGAATATCAACAAACAATGATTTTTTCAATAACATTACTCGTGCCTTTTTGTGGAGCAGCAGCACAGGTATAGTTGACCTTGGTACTCTCGATGGCAAGGACAGTAGCTATGCTTTTAACATTGGCGAGGCAGGGCAGGTTGTAGGACAGTCCTACAACTATTCCGCATCAGTGTTTGGACCAGAGAATGTCCGCCCTTTTCTGTGGAGCAGTGGCACGGGCATGGTTGACCTTGGCTCCCTTGGTGGGAGTTATGGCACTGCCTTAGATGTCAACAGTGCAGGGCAGGTTGTAGGCGTGTCAACTGACAGCAACGACAATGCTCGCCCCTTCCTTTGGAGCAGCGACACAGGCATCGTTGACCTCGGCACTTTTGATGGTAGAACTGACAGCGGTGCTATTGCTATCAATGATGCAGGTCAAATTGTGGTGAATGCTGGCACAAACAACAACGATTCTCGTGCTTTTCTACGAAACAGCAGCACAGACATCATTGACATCGGCACCATATTTGGAGGGACAAGTAGCGCCTACGCCATGAATAATTTGGGTCAGGTTGTAGGAACATCAGATGACAGACCTTTCTTATGGAGCAGCAACACTGGCATGATTGACCTCGGTGGTTTTGGTACTGCCACAGGTATCAACGATCTAGGTCAGGTTGTGGGATCAATATCTGGCGACAGTTTTTACCCCTTCCTCTGGGACAGCAGTACAGGCTTAGTCGATCTCAACACCTTGATTGATCCAAATTCAGGTTGGCGATTAGGTGGAGTGAGTGATATCAACAATAACGGGCAAATTGTTGGCACCGGCTACAACTTAAATATAAATAATGGTCAGCAGCGGGCTTTCTTGCTCACTCCCACTGCAATTCCTACGCCTGCGTTGCTGCCCGGTTTGTTGATGTTTGGGGCAAGAGTTTTGCAAGCGCGTCGTCAGCGTCAAGCTGCGGAAGTTGACCCGTCCTGATACTGGTAGCGATCATCAGGAGTTGCAGTTGCTAAATCCCTTGCTCGTTCTGGGCAGGGGTTTTTGATTAGGATTACGGCACTGTGCTCACACTAGGCTGAAACGATCGCAGCAAAATGCCTAAAATCAGCGGAATTTCACTTAAAAAATATTCCGTCAAATCAATTTGCACCAGACTTTCTTCTAGTGTCAAAAATCTCCAGTTTGTGCCGCTTGTAACCGCGCCATAGATAGAGAAAATTTCGTTTCCTGCCCGTTGATTAAACAGTTGAGCCGCAACCATCGTTGCTACACATTGTCCTAATCCACCCACAAGGTCTTCTTTTTTTGCCTCAATAATCGTGGCAACCGGAGCGCTAATAAATAGCTGTTCTTTAGAAGCACTCAAAATAAAATCACAAAACCCCTGCAACCCTTGAGCTGGCTCGACGTTAAATTCCGTTCCAGAAAAAAGCGAAAGTTGATGATTAACGCGCCGTCTCACCTCAACCAAAATTGGTGCAATTAAAAACTCCGATCGCGCCTTCTCTGTTGCGATCGCCGTTGCCAAATCAGTGTTTTCGGATAATGTTTGCATCAGAAATTCAGAGGGTTGAATCCCTTTTACCTCAGCAAATAAACTAGGAGTTTCTTCGAGAGTCAACCCAAACGTCTGCTTTACCTTCGCCAATGTGAAATCACTGTATGCCATGCATCAACAGCCGCCCTCGCATTTTTCATCTAATTATGGCAACCAACTCAACGATCGCTCTCCAGCTCAAACGCTTCAAAATAATGTTGAATCGCTATAGATATCCTTCAACGCTGGCGAGGTTCCGTTGCCCCTTACTTCTATCTTAGGAAGGCATTTTCAGATGCGGGGCGAACTTTAGATGAACTATAGAAAGCCAGAGCATTTGCGGTTGCCAATTGTCTACGCTCAGACGTGTAAGAGATTGTATCGCTGTTGCCAGGAACACCTCGGTTGACAGTATCACCATGATATGGTGCTAGCGATCGAGATATCCACGCCCCAGCAACTTCTCACCATCAGAGATTTTTGATTAGGATTGATAGACAGTTTGTTGTGACAGACGAGTGTCGTTTTGAGGCAGACGCTCAAAAATTGAAATGGTGTAGGCTGAGGATAAGCCTGGAGGGTTGACTGTGCCTGACACACTGTACGATCGTGACCTGCAATTGTGGCTGAAGCAAACCATTCGCCAGCTACAAAACCGTGACTTTGCGGCACTGGATATTGAGCATTTGATCGAGGAGCTAATTGACTTGGGGAAAACCGAGAAGAATTCCCTCAAAAGTAATTTGACCATTCTGCTCGCTCATCTGCTGAAGCTTAGGGTGCAGTCAGACTGCCCTCAGGCGATGCAAGCCAGTTGGTATAGCTCTATCCTGGAACATCGGCAGCGAGTGCTGAATAACTTGGCTGATACGCCGTCACTCAAAAGTTACTTAGTCGAGGCTGTAGAAAAAGCCTACCGAGATGCCCGCAAACTGGCTATTAAGGAAGGCAAACTCGCGAAGTTTGGGCTGAGCATCCCCGAAGAACATGAATACCCTGAGAGCTGCCCTTTCTCGCTGGCGCAGATTTTAGACGAGGATTTCTTTGATCGGTAACACCGATCGCCAGGAAACGAGGTTGTCGTTGCTGGGAACAAGGCGATCGGCGCTTTCAGGTTAGCGAACTCAGCACCAGAGTAGGCTAACTTCAACTCAGCCAGTTCCTACGCCTGCGCTACTGCCCGGTCTGTTGATGTTTGGCGCAAGAGTGTTGTAGGCGCGTCGTCAGCGTCAGGCTGATGTCAAAATAGGCGTACCCCTCAAGGACTTGATAGGAAGGTGCAATGTCACTCACGGTCAAAGACCTCGAAAAGATGCAGCAGCAGCTTCCCGACTATCGCATGGAGCTGGTAGACGGAGAAATTGTCGTCATGAGTCCATCAGGATATGAATCTGATGAAATTGCAGCCGAGATTGTGGCTCAGTTGCGTAACTGGGTTAGACCTCGAAAACTGGGGAGAGTCACCGCGTCAAGTGCTGGATTTAAGCTACCCAACTCTGATGAGGATGTCCGTGCTCCAGACGCATCCTTTGTTAAGGCAGAGCGGTTAAGGCGAACGACCGAGGATTTTGCGCGTCTGGTGCCTGACCTGTTTTTTGAAGTCAAGTCAAAAACTGACTCACTAGAAAAGCTGCGCCAGAAAATTCAACAGTTTCTGAGCCTGGGTGCACAAGTTGGAGTACTGGTCGATCCCAGAACCGAAACCCTGGAAGTTTATCGCCCCGGTGTAGATGCGGTAATCCTTCAGAATGGCGATGCGTTGACGGTGCCAGAGCTTTTGCCGGGATGGGAGATGGTCGTTTCTGAGATTTGGGCACCTGAGTTTGATGAGTAAGCCTGCGGCGATCAACCTACTCTAGCAAACCATCATCAATGCCCAGTGCTTGAAGCTGGTCTGGTGAGAGCGATCGGAGTTTCTCGACGAGCTGCGATCGTTTTTGTCGTTCTAATTCTGCCCGCTGCCGTTCTAATTCCGCCCGCTGCCGCTCTTGCTCGGCTCGTTCTTCGCCGGTGAGCAGCAGATTTCCCTCAGCGTCCCACCACCGCAGCCAGGGCAGATCAGCGTTCTGATAGCGTCCTTGCCAGATGCCCAGCTCGACTTCCAGGGGGGCGATCGAAAAATGTCCGCGATCGTTTGCCGTCATCAATTGATAGGAAATATCTTGCAGGTGATAAACCTCGACTTGCGCCTTATCTACCTCATAGATAGCGTAGTAGGGTACGCGAATTGCCTGTTCATAGACCCAGAATTTGCCGACGCGATCGGCTCCTTGAGTTGGAGGCGTTTGATCGCGCTCTTCTGAACCGTCGCCGGAAACAAATTCGATCACAATCAGCGGTGCAATGTACTCTTTCCACAGCACATACGATCGCCGCATTTTGCCGTTGAGCGTGGGCGGTACGTTGGGCACATAAAACCAGTCTGGCGCTTCGGCTCCCCGCTCTGGCGGGTCGGTCAATCGCCAGTAGATGCCAGAATCTTGACCGATGCAGTATTGTCCGTCGGGATGAAGAGTTTGCAGCACCGGCTGAATAGAATCAGTGAGCAAAATGCTCTGAGGATGCTCCTGCAAGTTCTTCACAAAAGTACCGTCTGAGTCTGGCAACTGCGTGTGGTCAGGTAAGGTGAGGGCTGGAGTTGCAGGCGTTGTGGAGGTCATGGATTGCACCAGAGGAGCCGTTGCCCTTCATTGTAGATTGCTCAGTAGATTGGTCAGCACGGCTGTCCTCAACTCTGTCACCGCCAACTCGATCGCCCAGACCTCTGTTGAAGGAGTTGGAGCGATCGACGACACGCTCACTGCCGACAACCCTGGTCGCTATCTTTCCGCAGCGTGCCGATCAGCGTCGAGACAAACACACAGCGTCTGGCGTTGCCGCCATTGGTGCCAGCGAAGGTTAGCTTTCCCAGTTGACCGTTGGCGTTGCCTTGCTCGTCAAACTGCATCCTGTAGATGCCGCCTGACAGATGTAAATTGGTGTAGGCTGGATCGATCTTTGCTCCAGATTCCAGCGGTTGCCAGTTTTGCGGCAGCGAGTTAACTGGATGCGTTGACCACTCCACGCGATTGTTGAACTGGCGAAAGCTAACTTCCGCTCGAATGCGTCGCCTTATGGCTTCTCGCTGAGTTTGCTTAAAGGCTTGATATGCCTGGTCTTGGGCAGCCGTGAGAATGCGGCTGTTGGCAAACGCCAGCCATCCCGGAGCGACGATCGCCACCAGCACGCCTGCAATCACGACGATCGCCACCAGTTCCAATAAAGTAAACCCTGCCGCAGATTGATGAGCATCACAAAACTTGCCGTGCCGCCTGCGAAAACAGCGGTGAATCATTTTCATAAAAGCACCCCAGGAGAACGCCTCTAGCATTCCCGGAACGTTTGGGGCGGCAACAGCACTTTGGCAGGCTTCGGGTCAACTATGGAATGGGCGTTGACCACAGCAGTCGTTCGACGATCGCTTTTGCCTTGCGCCCGCCGTTGGTGATCAGGCGGTGAGACAAAACATAGGGCGCAAGAAACTTTACATCGTCGGGAATGGCGTAGTCTCTTCCTTCTAGAAAGGCAAGCGCTTGAGTGGCGCGGTGCAGCGACACAGTGCCTCGTGGACTTACACCCAAAATCACCTCTTCATCCTGTCGCGTCGCCCGAATCAGATCGAGAATGTATTGCTGCAAGGATGGTTCCACTTTTACCTGCATGCAGAGGTGGCGGAGCTGTTGCACTTCTGCCAGCGAAATGCACGGCTGTAGCTCATCCAAACTTACGCCCTGATGCAGACGTTGCAGCATCTGTAGTTCTTCTGCTTCTGTTGGGTAGCCGAGGCTGAGCGACAGCGCAAAGCGATCCATCTGGGCTTCAGGCAGCGGAAAGGTGCCCTGATATTCCACGGGGTTTTGGGTGGCAATCACAAAAAAAGGATTGGGCACCAATCGCGACACGCCATCGGTCGTGACCTGCTGCTCTTCCATGACTTCTAGCAGCGCTGACTGCGTGCGCGGAGTTGCCCGATTAATCTCATCGGTGAGCAGCACGTGGGCAAACACCGGACCGGGCAGAAAGGAGAATTCTCCAGTTCGGGGATTCCAGACGTTTGTGCCTGTGACATCGCTGGGCAACAGGTCTGGCGTACACTGAATGCGCTGAAACTGCCCGTCGATCGATCGCGCCAGAGATTTTGCCAGCAGCGTTTTTCCGACTCCTGGCACGTCTTCTAGCAGCGCATGTCCACCTGAAAACAGCGCCACTAAGACCAGCCGAATCGCTTCCGCCTTGCCGACGATCGTACGACTCAAATTTTGGGTCAGACGCTCAATGCTCTCTCTCATGGCTGTTCCAGTGAATTTGAGTTTCCCTGCTCCATCATGATAAGTCGATCGCCAAAATTAGCGGTTCGCTGTTAGCGATTGGCGAACACGACTCACCAAAGCGCTATGGATTGGGAACCGTTAGCAGCGATCGTGATTTGACGCTATCTGCGTGAATTTGGTCTTTGAGCGCGTCCAGTGAGTCAAACTTCTGCTCCGGGCGCAAAAAAGCCTCAAGGCTGACGGTCAGCGTCTTGCCATATAAGTCGCCCGACCAGTCGAGCAGGTGAACTTCGATCGTTTGCTGCACACCGCTAACCGTGGGACGATAGCCGATGTTCATCACGCCTGCTAGCGGGTGGGGTTCGACTCCCTGCACCCAAACGCAGTACACGCCCCGCCGAGGCAAAAATTTTTCGGGCGACAGCTTTAAATTCGCAGTTGGAAATCCGATCGTTCTGCCGAGCTGCTGTCCCTGGACGACCTCACCGATTAACGCGTAGGGTCTGCCCAAAAGCTGGTTTGCCTGAGGCAAATCGCCCTGCTCTAACGCCTGCCGAATTGCTGAGCTACTAATCCGCTGTCCGTTTTGAGTACACAGCGGCACGATCTGTACGGCGATGCCAAAGGTCGCGGCGATCGTCTTCAAATCTGCGGCGGTGCCCGATCGCCGTTTGCCAAAGCAAAAGTCTTGCCCGACGCTAATGCGCTGTGCCTGAAGCTGATGTACCAG
>Ga0224723_1001628_pt1 | contig 13343 bp, 11 predicted proteins | sample Balambano_FR2_Me_FD_161647 | JGI IMG/M metagenome (GOLD analysis project Ga0224723, IMG submission 161647) | Freshwater sediment microbial communities from Lake Towuti, South Sulawesi, Indonesia - Balambano_FR2_MetaG | ecosystem: Environmental > Aquatic > Freshwater > Lake > Sediment | place...
TGCCAGCGGATTGAGTGGTCAACGCCGGTGCCGGTGCAACCCAACACTCCCAGTTTTGAGGAGTTTCTGCGGGCGGTGGAAGAAACCGGACGCAGTGGCGGCTACATTAGCCTGATGACGCGCCGACGGGGGCTGACTGAGCGCTAGCGACAGGTCATCTAGCGACGGATAAGTGAGTCATTCCTGAGGCATCATCGCTAGGAATGGGCGAAGGAATAGTCCATTAGCCCATTCTTAGCGTTCTAGGAATGGGCTTTCATGGTTTGGAAGCTAAAGTCTCCGGGCTAAGGCTAATGATGGGGACTTTTCGGTACTTTCACAAAAGTCACTCGCAGCATTGCTGCCGAGAATGCCTGAAGCGGTCAATCCTCAAGATGCTATTGCCGCCAGGGGTCGCTGCTTGTTTTCTAGAGGGGCACTCAGGGCTTCTTCCAGGGGGGCGCGGCCCAGGCGCTCTTCCAAAATATCCATGACTTCGCGGCCAAAGTCGTCGGGGTTGCGCTGCCAGGCTTCTAAACATACCTCCCCAAAAAATGAGCCCAGTGGTTCAGGATTCCACAGCAACTTTTTCGACACCCAGGGCAGGTGAATGTCGAGCGGGTTGTAGTCGCGCTTGAGGATGTTGTGCTTGAAGGCATAGTCTTCCAGGTGGGTGTGGGGCTGTAGGCCAATGAAGAAAATGGCTGGTTCTACCTTGTCGCGGCCAAACACTTCTTCCAGGGCACGGTGGTAGGCAATGGTTTGGCGAATGGTTTCGTACCGTTCATCAATGACGTTGAAGGAGTAGTTGACCGACACCAAATCGTTAAATCCTGCGGCTTTAAGGTCTTTGCAGTTTTGCAGCACCGTCCGCAGGTTGTAGCCCATGCGCATTTTCCGAATCAATTCCTGAGAACCACTGGTGATGCCAATTTCAAAATAATTCATGCCGGTAGCCACCATCAGCCGACAGAGTTCTGGCGTTAGGTTGTCGGCCCGAATGTAGGCCGCCCAGTGAATATCCTCCAGTCCTGCATCGAGGATTTTTTGCAGTAGCTCTTCGGCATCTTGCATGAAGCGGCGGGCCGGGATGAATTGGGCATCTGTAAACCAGAAGTTGCGCACGCCCCGGTCGTAGAGTTGCTGCATCTCGGCTACGACTTCATCGGCAGGGTTAATGCGAACCTGCTTGCCTTCTACCACGGTGTAAATGCAGTAGCAACAGTTATGAGGGCACCCGCGCTTGGTTTGCACACCAATGTAAAAGTCTTGCTCTTGCAGGTAATAGTCAAATTCGGGCCAAATCTGCTCGATGTAGTGGTAGTTGCAGGCGGTTTTTTCGATGGGGGCTGGTTCTTCGTGAATCAGGCGATCGCGCGGCTTCGTTTCTCCCACAACATAGCAGCGCTGGTCAGAAAAATCTTCCCCTCGCAGCAGCCGTTCCAGCAGCATTTCTCCCTCACCCACCGAGATGATGGTGCCCTTCGGCAGCCGATTGTGCAATTGCTCGTAAAACACACTGACAGCCCCGCCGCCCACTACCAGCGTCACCTCTGAGCAATGGCGCTGCGCCCGCTTCAGCCCCCGCTTGATTAGCCCCTGGTTGCGCCACAACTCAGACAGGTAAGTGGTGGCCATGCGTAGCCCACCCATTGCCCCGCGTAGCTTCAGCCAGGGATGGCGGGCATAGAAAAACTCAAAGGCATTTTGCAGCGGATTGCCGCCGCGCCCTCCTACCGGGGCAAAAATTTGAATATCTCGCCAGGAGAACACCAGTAGCGTTGGCTGGAACTCGTCAATGCAGCGATCCAGAGTGGCCCCGTAGTCTAGCGGTGGCACCGCCCCCAGGTCAAAAATGCGCTGCTCTAGGTCAGGAAACAGCTTGTGAACATGGTCAGCCAGATAGACCACGCCAATCGGAAAAATTGGGTTGCAGGGTAGCCGAACGTAGAGGATGCGAGGCGCGTCAGCGGGTTGGACAGTCATCACACACAGACCGATAGTCAGGGTCTCTTACCCAGATCGGCAGGGGAACTCTCTAGCCTGCAAAGCTGGATAGCCACCCTGAGATCCTGAGTCGAACGTTGTACATCTTTACAATAACACTGTCATTTTCCTCAGAGCCGCTTGGCAAGCGCGCGGGAGATATGTTTCAGCCTTAGTTTAGATAGAGATGATTCAATCAACCCGCGGCTCAACTTTAGCTATCGCCCCGTAATGACCTGTAGCCTTGCTTAACCCGGCAGAAAAACCAGGACGTTATAACTATGGCTCCAATGTAGGAGGCCGCTTAAAGCCACTAGTGCAGAATGAAAGGTTTGTCTACCGTCTTTAAACTAAAGCCGTTATTGTTCTGGTGGCTGTCTTTAAGGGTGAATTCATGTCAACTGGTATCTATCTTCTAACCTTAGCCCTGACTTCGATAATGATTTTGTTGGCTGGCCCGTCTGCAGAGGCGTGTACTCGAGCGGTCTACCACGGGCCTGAAAACCGAGTGCTAACGGGCCGCAGCATGGATTGGAAACTTGACTGGGATGGGAACATGTGGATTCTGCCTCGCGGCGTTGAACGCAATGGCTTGGCTGGCCCGCGTTCGGTTAATTGGACGGCAAAGTACGGCAGTGTTGTTGTTACTGGGTATGAAATCGCCACGTCTGACGGCTTTAACGAAGCCGGGCTGATGGTCAATGCTCTGTGGATGACGCAATCGGACTATCCCGAAGATGATGGGCGCACACCCCGGCTTTCCCTGTCGCTCTGGCCGCAATATTTCCTTGACAATTTTGCTACTGTGGCCGAAGCCGTTGAGTATGTGAGCGCTAATCCAATCGATGTGGTGACGGGGGAAGTTCCCGACCAACCCGGACGCATAGCCACTACGCACCTCTCCCTTTCGGATGCGTCGGGAGACAGCGCCATTCTGGAATGGATTGATGGTGAGTTGCGTATCCACCACGGTCGCCAGTACCAGGTGATGACCAATGAGCCAATCTTTGAAGATCAACTGGCGATTACCCAGTATTGGTCGCGCGTGGATGGTTTATCTTTTCTGCCGGGTACCAGCCGTGCGGAAGATCGCTTTGCGCGTGCTAGCTTCCTCATTAACGCGGTAGACCAGTTCGATGATACTCGGCTGGCGGCAGCGGCGGTCTTCAGCGTTATGCGAAATGTGTCAGCCCCCTACGGCGTCAGCATTGATGATCAGCCTAATCTCTCTACAACGCGCTGGCGTGTGGTTGCCGACCACAAGGATATGCTCTACTACTTTGAGTCAGTGGTTTCGCCCAATGTTTTTTGGGTAGATCTCAAAAACGTTGACTTTTCGCCGGAGGCCGGTGTCCGCAAGCTTGACCTTGGGCCACGTCAGCAAAACCTGTTCAGTGGTGATGCCTCCGGTAGTTTTGTAGTAGCAGAGCCATTTCCCTTTATGCCAGCAGAGTGAGCAAATATCCCCCAAGATAGACGAAGCTAAGGAGGTTATCTGTCATGGTTAGGAGGTAATTTTTACCTCTAAGTGCGGAGTCTGTAGTCCATGTCTGAGCCTAATGGTGTAATGATGCAATACTTCCATTGGTACGTTGCGCCCGATGGAAATCTCTGGAAGGAATTAGCTGAAAATGTTAAAGACCTGGCAGACGTAGGCATTACATCTGTTTGGTTGCCACCCGCTTATAAAGGCAATGCAGGTGGTTTTGATGTGGGCTACAGCGTCTATGATTTGTACGATCTAGGCGAGTTTGACCAGAAGAGTAGTGTTCGCACTAAATACGGCACTAAGGATGAGTATATTCAGGCCGTAAAAGCTGCTAAAGAGGCTGGCATTCGGGTATATGCCGATGTGGTGTTCAACCACATGGTCGGGGGAGATGAATTGGAAGAGGTAGAAGCTACCCCCATGAACCACGACAATCGCCATGAGGTCATTGGCGAAGATCGGGTAATTAAAGCCTGGACTCATTTCAAGTTTTCTGGTCGGCAGGGCAAATACTCGGATATGGAGTGGCATTGGTGGCATTTTGATGCCGTTGATTATGATGCCAATAATGAGGATTACGACGCGGTTTATCTATTCAAAGGAAAATCCTTTGACGAAAACGTAGACCTCGAAAAAGGCGCTTTTGACTACCTCATGGGTTGCGATTTAGATATGGAATCCGACGAGGTTCGGGATGCGTTAAAGGCCTGGGGTGCCTGGTACGTAGACACCACTGATGTAGATGGATTTCGCTTTGATGCCGTCAAGCACGTTAGAGCTGGATTTTTCCCTCAGTGGCTTCAGCATTGTCGCAAGGAAGCCGGACGCAGGCTGTTTGCCGTTGGAGAATATTGGTCCTACGAAATTGAGGCTTTGCATCACTTTATTGATGTCACAGGGGGCGATGTCCACTTATTTGATGCCCCTCTGCACTACAACTTTAGTGAAGCGAGCAAGTGCGGCCCTGATTACGACCTAACCACAATTTTTGATAACACCTTAGTTCAGCAGCAACCCGCCCTAGCTGTAACTCTGGTAGATAACCATGACTCACAGCCGTTGCAATCGTTAGAGTCTGTCGTGGAACCCTGGTTTAAACCGCTGGCGTATGCGTTAATTTTGCTGCGTCAGGATGGCTATCCCTGCATTTTCTATGCCGATTACTATGGGGCACACTATGAAGACACCGGCAACGATGGCGGCGAGTATGAAATTTGGCTAGACAGCCACAAATGGTTAATTGATAAGTTTTTGTATGTGCGCCGCACCTATGCCTTTGGCGACCAGTACGACTACTTTGATCATCCCAGTACCATTGGCTGGACTCGCCTAGGCACTGAAGAAAATCCCGGTGGCATGGCAGTTGTGCTAACTAATGGGGACAATGGCCGCAAGTGGATGGCGGTTGGGCAACCCAACCGCACCTACTACGACATTACCGAGCACATTAGTGAAACAGTCACTACTAATGATGAGGGCTGGGCCGAGTTTCACTGCTCTGCTGGTTCTGTTTCTGTGTGGGTACCGAAGGATTAAATCCCCTGGGTGGGCATAGGTTGAGACAAAAAATAGCTCATCATTTGCCTTACAGCCGTGCCTCTGGTTGACTGACAAAATTCTCAGAGCTGGCGGCTAGAAGCTGCGCCGACACAGCCAAAACCCGCCTGCGCGGGTTACTGACTGGATGAGCTGGCAGACTTTGGTTGTATAGTCGCGGTTACTCAGAGAGAAGTCACTTCGTGCCTACAACCGCCATGAGCCTAAACCGTTGTAATGTCTTTCTCTTTAGCGGCTAAGGCATCATCTAGTTTGGCTATGTATTTATCGGTCAGCTTTTGGATTTCGTCCTGGTAATCGCGGGATTCATCCTCAGAAATGTCGCTGGCCTTTTCGAGCTTTTTGATGGCATCGATGCCGTTGCGACGCTGATTACGGATTGATACCCGACCTTCTTCGGCCACCTTATGGGCGGTTTTAACAAATTCCTGGCGGCGTTCGCTGGTCAGCGGCGGAATGTTCAGGCGAATTACCTTACCGTCATTGTTAGGGGTGAGGCCCACGTCAGACATGGAGATCGCCTTTTCAATGGTGGTCAGGCTGCTGGCATCAAACGGCTGAATCATCAAGGTGCTGGCATCAGGGGTAGAGATGTTCGCCAATGACTTCAATGGGGTGGGGGCACCGTAGTATTCGACCTCAATCCGATCAAGCAGCGAGGCATTAGCGCGACCGGTGCGAATGGTGTTGAAGTTGCGCTGGGTAGACTCTACGGCCTTCTGCATCTGGTCTTCGATTTCGAGCAAAATATCGTCAGCTGACATCACAATCCTCTCCTACGATCGTGCCAATAGACTCGCCCATGAGCGCCCGCTTAATGTTACCGGGTACTGACAGGTCAAATACCATGATAGGGATGTTGTTGTCTTTGCACAGGGCAATGGCGGTGCTGTCCATCACTTTCAGGTCATGCTTGAGCACATGGCCATAGGTAAGGGTGCGATACCGCTTAGCATCCGGATTAATTTTAGGGTCAGAATCGTAGACGCCGTCAACCTTAGTGGCCTTAAAGACAACTTCGGCATTAATTTCAGCCGCCCGCAATGCCGCCGTGGTGTCGGTAGTAAAGAAGGGATTACCCGACCCGGCCCCAAAAATAACCACCCGGTTTTTCTCCAGGTGGCGAATGGCGCGGCGGCGAATGTAGGGTTCGGCCACTTCCTGCATGGCAATGGCCGTTTGTACACGGGTCGGGATGCCCATGCGTTCCAGGGAATCCTGTAGCGTCATGGCGTTCATCACGGTGGCAATCATGCCAATGTAGTCGGCGGTAGCGCGATCCATGCCCGACGCGGAACCTTTGATGCCGCGAAAGATGTTGCCAGCCCCCACGACAATGGCAATTTCAATCCCTTCCCGAACAACTTCGGCAATTTCAATGGTGATCGCTTCAACCACCTTAGGATCAATCCCATAGGACAGTTCGCCCATCAGCGCCTCGCCGCTGAGTTTTAGTAAGACTCGTTTATAAGGTGTAACCATAGGAAGTAGGTGTAGTAAGGTCTAAAAGTCCCACCCCACTATACCTACTTCCCTTACTATGATGCCTACTGCCCTTGCCCAAATTGGAATAGTTTTAATATGGCTGGGCCTGGTAGGGGGAGTGGCCGAAGGCTTACGGCGAACCACGACAGTTAGCACCGAAATTACCCGAAAAATCGTCCATATTGGGGCTGGTCATGTTATTCTGCTGGCCTGGTGGCTAAACACCCCTACCTGGATGGGGCTGGTTGCTTCGGCGATTTTCAGCGGGGTGGCTTTGTTCTCCTACCGGTATCCCATCTTGCCCGGCATCAACGGGGTGGGGCGGCGCAGCCTGGGTACTTTTTTCTATGCCGTGAGCATTGGCCTGCTAACAGCCCTGTTTTGGCCCATCGGGCAACCCCAGTATGCGGCTTTGGGCATTTTGGTGATGACCTGGGGGGATGGATTGGCGGCCCTGGTTGGGCAGAACTTTGGTCGCCATCCCTACAAGGTTTTGGGCAACCAAAAAAGCTGGGAAGGCAGCCTGACTATGGCCATAGCTAGCTTTATCGTCTGCTTACTGATTCTGGGATTCACAGCCGGATTTACTGGAACTGTGTGGGGCATAGCCGCAGTAGTGGCCATTTTTGCTACGCTACTCGAAACCCTTTCTTTCTATGGGTTGGATAACTTAGTTGTGCCTGTGGGCAGTGCGCTTTTGGCCTACGGGTTGATGGAGTGGATGTGACGATTGTGGATTTCCCCTGCGTGGTTAAAAAACTAAATCAGCTCATTCTTTGGGTCGATTCGTATTCGAGGACTTGGTGGTGCGGCTTGAGGTGGTTGGCCGGGTGCTAGAGCGCTTTGTAGTCGGCGGCTTGGGGGTTGTTTTTACAGCCTTGGTTGAGGATTTAGTTGAGGGTTGGTTAGCCACTACCTCTGGGTTAGGGGTTGTGGGCCTTGGGTGCAAGAGCGTCAGGCGTAGCTGCTGCCGGTGCTCAGGTTTCAAATAGTATTGCTGATGGGTTTGCCATTGTTTCCAGGCGCGATGGCGAAGATCGGCTAAAAGGGCAAAAAACGTTGGCATTTGGGCTTTGGCCTCATCAATGTGCTGACTAACGAACTGCTCTAGCACGTGGCTATCTTGTAGGTGGCCCAGGGTGTCTTGCATGTCGCTGAAGCGCTGAATGTCGGTATCTAGAGCATCGTTGTAAAGATGGGATATCAACCGGAGCTGGTAGCGGACTCGCTTCACCTGTTTTCGCAGGCTGTGGAGGAGGGTTCCCTGCTCGGCAATTAGGGCATCGGTATTGGCCAAATCCAGACGAGTATTGGCCCGCAGGCCAGTGCGGGTCGCTTTGGTACCCACTAACCAACCGGGGTGCAGCCATAGCTGGCTAACCAGGGGCAAGACTAAATCAGGCACAACTTGTTCAGCGGGTAGACTCGCCAGGGCACTGTAGCTAGGAGATTTTGTCCATTCCTTCAGAGATTGTTTCATTTGCTGATAGCGGGAACTATCCAGCAATTTCTGGACGGCTCGAAACGAGCGATGACGCTGTTCGTCCAGATGGGTTAGCACGGTTGTTAGGTGCTGTTGTTCGGCATCGGGCAGGTCGGGCAGGAAGCGATCGCGCAGAGTAGCCTCAATCACATCTAAGTCTCTCAGTTCACCCAGTTGTCGGCCAATGGCAGCCACCTTGGGTTCCCGTCCGGCTTTAGGAAGCTCAACCCCCACCGCAAACACCTGCAAAGCCGTCCGCAACCGCCGTAACCCCACTCGCATCTGGTGAAGATTTTCGGGGTCGGTGTCAGCCAGAACCGGCTTTTCGTAGGTGACAGTTTGTTTCAGATACTTGGTAATCGCGCCCTGGGCCAGTTCACCAAAGGTCATGTCAACCATCCCCTTTTCTTAACCTCAACTTAATCTTAGCTTGAAGGCCAGGAGGGGTGCATAAATGACTAGTTTTTCGTAACATCAGGTAGTACAGATTGTCTATCCTAGCTGCCGAGAATCCCCATGAGCTTAGCCAGCCCGCGCCCCTCTATGACCGACCTAATTGACCAGGTGCTGACGATGGCTAAAACTGGTGTCTATCGTCAATCGGTCTTTGAGGCGCTGCGCCCCCTGGCGACCCAGCGCCAGATTCGCGAAGCCATCGCCCAGGCCAAACAGTTTGGCCTGTATAGCGTTCCTTCTCTGCGGGATGAAGAACTGGGCACCTACTACCAGATCGGAGTCGCCGATTACGAATCGTTCCAAACTGCCGCCAAAACCCTAACAACCCTGCAACCGGCTGGGGATCTGGCGGAACAGGTAGTCAGCACCCACCGAGCCATGCAAGCGATGTTGAGAACAGTGGCCGGGTGCAGCCTGGGGCTGGGGCTTTTGGGAGGATGGTGTTTGTTAGACGGGCAAGCTCAGGCCGGACGCTTCCTCTGGCTGGGAGCCGTAGTAGCTGGCGGGGTTTGGGGAGTGCAGCGAGCGATCGCCAGACGATTTTTCTAAAACCCAAGTCCCTTTATTGCCCAGAGAGCGACCTCCCTGGGCAGAGCCAATAACTGAAATGAGTGATTAAGTCGTGCAGAACCAGACTAGTAAATACATTCTGGCTCTGCAAGCCCAATCGACCACTTGCCCCAAGCGGCTAACCCCAGTTCACCATTTTAGGAAAAGCCGACTAAATCAGCCGAATCCAATACCGATTACGCCCTCGCCGCTTAGCCTGATAGAGCGCTGCATCTGCTGCGGCCACCAGTTCATCCACCGATTGTTCGATCGAAGGCACTACGCTGGCGATACCCATACTGACCGTTAAATACTCGTTGACTTGGGAGTGGGGATGGGGCAGCCGGAGGTCGGCAATCTGTTGCTGAATTGCTCTGGCCACGATTTCGGCCCCGGTGCGGCGGGTGTTAGGCAAAATTACCGCAAACTCTTCGCCCCCGTAGCGAGCTAGTAAGTCCGCCGCCCGTTTAACAGAGCGGCTGGCCGCCTGAGCCACTGCAATTAGCCCTTCATCCCCTTGCTGATGGCCAAAGTGGTCGTTGTAGGCTTTGAAGAAGTCCACATCAAACAGAATGAGCGATAGGGGCTGATGCTCCCGCACCATGCGTTGCCATTCCTGGCGGAGATATTCATCAAACCGACGGCGGTTAGGAATTTGCGTTAGCCCATCCAGAGTGGCTAGGCGTTCCAGTTTTTCGTTGGCTTCTTGCAGAGCCGTTTCGATTTGCTTGCGATCCGTAATGTCAATGCAGTTAACCACAATGCCATTAACATTGTCGTCGGTATCTCTGAAGGGGTTAATCAGGAGTTGATACCAGTGGCTAACCCCATTCATATCCACAATTTCCCGTTCGGCCTGGTAAGGCACCTGGGTTTCCATCACCTGTTGATTAATCCGGCGGTTATGCTCAGCCTCCAGAGAGGAAATATTGGGATTAATTTCAGTGTCAAGCTTGCCCAGCATATCGGCAGGGGTGATGCCATGCATAGCCGCGCTGGCTCGGTTGGCAATTTGAATTCGGTCGTCGCGGTCTTTGACCACGATAATACTGGGAATGCTATCGATGACGTTTTGCAGAAACTGTTTTTGACTGGCCAAGGCCGCCTCCGTTTGCTTGAGGTCTGTGACATCCCAAAACAACCCCTGCATGCCAGTAATTTTGCCATCAGCATTGTAAATAGGTGAGCGGCACACCTGAAGGTAGATATCGCCGTCAGGACTGGGGTGCAGCTCTACTTGTTTGAGGGTCTGGCCTGTAGCCATGACCTTCTCATCCCAGGCGGTGCAGGCTTCGGCCACAGGAGCCGGTAGGAGATCAAAAGCTGATTTTCCTAAACACTCATCTAAAGGTTTACCAATCAATTTTAGATAAGCAGGGTTAGCAAAGCTGAGCCGACTCTGCCGATCAATACGAAAGAGTCCGTGGGGCAGTATTTCTGTCAGGGAGCGATAGAGAAGTCGGCTTTCTTGCAAGCGCAGTTCGACTTGTTTGCGCTCGGTGATATCCCGCACGATTATCAGAACTTCGTCTTCGCCACTTTGGACGACGCGGGCCTCTTTATGCCGCCAACCGTTGGAACTCTGAAACCTGTATTCATAGACGTGGGGTTGCCCAGTGATTAACGCCCGCTGGATATAGTACAGACGTTCAGCGGCCATAGCCGCTGGTAACACCTCTGACACAGAGCGGCCAATTTGCTCGTGGGGCTTAGCAATCAGCTCAGTTGCCCCCGAACTCATAACATCCAGACAGATGCCGTTGCGATCATATCGAATCAGCAAGTCGGGGATAGCGTCTAGAATTAGTCGTTGGGTAGCCTGGGCCTGTTGTAGAGCCGCCGTGCGCTCGGCCACTGTATGCTCTAGCCGCCGTTCACTCTGGGCCAGTGCATGGTTGAGATTCTCTACGGTTATCAAAGATTCCCGCAGTTGGGTCGCCACGCCGTTAAAGGCCATCGCTAATTCGGTGAATTCTCCCAGACGGCTGGTGGAGATTGGGGTTTGCCAGTTACCTTTAGCGGCAGCTTGGATGGCCACCTTTAACCTCCGACTGGGCTGCCATATCTGATGAATCAGAATCAAACTGCTGAGGCAGGCCACAAGAATTACCAGAAGGCTCAAGATTATCACTGGCCAAACTCCCAAGTAGATACTCAGGCCCCTGAGCAAGCCAATAATACTTATCAGTTGCAATCCCAAAAGAGCCAGCCACAATGTTTGTAAGGAAACGGGTTGAATCCAACGGGTTAAGCCGTTTTTGAAATAGAAGAGTCTTTGCACTGGCACCCCAGGCGAAATTAAATTAGGCAAAACACCCCGTTGAATATTAAACAGGCATGAAGCGAGCTATACCTTATACAACTAGTGTCTGCGAACAGGGTACCTGTGTTAAGAGATGCGCACATTCAGTCATCTTTGCTTTGACCATGCCATCTGGCGAGTGGTCGCTGTTACTTAAGTTATTTAGTAGTCGTTAGAGCAGCAAATTCTAACCTCACAGGCTGCCTCAGTTAGTTTGTATTTATAGGACTATTGTAGCTAGCCTGGGGTAGGTTCTACGACCAAGGGCAGTAATGAACAGCACGGCAACTGAGCTAAGCCGAGCTAAAACGTGACTTAACGGTATAAAATAAGCCGAGTTCAGGCTCAAATTCTTGGATGGTCTTAGCCTTGCCTTAACCCCAAGTAGCTCAGTTCCTGCAATAGTTTATTGTGTGAGTTTTTGCCTTACCGTAGCGCAATTCTGGTGCAACAATGTCAAACGTCTATGCCCCTACCTCAGCAGATATTGCGCTGAGGGCTGAAAATCTCAATGTTTACTACGGCTCTAACCTGGCGGTTCGAGACGTAAATCTAGAAATTCCTAGAAACCAAATTGCGGCTTTCATTGGCCCTTCCGGCTGCGGCAAAAGTACCGTACTGCGCTGCTTCAACCGGATGAATGACCTGATTCCATCTTGCCGGGTAGAGGGGAATGTCACCTTCCAGGGCGAGAATATTTATGCCGATACTGTGGATGCTGTAGAGCTGCGCCGTAAGATTGGCATGGTGTTTCAGAAAGCCAACCCTTTCCCTAAGTCTATCTACGAGAACATTGCCTGGGGTGCCCGCATTAATGGCTTCAAGGGCGACATGGATGAGCTGGTAGAAACCTCTCTGCGCAAAGCTGCCGTGTGGGATGAGGTTAAAGACAAGCTCAAGGAAAGCGGGTTGTCTCTATCCGGGGGGCAGCAGCAGCGTCTATGTATTGCTCGGGCCATTTCCATTCAGCCCGACATTGTTTTGATGGATGAACCCTGTTCTGCGCTCGACCCGATTTCGACTGTCAAAGTCGAAGAAACCATGAAGCAGCTCAAGGAAGACTACACCATCATCATTGTGACCCACAACATGCAGCAGGCTTCGCGGGTGTCTGACCGCACAGCCTTCTACAATGCTGAGCCAACCCCCAAAGGCGGCAAGGTGGGTTATTTGGTTGAGTACGATGACACCGAAGTCATCTTCAACAACCCCCGTGAGCAGTACACTCGTGACTATGTCTCTGGCCGGTTTGGTTAACAGCTAACCAACTGCCTGGGACTCTAAGCCAATATTAGTTTAGGGCGGGGTAGGTTTCCTCAGCAGGGAGCCAGAAGCCAGGAGTTCAAGAATCAGGAGATAGAGGCTGGTGATCTCCTGACTTTTGGGTTCTTCAATCCCCAATCCTCTCTGGCCCTAATCCTCTCTGGGCTTACGTTAATACCCCTTTAATTGAGCCCCTGAGTTCTTCAAGTACTCAGGGGTTTTTGCTGGCAGAATTTCTACGAGCTAACCCGCCGGGGTGAGGTATTGTTTACCCATAAGCCAGTATGCTGGAACACACTAGTTGTGAGGTAGGAGCATGGACAATAGCACCAACTCTGAAAAACTGGCTGAGGTCTTTAACCGGGCCAGTCAACAAGGGAAAAGCGGCTTTTGCAAAATGTTGTGGAACAACCAACCCGAAACCGTGCAAACCCAGCTCAAGCCCTTGTTGAGTGAAACTACTCTCGCGGCGCTGCGCTCAGAGGATTAGCTGTCGCTCTAGATCAACGCCTCCAACGCCTGTTGCAAAGTCTCTGTCAGGTTGTCTACGGCGGCTTTGGCTGCTCGTCGTGACTGGGTGTAGGTAGGCCAGCGGTCGGTAACGTTGATGGGGTCTCCCAGGGTAATTACCGCATGGCGACGGCCCAGTTGCGGACGTTTGGGCATCTTGGTGCCCTTGACTCGCTCTACCAGGTCAAACAGAATTAGGGTGGTTTCAGCAAAGCGCTCAAAGCTGGGGTCGTCCTTAACATAGTGACCACTCACAGCCACAAAACTTTCCACCAGACGCATGT
>Ga0224723_1001629_pt1 | contig 13339 bp, 11 predicted proteins | sample Balambano_FR2_Me_FD_161647 | JGI IMG/M metagenome (GOLD analysis project Ga0224723, IMG submission 161647) | Freshwater sediment microbial communities from Lake Towuti, South Sulawesi, Indonesia - Balambano_FR2_MetaG | ecosystem: Environmental > Aquatic > Freshwater > Lake > Sediment | place...
GAGTGGGGGCTGGTGTGGCGCGTCTGGCTGGGGCGGCGCTCGGAGCGCGAGCGCGAGCTGGCGATCGTGGCGCGGCACGGCGGCCATGCGATGGTACACGTACTGCGGTCCAAGCGGGCGATCCGTGCGTTGCTTGACTACGCCTAGTACGCTGAAGCGTCGGTTCAGCGGCTCCAGATCGATCGCAAGCACGAACACGCCATGGAACTAATCGACGAACCGGTTGGCATTCCTGGAGCCACCGCAGAAGAACGTGGGCACAGGCGTGTAATCGGCCGCCACCGCGCAAACTGTCGCCACGTTCCACCTCCAGGCACGCAGCGCACCGGCGGCGTCATGCACAGGCTCGCCGGTGGTGGGATCGCCCCAGTAGGCCAAGGCCCGGTCACCGTGGATCGCTCGCCTCATCTGCCAGTCAGATCTTTGTCCTCCATTTCCCAGGCGTGATCAAGCGCGTGAAAGGCAGTGTGCCGTATCAGGTACCGCAGCGGCCACTTACCGGCCAGTTTCCCGTGTGCGTGATAGTCCCGGATCGCGTGGCAATAGGCATCGCGATGTGCGTTCCATCCCGCGTCGGTTAGCAGTGCGTCCTCAGGCGTGAGCACGCCAAGCCCCTTCGCCCAGTCCCGCTCGTTGGCAAAGATGTGACGGACGATGGCGTCCCGATCTCGCCCGCCGCCGCGCGAACCCTTCTGCAGCTCAGCCGTCACGCGCGCACGCACCGCATCAAAAAACGTCCAGCACGCCCGCAGCAGTGACAGCTCACGCTCCAATGCGTCACCCGACATGCCCTGGTGGTCGATGCTGGAAAACGCAAATGAGATACCCCAGAAGTCGGTTGAGCCGGTGCCCACATAGCGCTCGGCCACATCGACGTCAGTGATGGTCGTAAATGCAGCCTCCTCCCCAGCCAGCTTCGCCACCGGCGCGTAGCGTGGAAGGTAGGAACGGAGGCGGTCGATCGCAGCCTGCTCGGTCGTTGCCCCGCGCGCGAGACCGGGCCAGTCTGGCGCCACAGCCACAACCCGCTTGCCCTTCGGCCCGATTTCTAACGTCACCCGAAGATCGTTCGCCACGGCTCCTCCCCGCGTATCACTCGTGCTGCTGCCGCACATCCAACAAGGGCATCCGCACGTTGAGAGTGTAGCACACATGTACGGCGAACGCATCTCCTGGTTAGTCACGAGCGGGCGTCTGTGGGGCGCTGATTGTCATGAGCCCCGCATTAGTCTTCGCGCTCCGTCTGCGTGGTGATGGACGGTTCGGATCGCCGACACGGAGCATTGGGAGCATCTTCGACGGCAAACAGAAGCCAACTACGACGCCGTCGCAGTGGGCTCGATGCGTGTACTGAAGTGCGCTATATCGCGCATTCTTGGTACTTTACTAATAAACTCGCAATACTCTGGATTAGAAGCACATCACTAAACGCTTTTCACGAGGGAGTGATTTGCTCAGTCGTGAATGAGAAAGAGCGCTATTCCTCTGCTGAAGAGACCACCGAGTTCACCAGGGCATCTACCGTTATACCCTCGTGGCCGTCCAAAACAGCTTGAGCAGCTTGGTCAGCGACGGCCACGCCTGGAAATCCGCGTACTGCTTGCAGAAGGTCGCGACGGATCTATGGCGAATCGTTACCGGGTCGATGCGCTTGAACGGCGCATCGAAGATCGTCTTCTGAGGTCGTCGGAGCATGGAGGGGTTGTTGACGAACCCTGTGCCGGACTGGATATCTGTGGTCTGCTGACCAGGAAAGCTGCCCCACGGCGTGGTCATCAGCGAGTATGCGAAGCCAGTGTACAGGTTGATGCAGATCGTCCCGTAGCGCAGATCCCCAACCGCTCGTTGGAGCGCGCTGCTTGTCGGAGGGGCCGAGCGCACCTGATCTGGTACCAGCAGTGTCGCCGCAAGTGTACCCCAGACAGTGGTGTTGGCAAAGGTCGTGGCGCGCTCCAGAAACCCGGCCGTGTCCGGTGCGTCGAGCGCGGTTTCCGCCAGAAGCGCACAGAACGCCTCCGTCCTGAAACAGCTGTCGTTGACATCCTCGGCCGCAACGCCCGGAATCACCGTCCACCTCAGCGAGTCACTCGGAGCAGCACTGCTCCTCACGACATCACCGTACTCCTGCGCCTGGGGGTGGGCGTCTCGGAAGGCCGCATGGCGCTCATGCGCGCCGGGATAGTACGCCGCACGGAGCGGCGTCTCTGACAGGATCCGGCCGAGGGCATCAAGGAGCGCCTGGCGCTGCGGCCACTGCCGGTGCTGGATGAGAAGCCTCGGCGCGAGACACGCGAACCCCGCGTTTGAGTACAGCCACGTCGCAAGCATCAGCGCTGCCCGCTCGATGTCAGCTGATGACCAATCTCCCGGCAGGACGATGACGGGGTTGACGCCGCCGAGCTCTGCGGTGAGCGGCTTGGCAAGCCGAGGTCTGTTGTCCGCCTTGCGCTCGGCGCCGGCAGCACCTGGACCAAAGACGATCGTGTCGAAGGTCTTGTCCGAGCCGGTCAGGTGGAGGGTGTTGACCTGCGGGTGGTCGCACAAGTACGCCCCTACGTCCGCTCCTCCATGGACGATACGTAGGACACCCCGACTGACCAATGCGCGAAAGCCGTGCTCGAGAAGTGATCCCAGGTACGTATTAACCGGGTTCATCTTCAGGACGACCACCTGCTGCTCGACAAACAGCTTGTGGAGCAGATCGGCACACTGGATGCCGCTCATGTTGCCAGCGCCGAGCACCAACGCGACCCGTCCGCCCACTTCGCTATAGCGCTCGGACGCGCCTGGGACGAGAAAGAGATCGTCCGCGTGCACGCCCGGCTCAAGCCATGTCGTCGCCCGGACACCTGGGAAGAGCAACTGTTCAAGGCGAGAGGTGGGAAACATCGGAGTCGCAACCTGACCGTTGCCGAGCATCATCGGGGTGCCCGGCAGATGTGGACGACCTGAGTGGTGGATGTCGTGGAGCGACTGCTGCAGCAAGCGGACCAGGCGCAGGACGCCACTGTAGATCACCCACTCCTCGCCTTCGGCAAACCCGCCCGGTGGGACGTGCTTGGCGCGCAGGCTCACCTCCACCCACTGCTCCCCAAGCTGGAGCAGATCGTGGTGCACTTCATCGAGGATGACTGCCTTTGTCGCGAGATCCACGCATGCCCAGCCGTCTTTGTTCGCGTGAAGCTCTGCGATCGCTTGGTCGATGGCCTCACGCGAACTCACCTGCTCGAGTACCTGGGGTTGTGGAATGGGGATGGCGCCAGCCGGTAGCCGAGGTAGGTCACCACTCTGGGCAGCAATCACATTCATACGCACCTGTCCTCCATACATCGAGTGGTTGTGGCAGGGCCTCGCCCTATTCCCGCAACGACACTCCAGCCCCTACTCACCGTACTGGTGTGTCACGCAGCGCGAGCTCGACCGCGTCCTCCCAGTCCATCGCTCGCCCCTCTGCCCAGTGCGTCTCCAGTGTCTCACTGTCGAGGCGCTCGCGGAGGGTAGTGATCTGCCGATCTGACACGTAGTGCTGATCTGGATCGTACCCGCTCGTCGTCTCAGACAGGGCCTCAGCCGCGCCGAAGAGTACCGCCGCTCGCTCAAGTTGCTGCCGGTGGAGTGCCACTCCTGCGAAGCCGAGTAGGTTCAGCCCGATCATCTTCCGAAATCTGCGCTCGCGTGCCGCCTTGATGCTCTCGCGGAAGTAAGTGACGGCGTTCATCGCGTCACCCTGCACCTGCGCCACGAGGCCCAGCTTCTGGAGGGTATCCAGAACCGCCAGACTCTCTCCTTGCGCGTGAAAGAGCGCCAAACTCCGTGCAAAGCAGGCATGGGCTGCGAGCGGATCATCAGCCATCACGTGGTACGATCCCAAAGAATACTCGCCCCACGCGATCCCTATATCATCGCCGCCACCTGCACGGAACATTTCGAGTCCCTGTGCAAAAAGCACACCAGCTTCGGCAACCTGTCCCTCGCCCAACGCGATGTAGCCGAGATTGAAATTCACATTCTGTGCAGCCTCGCCGAGGTCGTTGAGCATCTGGGAGTAGATTCTGACCCCCGCACGTGCACGTGAGTAGTCACGGTTGAAGCGCGCCAGCGTCAAGACGCTGTACATCGCGTGCGCCGCAGCATAACTCACCGGGACGCGGTGAGCGAGCAGCGCGTCGAGCCAGCGCTGCCCCTCGTTTGAACGCTCGCCCCAGAATGTAAAGTCGCGGCCGATGATGAACCCTGGTAGCACGGCACCACTCTCAATCGCCCATGCAAGTGCAGCTCGGAGGTTATCTAGCTCGATCTGAAGCATGGCGATCGCCCCGGCGTTCGTCCAGATGTTGGTCGAGGCATGCAGTCCCGCATAGTACCCCGCATGCCGCCATCGCACCGCCTGCTCCTCGCCGCTCGCCGCCAACCGCTCAAGTGAGTACTCGCGGATAGTCTCGAGCAGGGTGAAGCGTGCCTCGCCATCTCCGGCGATCTGCCGAACCAAACTCTTGCTCACCAGCGATTCGAGGAGCGAAGGAGTGTCTTCAGCCAACAGCGCCACCTCCAGCGCCGGCACCTGCTGCATCCACTCACCCAACTCCTGGTGCACTCGGTCTTCACTCTGGCGCCATCCCGTTGCCTCGGCCCGCACATCATCACCGCATATCGCCTCCGCGGCTGCGAGTGTGAACCCGCCCGCGAACACCCCTAGCCGTGCGAACAGCGTCTGCTCTTCAGCGCTGAGGAGGTCGTAGCTCCAGGCGATCGCATCACGCAGAGTCTGCTGCCGCCCGGGCAGGTTACGCGGACCGCTCGCCAGGAGCCGTAGTCGGTTACCGAGGCGCGCGAGCAACGGCTGGGGAGGGAAGATCCGGATGCGAGCCGCCGCGAGCTCAATTGCCAGTGGCAGTCCGTCCAGCCGGGCGCAGATTTCAGCCACCACTGGTGCCGTCTCGTTCGTCACCTGGAACTCCGGACGTACTGCCTGCGCACGCTCGATGAACAGCCGCACAGCCTCGTACTGCGTCAGCCGCTCCAGCGGTGGCAACTTCGCCAGATCCGGTAGCGTCAGCGGCGGCACGGGATACTCCTGTTCGCCGTAGAGGCGCAGCACCTCGCGACTCGTTGCAAGGACCTGGATGTCCACTGCCGCTGCCAGTAGATCCGCGATCTGGGGAGCTGCATCCGCCACCTGTTCCACGTTGTCGAGCAGCAGCAGCGCCCGCCGCGGGCGGAGATAGGCTGCCAGACGCTCGGCCAGAGGCTTCTCACCGGCGTCGGCAATCTCGAAGACTTTGGCAATCGTCGGCAATACCAGCTTCGGGTCGCGCACCGGCGACAGGTCGACAAACCAGACGCCGTCTGGGTAGGCGTCTAGGAGCTCGGCGGCGACCTGGAGGGCGAGCCGGGTCTTCCCAATCCCGCCGGGACCTGTGAGCGTCAGGAGGCGTATGGTGGCCCGCTGCAACAGGTCAACCACCGCCTGCGCCTCAGCCTCACGCCCCACGAGCGGCGTGGCTTGCGCAGGTAGGTTGTGATGGTAGGCGTCCAGCGTCCGGAGGGCTGGAAACGCATCGGGTAGATCCGGCGCAACGATCTGGAACACGCGCTCGGGACGCCCGAGGTCCTTCAGCCGATGCTCCCCTAGGTCGCGCAGCGTGACACTGTGCGGCAACTGGTCGCGTACCAGCTCCTGGGCGGCGAGCGATAGGAGCAGCTGCCCGCCGTGCCCAGCAGCACACAAGCGTGCGATGCGATTGAGTGCAGGGCCGTAGTAGTCGCCATCGCGCAGCTGGGCAGCACCGACATGGATAGCGGCACGTACACGGAGGGGCGTCGGCGTGGTCCACCGTTCAGCCTGGACGACCTGCTGGATGACGAGGGCAGCCTCGAGGGCGTCGGCAACCATGGTGAACGCCGCGTGGACTGCATCGCCTTGGGTGGCGAAGACATGCCCACCATGGGCATCGATCGTCTGGCGCAAGAGCGCGTCGTGCCGGGCAAGCGCGCCTTCCATCGCTGTGCGATGCTGTTCCCAGAGCTGTGTAGAGCCTTCGATGTCGGTGAACAGGAAGGCGAGAGTGCCACTTGGGAGTGCAGGGGAGACAGCAGTACTGCCACCCACGAGGCGTGCGATAAGCGCATCCGGCTGGGGATAGCGAGCGACCTGGAGAAAGCGCCGAAGCCAGGCGGCACCGAGGTAGCCGCGCGAGACAGCCGCTTGGGCCAGCGTCTGGACCGTCGTGGGGTCAGGTGGGAGAGCGCCCGCCTTATAGCGTTGGATGGCGGCGCCCGAGATGCCAATCGCGGCGCCCAACTCCTCCTCGACGACGGCAGCGGTCTTGCCCTCATAGGCGGCGATGGAGTTGATTGCCCCGCGGAGTAGGCGGCCGAAGATCTCGTTCGGAGTAGTCATCGCACTCTCCCTAGATTGCTCTTGTGTCTAGGAGGAGTATAGCGGTGGACAGCTAGCAAAAATCAGACGCGTTGTCGGAATATTGCCAGTGGTTGTGCTTGGTCTGTAGACACGCTGCCAGGAGGCGCAGGAGCAATGGAATGCGCACATGCAGTCGTAGGTGTTGTCACAGCAAGATCCATGTTCCTAACTATTAACATTTCCCTTCACTTCACTCCTTCATGATGGCCAAAATCGAAGAGCATTTGTCACTTCTTTCCTGCCAAGCTATCAGTAATGCGCGTTTGGATCGACCAGCAGATTGTATGGGCGGCTGATGTGGAAACTAGCTGTTGCCTATTAGCCCTCTATCTCCGACGGCGGGTGCTCGTTGAAGGCGACGAGCAAGCGCCTGAGATTTACCACTCCCGACCTGTTGAGCAGGAGCATATCAACCGTAGCTCGCCCGGTCGGGCTAGTACCAACAATGAGCAAGGCGTCAGCACTCCAGGCGAAGTGCTCCGCCCATCTGTGTTGCCGCGGGTTGTAGAGCGGCACGAGCTCGCCACTCACAGGGTCAGGCGCCTGAACGTGATTGTACTTGTGGTTGTTGCAGCCCTGGCAGGACAGGGCAAGGTTCTCGAACGCGTTTGTTCCGCCCTTGCCACGTGGGGAAGCGTGTTCGACAGACAGCCGTTGGGTAGCGTAGCGGGCGGGGCTCAAACAGTACTCACAGCGGTCACGAGCTCGGGCTGCAACGCGTGCCCGTAACTGCTCGCTCACGCGGGGCTTCTTAGGCATATGCGGGCGGCCTGATACCGAGGGCGTCCATCAGTTCTGGAACCGTGATACCTCTCAGACGAGCAAGACTGCCAAGCGCTTGGAGGCGCTCAACATCGCGCTGCTCGCTGAGATTGGTCAGCTCGATCAGTTCTTGGAGTTCTGTTGCGGCAATCGTTTCTGTCTGGCGCTTTGTCACCAACTCGTTGAAGCGGGCTTGGTGCGTTGGCTCAAGACCCGCGCGGTTGATTTTAAGCAAGAGCGTGGTTTCGTCCTCGCTTAGCCAAGGCGCGTCGCGACGCGCCCGTAGCAGGTTGACCCGCGCTGCAAAGGCAGCAAGTTCGTCGGCTGGTAGCCGCTCGACTGCCTGAAGCAACTGCTCAGTTGAGATCTCAATTGGAATCGTGCTCATCTGGCAATCCTCGTTCCTATTGCCGTTGCTCCTGAGATTCTACCATACGTGCTCCTTTGCAAATATAGTTGGTGGGGCACACACCACATGAGCGGCCGGGAGCAGATCCGGAAGCAGCTACGGCAAGACGAGAGCGCTACAGCGTGCTCATTGTATGGCTACTCGAAAACGTTTAAGGCGCTGTCAAGGCTTGTGCAGTTGCACAGCAGGCGTCTTCACACTGACCGATTGAAACGCGCATTACAATAGGTCAAGGGATTCCGAACGCTGATTGGTTCTCGCCATATCGGCCGATTACTGACCTCGCACCACCTCGTAACGCGTGCTTGTGCTGGCGCCTTCCCGCATCTGTTCCATATCGCGCATGGGTGGCGCGCCGAAGAGACGCTTGTACTCGCGCGTGAAGTGCGAGGCATCACCATAGCCTACACGATACCCCGCGCTCGCGGCATCAAGGCCCTCACCAAGCATCAGGCGGCGAGCCTCCTGGAGCCGCAAGTGCTTTTGATACTGCAACGGGCTCATTGCAGTGAGCAACCGGAAGTGATGGTGAAAGCCCGAAACACTCATCCCAAGCGTTCGAGCGATGTTCTCGATCGAGAGCGGCTCCTTGAAGTCGCTCCGCAACCATTCGATCGCCTCGGTGATGCGATGCGTCGAGCCGCCCGGTGCCGCAACCTGGCTGAGCCGTGCGCCCTGCGCTCCAATCAGGAGTCGATAGATGATCTCGCGGGTGATGAGCGGTGCAAGGAACCGTGCCTGCGTCGGCGTGTCCAGCAGCCGGATCAGCCGCACCGTTGCGTCCAGTAACCCTGCGTCAAGTGGGCTGACATCGAGCGCCGTGACGGCGGATTGGCTCCGCGATGGAACATGTCCAGCCTCGACCATGACCGACCCCACCAGGGTTGGGTCGAGGTCGAGGACGAGCGCCAGATAGGGACGCGCTTCCGATGCTTCGACAACTCGCGTTGCGATCGGGAGCGCAGCCGTGGCAATCAGGTATTGCGTGGGGTCATAGCGGTAGCGGTTATCTCCCAGCAGGACTTCCTTGCTGCCCTGCGCGATCACGCACAACGACAAGTAGGACATGCCATGTCCCATCTCTGTCGGCGCTGATTCGCGTCGGAGCATCAGCCCAGGAAGTGGATAGATCCTCCCATCGCGACGGACTGCCTGTCCGAGGCGCGCAACCAGCTCCTTGCGGTTTGCTTCTACCCACTCTTCCTCGCGCTCTCTTGGCTGATAGCTTCCATCCATATGGCCTTCTTCCGCGTCGCTCGCATCCCAGATATGCAGGATTGTTCTACCATGCTGGAGGATCATTATACCACTCTGCCGTCTGACGTTTCTATAATGCGTAGAAACACACGCATCGAACCTGCCTCATAAGCACGACCTGGACTTTTCGCGGTAGGGCTCACTCCCGCTTGAGCGATTGGTTGAGCACACTATGAACACAATCAACTCCAGTATGCGCGGCATCAGCTTCCTCGTACTGGCGATGCTGACCTTCTCGCTCCAAGATATCGCGGTCAAATGGATCGGCGGCCATTACCCGGTGTTGGAGATCGTCGCGTTCCGCAGCGTAGTTGCCATCCCGCTCACGCTGCTCCTGTTTCGCTATGAAGGTGGGCATGGTCTGCCAACCACGAAACGGCATACCCTTGAATACGTCCGTGGCGCCTGCTATTTTCTATCGTATACCGCGCACTTTATGGGACTCGCGGCACTGCCGTTAGCAGACATCGCCGCGATCAAGTTCTCAGGGCCGTTGATGATCACGGTGTTGTCGGTCGTGCTGTTGGGCGAAATGGTTGGGCCGCGTCGCTGGATGGCGCTCTTCATTGGGTTTGGAGGTGTGTTGCTGATTGTCAGGCCTGGCTTGGGAAGCTTCAATATGGGCTCGATTTTCATCCTGATATCAGTGCTCTTCTATGCCCTTGCCGCCATCCTGACGCGCAAACTGCAACCAACCGACAGCAGCGCGACGATGTCCTACTACAGTTCGCTTGTGTATCTGGTCGCCACGCTTGTGCTGACTCCGCTGGTCATCGCAGTTGGCGACCTGCCTGGCGCTCATCCAAGTATTGCCTTCTTGTTTCGCCCTTGGGCGACACCATCGCTGTTCGACTGGCTGATTATGTCTGCGCTGGGGTTGGTGTGGGCCGGGGGTATGTACTTTACTGCTCGTGCCTACAGTGCGGCCCCTGCCTCGGTGGTCGCCCCATTTGAATACATCGCGCTGCCAATCAGTGTGATGTGGGGCTTTGTCATGTGGCGAGAGCTTCCGACCTGGATGACCTGGGTTGGCGCCTCGTTGACATTGGCGAGTGGCTTATACATCTTGTATCGCGAGCGGAAGGAACGCGCCATGACAGCGGCGGCGCGCAGCGAACGACCGACCACGGTGGCTACTCACCCGAAGAATGCCTGAAGGAGAACACCATGCAGAAACGCACGCTTGGCAACAGCAACCTCGAAGTCTCAGCTCTGGGGCTTGGTTGTATGAGCATGACCGGTGGCTATAGTGCGTCGCCGAACCGTCAGGAGATGATCGCCCTGATTCGCACCGCGGTCGAGCGCGGGGTCACGCCCTGGATCGTGCCCATTCCCGGCACCCGCAGGCTCGAACGGCTGGACGAGAACCTCGGCGCGGTTGCTGTCGAACTTACCGCCGACGATCGCCGCACGATCGAAAGCGCTGCCGCACAGATCACGGTGCACGGTGCTCGGTATCCCGAAAACCTGGAACAGCAAACCAATCTGTGAGTAGGTGATCAGGAGGACGAGTATGCGGTGGGAAGAGCTGAGTGGAGATCAGTTCGCCGAGGCGGTGAAGACGTGTGGTGGTGTGTGTCTGGTGGCCCTCACGGTTGTGGAGCGCCATGGTCACCATCTGCCGCTTGGGACGGATACCTACCAGGGGCGTGGGATGCTGAGCCGGATCGCCGCGCTCGAGCCGGTGATCGAGTTCCCGGATTACATCTTCACGCAGATCCCCGAGGCGCGGCACCTGCCTGGCACGATCAGCATCGACGGCGAGCTGATGATCAAATTGCTGGACAATGTCTGCCGCGAGATCGCCCGCAATGGCTGCAAGAAGATCGTTCTGCTCAACGCGCACGGCGGCAACTTCGGCCTGGCCGCGCTGTATCCTATGCTCCAGCTCTACACGCCGAAGGACTATGTGGTCTACATTGTCAGCCCATTCGGTGCCCTCAGCGAGCTGGAACTGCCCTGGCCACGCGAGGACGACGGGCACGCCGGGCCGGGTGAGACCAGCATGATGCTGGCGCTCCGCCCCGACCTTGTGGCTATGTCCAAGATCCCGACCGACGGCGAGGGTGTGGCGCGCGGGCGGCTGGCGGCACTGCGCGAGGCCGGCGTGCAGACCGGCATCTGGTGGTATGCCGACCACCCCACCCACTACGCTGGCAACGCGGCGCACGGGACGGCCGAAGCTGGCGAGCGCATCCTGGACGCGATTGCACAGTCAATCGCGCGGGCGGTGCGAGCGATCAAGGCCGACACCGCTGCCAAGCAGCTGCAGGACGAGTTTTTCGCCGCAGCCCAGGCACCGTCCTAACGAGGTGTCTATGCAACTGACGATACCCTCACTTCACAGCTTTATGGAGGAGATGCGTGGCAACCATCCTGATTGAGAAAAACGTGATGGTGCCGATGCGCGACGGCGTGCAGCTTGCAACCGATGTGTATCGGCTGGACGGTGAAGCACCGACGCCAGTGCTTCTCACGCGCACGCCCTACAACAAGGAAGGCACACTCGCGGACACCAGAACGTTCGACATCGTGCGTGCAGTGCAGGCCGGCTACGCGGTGGTGGTTCAGGATGTGCGCGGCCGGTTTGCGTCGGAGGGTTCATTCAACCCCCATTTTCAAGAAAGCCACGATGGCGCGGATACGATCGCCTGGACAGCCGCGCAGCCCTGGTCGAGCGGCGTTGTCGGCGGCTTCGGCGGTTCGTACCTCGGCTGTACCCAATGGCTGGCCGCACGAGAACACGTGCCAGCGTTGCGCGCCTTAGCGCCGGTGGTGAATCCGGCCGATATGTACGATGGCATGGCGTATCAAGGTGGAGTCAAGGTGCTCCATGACTTGCGCTGGGTCGTGCAGTCGATCATTCCGCAAGAACTGCAACGTCGCGCTCTCCGTGGTGAAGCGCTGCCTGACGCCGGAGTGCCATTTAACCTCGATTCGATCTTCTCCGAGCTCCCGCTCGCCACGCACCCACTGGTCCAGGAGGCGGCAGGGTTCTACCGCGAATGGCTGGCGCACCCAACGGCGGATGCCTACTGGCAGCCGATCTCTGCGCCGCAGTGGTATGAACAGGTCGATGCCCCGGCGTTGCACATTGCGGGCTGGTACGATGCGTTCCTAGGAAGTGCATTCCAGCACTACCAGGGCATGCGTCAGCGCGGAGCCAGCGAGCGCGCACGCCGAAACCAACGCCTGATCATCGGTCCGTGGAGCCACACGAACTGGAGCGGGAGCTTCCCCGAGCGCGAGTTCGGCGCGGCCGCGAGCAGCACTGCGCTCGACCTCACCGGCGTGCAACTGCGCTGGTTCGACCGCTGGCTGAAGGAGGTCGATAACGGCATAGAAGCGGAGCTGCCGGTCACGATCTTTGTGATGGGCATCGACGAGTGGCGCAACGAGGCCGATTGGCCGCTGCCCGACACGCAGTACCGCCCGCACTACCTCCACAGCGCCGGCCATGCCAACACCCTCCATGGCGATGGAACATTGTCGCTGGAGCTGCCGGGGGATGAGCCACCAGATGTGTATCTCTCCAACCCCCTGCGCCCGGTGCCGACGCTCGGCGGTCAGGTGATCCTCCCAGGCGGCAACGCCACCGGACCGCGCGACCAGCGCGACGTCGAAGTGCGCGATGATGTGTTGGTGTACAGCACGCCAGCGCTGGACCGGCCAGTTGAAGTGACCGGGCCAATCGAGTTACACCTGTTCGTCGCCTCGTCTGCTCACGACACGGATTTCACCGGCAAGCTGGTCGATGTGTACCCCGATGGTCGAGCGATCATTCTTACCGAGGGTATCTTGCGCGCCCGCTACCGCCATTCATTCGCCGAGTCGGAGCTGCTCGAACCGGAGACGATCTACGAGCTGCATCTCGATCTGTGGGGAACGGCGAATGTGTTTGCGCCCGGTCACCGCATCCGGCTTGAGGTATCAAGCAGTAACTTCCCACGGTTCGCCCGCAACAGCAATACGGGCGGCGATATCGTGCACGAAACAGCCGATCAGTACCAACCGGCGATCAATCGCATCTTCCATAGCGCGGAATATCCATCCCGGCTGATGCTCCCGATCATCGAACGATGACACGAGCACTGGTGCACGCCGCGATTGGTTGACTGGCCTGTCCACTATCGATGGAGATGAAGCGCATGGGTGAGCACATCACTGGTGAGACGCGGTTGTTTCCGATTATTGGCGACCCAATCATCTATGCAAAATCACCCGAGCGCCTGACCCGTGGTTTCGCAGCACGGGGACACAACGGCATCTGTGTTCCCATGCAAGTGCCGGAAGACGCGTTGGAAAGCGCCATGCAGGCCTTCAGCCGTATTCCAAACATCGATGGATTGCTGGTGACGATGCCGCATAAGTTTGCGGCGTATCGCTTCTGCGCGACCAGCTCTGCGCGCTCGAGGCTGCTCCACGTCGTGAGCGTGATGCGTCGCAATGCGGATGGTTCATGGCACGGTGACATGCTCGATGGGCTGGCC
>Ga0224723_1001630_pt1 | contig 13337 bp, 7 predicted proteins | sample Balambano_FR2_Me_FD_161647 | JGI IMG/M metagenome (GOLD analysis project Ga0224723, IMG submission 161647) | Freshwater sediment microbial communities from Lake Towuti, South Sulawesi, Indonesia - Balambano_FR2_MetaG | ecosystem: Environmental > Aquatic > Freshwater > Lake > Sediment | place...
GTCGAGGTAGTCGTCCGGCAGCCGGTGAAGGTTCGGCGCGCCGGTGTCCCACATGGGCACGCCGTCGGCGCAGCAGTGGGCGAGGTAGAAGTCGGCGGTGGCGGTGGCGGCGCGGAGCAGCGCGGCACGGACATCGGCACCGGAGCGTGCTGCCGGCATCTTGCGGGCACTCTTCTTTGCCGGCGGGACGCCGGCAGCACTCTGCTCAAAGAACTCCAGCAGCTCCGCAAACCCGCAGAGCGCCCACGCCAGTCCGCGCGTCCAGGTGCTGAAGGGCGAGTACCCCTGCTGGCTGTTCGGGCAGCGGAAGACGCCGCTGGCGGGGTTGAACACGGCCTCGTGCGCCGTCCGGCCGCGCACGTCGTACGCGTCGCGGCCTTCGCCGAAATAGACGTTGTACCGCGCGGTGTTCAGCGCGTGCTGCACGGCGCGGTCGAGCAGGGAAACTTTCGCGTCCTGTTCGCCCATGAGGACGTGACCGAGCCGGTGCGCCACCAACAGCGCGCGCAGTGAGCGCAGCGTGTCCACGAAGAGCGAGTGCGGGCCGTTGAAGCTGTGGATGAAGCCGGTGCCGTCGGCTAGCCGCGTCCAGCGCGCCGCCTGCACCGCGCCGCTGACCTTCAGGGCCAGCTCGTAGAAGTCGCGCTCGCGCTCGTCGGCCGGCAGCCGGCCCTCGCGGAGCAGGCGCAGCAGGTTGCCGTAGGTGGAGAGGTTGTTGAAGCCGTGGTCATGCACGCCCGTGTGCGAGACGTGCGAGGCCATGCGCGTCACGGTCGCGCGGCGGCCCAGCTCAAGGAACTCCAAGTCTCCCGTCGCGTCGTATTGGAGGATGGCCGCACCGAACTGGAAGCCCTGCGTCCACTCCGTCCACCCGCGCGTCGCGTACCGGCCCTTCACCGTGAAGACCGGCGTGCCGTCGGCCGGGTTCCAGCGCCGTTCCAGCCGCCGGATCTTGTCGGCGGACAGCTCGAACATCCGCGTGATCGCGGGCACGAGCGCGGCGGGCGTGAGGGAGCGGGCGACCTTCAGGGGCATGGCGGGGAAAGCTCAAAGCACAAAGTTCAAAGTTCAAAGCTCAAGGAAAGTCCGCCGCCCGCGCGGCCGTGGCATCCCGATTGGAATAAGGAAGGCAGGAAACGAGGAAGAAATTCAGGCTGTCCAGCCTTCCTGCTTTCCTAATCCCGACACTGCCCGAGAGGCCGGGAGTTTGCCCGCCGGGCGGAAGCCGCCGATGTTGGCCGGCCGTGATCCTCCGTCCCGTGTTCCTCGCCGTCAGCCTGCTCGCCTTCACGGCGGGCGCGCAAAACGCCGCGCCGATCGAGGCGCTGCAACGGCTCAAGGGCATGGACCTCGAGGCCAACCCCGCGCTCAAGGCCGCCGTTCTCCGCGTGGCCGAACAGAGCCGCGGCACGCCCGAGTACGTCGCCATCGTGCGCGACTTCAAGCTCGCCGGGCAGCGCGACGGGCTGCTCGAGGCCGCGGTGAAGTTCGCCGGCGAGAGCGCCGGCACCGACGCCGCGCGGCTGCTGCTCGCACAGGACGATGGAGCCTTTCTCGCCGCCAAACTGAAGACCGGCCACCCGCACGAGGCCGCGCCGCTTGCGCAGGCCCTCGGCCAGACCGGCGACCGCGCCGCCGTGCCGCTGCTGCTCGCCGCGCTCGCCAACGACGACCACGTCGTCCGCTCGGGCGCCCTCCGCGGCCTCGCGCGCACGCAGGAGGGCGCGCGGGAACTGCTGCGCCTCGCGCGCGAAGAGAAGCTGGACGAGCGCGGGCGCACCACGGCCGCGCTCGAGCTCGCGCAGGCCCGCTGGCCGGACATCCAGGCCGAGGCCGCGCAGCTCCTGCCCCCGCCCGCCGCCGGCGACGGCGAGCCGCTGCCGCCCGTGGACGAGCTGGTGAAGCTGACCGGCGACCCCGCGCGCGGCGCGAAGATTTTCCGCAGCGAGCAGGTCGCGTGCAGCCGCTGCCACAAGGTCGGCGAGGAGGGCGTGGACTTCGGCCCCGCGCTCACCGAGATCGGCACGAAGCTCGACCGCCGCGCGCTTTACGATTCGATCCTCGATCCGAATGCGGGCATCGCGTTCGGCTACGAGGGCTGGGCCGTGGAGACGCGGCAGGGCGAGGAGCTGTTCGGCATCCTCGCCAGCGAGACGGCGGACGAGCTCGCGATCAAGGACCAGACCGGCATCGTGACGCGCGTGAAGAAGGCGGAGGTGACGCGGCGTGAGCCGCAGAAGTCCAGCCTCATGCCCGCCGGCCTCGCGCAGGCCATGACGAAACAGGAACTCGTGGACCTGATCGAGTACCTGACGACGTTGAAGAAGCGGCCGTGACAGCGCGCGGCCGGCATTTTGCCGGCCCCCGCGGCGGGGGAAGAGCCGACGCGCTCACGCGCCGTGAAGATGCTGTTGGAGAACTCATTTCCGTGCCACCCGGGCTTGGCTGAATTGCGTCTCGCGGTGACTTCCGGCCTCGACCCGGCACCGGGCTGCCATGGGCCGTCGCATGCCGGGACCGGCAGACACAACTCATCAAGCTGACGCCGCAAGGGCGGCACTTCGGCGGTGGTTCGTTTCATGCTAGTCCGGTCCGTTGCCCAAAGCGGTGACGGTTGGAGCGCTGACATCGCCCGGCAGGAAAAGGCCGGCGGTTTCCTCAGGCCGAGCGATGCTCGGCGCTCCTTGGGCAAGTCACCGGACAGGTCTGGTTTGTTTCACGGTTGCCGTGCTGACCAGACGTCAACAGCCGCCCGCTCGGACTGGCCTGCTCGGCCGCCTTTCACTCTTCCCAGCCAAACGCCAAACAACCCGTTGACACCCCGCGCCGCGCTTGGCACATAGCGCGCGCCCGTTGACGCGGGCTCTCATTGCGAGTGGGCGAGGGACTGGCCTTTTGACCCCACGGCAACCGGCTGTTCACGGCGACGCGACAGTGTCCAGGTGCCAATTCCAGCTCCGGCTCGGGCCGGGGAAAAAATGAGAAGATCGCCGGTCTGTTCCGGTCCTCTTCTCCGCAGGGAAGGGGCTTTTTTGTGCCCCGACCCGACGCGCCGCCACGGAAGAGACAAGCACATGGACAAGAACGGCAGTTTCATGAAGGCGCTCAAGTGCCGCGAATGCGGCCACGAGTACCCCCTCACCGCCACCCACGTCTGCGAGTTCGACTTCGGCCCGCTCGAGGTGGCCTACGACTACGACCGCATCCGCCGCACGCTCACCCGCGCCGCCCTCGCGGCGCGCCCGCACACCATGTGGCGCTACCGCGAGCTGCTGCCCGTGGCGGGCGAGCCGACCGTCGGCCGGCAGGTCGGCTTCACCCCGCTGGTGAAGGCCGACCGCCTCGCCGCGCGTCTGGGCATCCGCGAGCTGTGGGTGAAGAACGACGCGGTGAACTACCCCACGCTCTCCTTCAAGGACCGCGTGGTCAGCGTGGCGCTCAGCCGCTCGGTGGAGATGGGCTTCAAGACCGTGGCCTGCGCCTCGACCGGCAACCTCGCCAACAGCGTCGCCGCCAACGCCGCCGCCGCCGGCCTCGACTGCTACGTCTTCATCCCGCACGACCTCGAGCAGGGCAAGGTGGTGAACTCGCTCGCCTACGGCGCCAACGTCATCGGCATCCGGGGCCACTACGACGAGGTGAACCGCCTCTGCGCCGAGATCGCCGGCAAGTACGGCTGGGCCTTCGTGAACGTGAACATGCGCCCCTACTACGCCGAGGGCAGCAAGAGCATGGGCTTCGAGATTCAGGAGCAGCTCGGCTGGCGCGTGCCCGAGCACACCGTGGTCTGCATGGCCTCGGGCTCGCTGCTCACCAAGATCCACAAGAGCTACCAGGAGTTCACCAGGCTCGGCCTCGTGCCGGAGACGCGGTGGAAGATTCATGGCGCGCAGGCCACCGGCTGCTCGCCCATCACCACCGCGCAGAAGGCGGGCCTCGACTTCTTCAAGCCGGTCAAGCCGCACACCATCGCCAAGAGCCTCGCCATCGGCACGCCGGCCGACGGCTTCTACGCGCTCAAGGTGATGCGGGAGACCGGCGGCCACGGCGAGGACGTGACCGACGACGAGATCCGCGAGGGCATCCGCCTGCTGGCCGAGTGCGAGGGCATCTTCGCCGAGACCGCTGGCGGCGTGACCGTGGGCGTGGCGAAGAAGCTGATCGCGCAGGGGAAGATTCCGGCCGACTCGAGCGCCGTGCTCTGCATCACCGGCAACGGGCTGAAGACGCTCGAGGCCATGACCGGCCACGTCGGCGGGACGCGCGACATCCGCCCGAGCCTGCGCGAGTTCGAGGCGCTGCTGGCCTGCGACCAGCCGGAGCTGCACCGGATTTAGGACAGGCTAAATCAATTTCAAAATCTTCCAGCACAACGATTGGTGAGGCATTGTTCCACATGGAACACGCGGTCAAGATGTAGCTGTTGAGCCCAGGTTCAGCATCTGCTGCGTTTCAACCAGACCAGCAGGATGCTGATGTCGCTGGGCGTGATTCCGGAGATGCGGGCGGCTTGTCCGACAGTCAGCGGGCGGATGGCCGACAGTTTCTGCCGTGCTTCCTGTCGCAGGCTCGGCACGGCCTGATAGTCAAAGCCCGCCGGAATGGCCTTGCACTCCAAACTGCGGAATCGCTCCACCTGCTCAAGCTCGCGCTGAATGTAGCCTTCGTACTTCAAGGTGATCTCAACTTGGAGCCGAACTTCTGCCGCGAGATCAAGTCGCGCGCCGGGCAATTGATCATAGGTCACCTCAGGTCGACGGATCAGACGGCTGAGTTTTTCTCCCTCGTGGTGCAGGCTTTCCAAACGCCTGATCTCCGTCTCAATCGCCTCGCGCTTGGCGATGAACCGCCGGTAGTTGCGCTCCGGCAGCAACCCTAGGTCATGCCCGAGCTGGCTGAGCCGAAGATCGGCGTTGTCTTGGCGCAGCAGCAGCCGGTGCTCCGCACGGCTGGTAAACATCCGATACGGCTCCTGGGTGCCTTTGGTCACCAAATCGTCAATCAATACGCCGATATAGGCCTGGTCGCGCCGGAGCACCACGGCGTCTTTGCCCCGCACACGACAGGCGGCGTTGATCCCGGCCATCAGTCCCTGCGCTCCGGCCTCCTCGTAGCCGGAGGTGCCGTTGATCTGACCAGCCAAGTACAGGTTGCGACATGCTTTCGCCTCCAAGCTGGGCAAAAGCTGGGTTGGAAACACAAAATCATATTCGACCGCATACGCCGGGCGCAGGATTTCCGCCCGCTCACACCCGATGATCGTGCGCACCATCTCGACCTGCACATCATACGGCAGGCTGGTGGAGCAGCCGTTCACGTAGATTTCGTCGGTAGCAATCCCCTCGGGTTCGAGAAAGATTTGGTGACGCTCTTTGTCCGCGAAACGGACAACCTTGTCTTCGATGGACGGGCAATACCGAGGCCCAACGCCCTCAATCATCCCGGAATACATCGGCGACTTGTGCAGGTTGGCCCGGATCAGCTCGGCAGTCCGGTCGGTGGTGTACGTGAGGTAGCACGGAAGCTGGCCGCCGATTTGCGCCAAGATGGAGCCAAGGGGGAAGCATGGCGTGTGAAGGCCGGGGAAGGCTCTGATGGGAAAGAAGACGTCATGAGGCAATTCCTGAAGTCCGGGCAGCCGACTTTGGTCGCCAGATGCTGGACTGCTGGCCCCTCCCAAATGTTCCATGTGGAACAAGTCTTCCCGCCAGTAACTGAAGAAAGGCGGCGGGTCGTCGCCCTGCTGAACTTCCGTGCGGCTGAAGTCTATGGACCGCTTCAGCAGGCGTGGCGGTGTGCCGGTTTTGAGGCGGCCCAGTTCAAGCCCCAGCTCGCGCAGTGAATCGCTGAGGCTCATGGCCGCCGCTTCGCCCGCGCGGCCGCCGTGCTGCTGGTTCGCCCCGATGTGCATCAGGCCCCGGAGAAACGTCCCCGTCGTCACGACCACCGTCGTGCCGTGGTACTCGACATCCAGCGCGGTGCCTACGCCGTAAACCTGCCCATCGCGGTGCAGCAGTCGCGTGGTCTGCGCCTGGCGGATGTCCAGATTCGGTTCGCGCTCGCAGACCCACTTCATGCGAAACTGGTAAGCCTTCTTGTCGCATTGCGCACGGGGTGCCCAGACGCTCGGGCCCTTCTTGGTGTTGAGCATCCGAAACTGCAGACCCGTCATGTCCGTCGCTCGTCCCATCTCACCACCCAAGGCATCCATCTCCCGAACCAAGTGTCCTTTTGCCAGTCCGCCGATGGCGGGGTTGCAGGACATCTGCCCGATGGTGTCGCAATTGATCGTGAGCAGCAGCGTCTGGCAGCCCATTCGCGCCGACACCAATGCCGCCTCGATGCCGGCATGACCGGCACCGATGACAATTACGCCATAGCGTTTCGGGTGGATGAAGGACATAAATTGCATATCAACAGATGCTGTATCATCTGTTGATTAGCATCTGAATTTGCAGCGGACGACTGAACTTCTCACTTTGGCACGACTGGCTGGCCTCCCGTGGAAAGCGGCCGTGACAGTCCAGCACAGGGCGAGATGGCGCAGCGCATTCCACCGCGGACATTCGTTGGCTAATCATGGTTTCGATGCAGGTGGAGGGTGGCTCCCCTGCGAGGTCGGCTCACGCGAAATCTGGACGCTCGCCCGTGGCAGGCAATGGGCAGCTCATTCATCCGGAAATTTTTGACCGGGCGGCGGTTGATTGCCCGGGCAGACCTGCCAGCCTTGGCGCATGGAACTCACTGCAAAACTCGCCAACGACTGGCAGGTCTGTCGCCTGTTGGACCTCAAGGAACTGCCCGTGCATGACCGCCTCGGCCTGGCTCCGGGAACCGGCGGGCCGTTCCTCGTGCTGCAACGCGCCCACGACCCGCAGGATCCGCGGCTGGAGGCGGATGACTTCGCGCTCACATGCGAGGGCCGATGGCTGCCGCTTTACGCCGTCCTGCAACTGCCCGACGACGAGCGCCTGCGGCTGGCACTTTTCACCACCGCCGCAGAGGCCCTGACCGCTCTCCAAGCTTTGGGCTCCAAGGTGGAGCTGGACCACGCACGCATCCCCGGCACCCGTCGCTCCGAGGCCGAGCTGGCGGCCGGCGATGCTTTCAACACGACCGTGCTCAAGCGCCGTGACGCGGCCCGGACGCCTGCGCATGAATTGTCCGCGGCCTAAAAATTCTTGCCGGTGCCGCCCGCGGCCAGACGCGGAAAGCTGACCGCGTCCGCGCGCCGGGGTACTGGGAGAACCAGCGGGGCCAAAGCCCCAACCGGCTCCGTGTCATTTGGCGCTGTGCGGCACGCCAGCCTGCGGAAACACACGCCCGCTTGCCAATCTAGCGTCTTTGGCGTTCCTCCGGCCAACGGAACCAAGGCGTTTACGTTCGCCTATGCGCGGCCGATTGTTGCAGCCGCATGGGCTTGCTTTCCACAAGCTTGGCCTTTCGGAGAACGCACTTGGTCGCCTGCCTAGGGTGCCCAGACACCGGCCGGACGAATGCGTAGACTGCATCATGGCGATGACTGCCAACCGACGTGGTATTCGCGACGAACCCAAGATGCGCACTGCGCCACGGGTGTGCCAAATCATTCGAAGGGTGCGCCAAAACGGCTCTTCAGCTCGCTCCGATTGCTTTCAAGACGGATAATAATAAAGTCATAAATTGCTCTAAGAAAGCTACTTGAATCAGTTCTAGCTGGCCGGCACCAGGCCTGCATTAAACTGATTAGCTTATGGCAAAAGTTTTGGGCATTGACCTTGGCACGACCAATTCCTGCATGGCCGTGATGGAAGGTGGCGAGCCGCTTGTGCTCGAAAACTCCGAGGGACGACGCACCACCCCTTCCGTTGTCGCCTTCACCAAGTCCGGCGAGCGACTTGTGGGCGAAGCCGCCAAGCGCCAAGCCGTGACCAATCCCCGTAACACGGTGTATTCTGTGAAGCGTTTCATGGGGCGCAAGTACGACGAGGTGGCCGAGGAGATCAAACGTGTGCCCTACAAGGTCGTGAAGGCACCAAACGGCGACGCGCACATCGAGGTCGAGGTCGAGGGCCGGCCCAAAACCTTCAGTCCCCCGGAGATTTCCGCGATGATCCTCGCCAAGCTCAAGGCCGACGCCGAGGTCCGCCTGGGCGAAACGATCACGCAGGCCGTCATCACGGTTCCCGCCTACTTCAACGACTCCCAACGTCAAGCCACCAAAGACGCCGGCAAGATCGCCGGCCTCGAAGTGCTCCGCATCATCAACGAACCCACCGCCGCCTCGCTCGCCTACGGCCTCGACAAGAAGGAGGACGAGAAGATCGCCGTGTACGATCTCGGCGGCGGCACCTTCGACATCTCGGTCCTCGAGATCGGCGACGGCGTGTTTGAGGTCAAGGCGACCAACGGCGACACGCACCTGGGCGGCGACGACTGGGACAACAAGCTCATTGACTGGATCCTCGACGAGTTCAAACGCGACACCGGCATGGACCTGCGCCGGCAGCCCGACGCCCTCCAGCGCATCAAGGAGGAGGCCGAGAAGGCCAAGATCGCGCTTTCGAGTTCCCAGCAGTACGACATCAACCTGCCCTTCATCACCGCCGACGCGAGCGGCCCCAAGCACATTCAGAAGACGCTCACGCGCGCCAAGATGGAGCAGCTCTGCGACGACCTCTTCGAGCGCACCATCCGGCCCACCAAAGCCTGCCTCAACGACGCCGGCCTCGCCGCCGACAAGATTGACGAGCTGGTCCTCGTCGGCGGCATGACCCGCATGCCGCGCGTGGTCGAGACCGCCCGCTCGCTCGTGAACAAGCAGCCCCACCAGGGCGTGAATCCGGACGAGGTCGTCGCCGTCGGCGCGGCCATCCAGGGCGGCGTGCTCAAGGGCGACGTGAAGGACGTGCTCCTGCTGGATGTCACCCCGCTCTCCCTCGGCATCGAGACGCTGGGCGGCGTGATGACCAAGCTCATCGAGCGCAACACGACCATCCCGACCAAGAAGTCCGAAATCTTCTCCACCGCGAGCGACAGCCAGCCCGGCGTCGAAATCCACGTCCTGCAGGGCGAGCGCCAGTTCTCACGCGACAACAAGACCATCGGCAAATTCCAGCTCACCGAAATCCCGCCCGCCCCGCGCGGCGTGCCGCAGATCGAGGTCACGTTCGACATTGACGCCAACGGCATCCTCCACGTCAGCGCCAAGGACCTCGGCACCGGCAAGGAACAGAAAATCCAGATCACCGCCTCCTCCGGCCTCTCGAAGGACGAGGTCGAGCGCATGCGCCGCGACGCCGAGGCCCACGCCGACGAAGACAAGGCCCGCCGTGAGGAGATTGACGCCCGCAACGAAGCCGACAGCGCCGTGTACCGCACCGAGAAGCTCCTGCGCGACTCCGGCGACAAGCTCCCCGCCGCACAGAAGGCCGCCGTCGAGTCGGCCGTGAACGCCGTCAAGGAGGCCCTCAAGGCCACGGACGCCGCCGCCATCAAGGCCGCCAACGAGAAGCTGACCGCCGCCTGGCAGTCCGCCTCCGAGGAGCTTTACAAGGCCGCCGCCCAGGCCGCGGGCGCGCCGCCGCCGGGCACCGGGCCCGGCGCGGCCGGTCCCGAACCCGCCGGCACCGGCAAAAAAGACGACGCTTCCGTCATTGATGCGGAAATCGTGGAGGAGAAGAAATCCTGAGCGACTTGGGCGGCCGAAGCGGAAGCTTCGACGCCGCTGCCCCTTTGCCCGGGCGCGGGTGCGCCGGGCGTTGATTGGTCCAAAGACCACCATCCAACCACCCCAACACCACCAAGCAGAAACGTATGGCATTGAACGTGAAACCCCTCGGCGACCGCGTGCTGGTCGAGCCGCAGGAGGAGAAGGAAACCAAGAAGGGCGGCATCATCATCCCCGACACCGCCAAGGAGAAGCCCCAGGAGGGCGTCGTCCGCGCGCTCGGGACCGGCAAGCTCAACGACGACGGCAAGCGCCAGCCCTTCGAGGTCAAGGTCGGTGACCGCGTCCTCGTCTCCAAGTACGGCGGCACCGAGATCAAGATTGACGGCAAGGAGTACAAGCTCCTGAGCTCGGATGACATCCTCGCCGTCCTCGAGTAAGTTTCACCCGCCACTCACTCCAAACCTACTGACTAACCATGGCAGCAAAGCAACTGTTGTTTGACGAGGCCGCCCGGCAGGCCCTTCTCCGCGGCGTCACCACCCTCGCCAAGGCCGTCAGCGCCACCCTCGGCCCCAAGGGCCGCAACGTGGTGCTCGACAAAAAGTTCGGCTCCCCGACCGTGACCAAGGACGGCGTCACCGTCGCCAAGGAGATCGAACTCTCCGATCCTTACGAAAACATGGGCGCCCAGATGGTGCGCGAGGTCGCCAGCAAGACCAGCGACGCCGCGGGCGACGGCACCACCACCGCCACCGTGCTCGCCGAAGCCATCTACCGTGAGGGCCTCAAGCACGTCACCTCCGGCGCCAACCCCATCGGCATCCAGCGCGGCATCCAGAAGGCCGTCGAGGCCGCCGTCGAGCAGCTCGCCAAGATCGCCAAGAAGGTGAAGGACAAGGAGGAGATCAAGCAGGTCGCCACCGTCTCCGCCAACTGGGACGCCACCATCGGCGGCATCATCGCCGACGCGATGGACAAGGTGGGCAAGGACGGCACCATCACCGTCGAGGAGGCCAAGTCCATCGAGACCACTCTCGACGTCGTCGAGGGCATGCAGTTCGACAAGGGCTACCTCTCCCCCTACTTCGTCACCAGCGCGGAGACGATGGAGGCCAAGCTCGACGACGCCTACATCCTCATCTACGAAAAGAAGATCAGCTCCCTCAAGGACCTGCTCCCCGTGCTCGAGAAGGTGGCCAAGGTCGGCAAGCCCCTGCTCGTCATCGCCGAGGAGGTCGAGGGCGAGGCGTTGGCCACACTCGTGGTCAACAAGCTCCGCGGCATCCTGAATGTCTGCGCCGTCAAGGCCCCGGGCTTCGGTGACCGCCGCAAGGCCATGCTCGAGGACATTGCCGTCCTCACCGGCGGCCGCTGCATCACTGAGGACCTCGGCATCAAGCTCGAAAACCTCCAGCTTGACGACCTCGGCCGCGCCAAGAGCATCGTCGTGGACAAGGAAAACACCACCATCGTCGAGGGCCACGGCAAGTCCTCCGAGATTCAGGGCCGCGTGAACCAGATCCGCCGCCAGATCGAGGAGACCACCTCTGACTACGACCGCGAGAAGCTCCAGGAGCGCCTGGCCAAGCTCGCCGGCGGCGTGGCCGTCATCAACGTCGGCGCCGCCACCGAGACCGAGATGAAGGAGAAGAAGGCCCGCGTCGAGGACGCCCTGCACGCGACCCGTGCGGCCGTCGAGGAAGGCATCGTCGCCGGCGGCGGCGTGGCCCTCCTGCGCACCCTCGGAGCCATCGAGGCCGTGAAGGGCGCCGATGACGACGAACAGATCGGCGTCGAGATCGTCCGCCGCGCCGTCGAGTACCCGCTGCGCGCCCTGGCCGCCAACGCCGGCACCGAGGGCAGCCTCATCGTCCAGGAGGTCAAGCGCCGCAGGGGCAACGACGGCTACAACGTGGCCACCGGCGAGTACGAGGACCTCGTGAAGGCCGGCGTGGTGGACCCGAAGAAGGTCACCCGCACCGCGCTTCAGAACGCCGCCTCCATCGCCGCCCTCCTCCTCACCACCGAGGCCCTCATCACCGAGATCCCGGAGAAGAAAGAGAAGCCCGCGGCCGACCCGCACCACGGCGGCGGCAGCGGCATGGACTACTGAGCCTGCGCGGCCGCAAGGCCATCAGCAGCCTCCGCACGACGGGGCCGGCGCGCGCCGGCCCCGTTTTTTTGCGGAAAGGCGCGGCAGGGGACGTTGCATTTTCTGCTTTCCTGCCGAGCCGCAGGCCGGCGAGGCGGCCTGTCGTCAACACAGGTGAGCCGGCAACCGCCATCACCTCCCGCCAAAGACTTCTCTGCGGACTTCGACAAGATTCAACACCGACCTCCGCAGGGTGCGCAGATGCAGGCTCAGGTCCAGATCTTCAGCGATCAACAGCACGCCGGGACGTGTCTTGAATCAGCAAGTGGCCTGCTTTCGGAGCAGACGCGGCAGCGAACGCCGCCCGAGTGATTCGCCTGGTCAGGCGGCCAAGGCCGGCTCCGTGGCCGGGGCTTCCTCCGCCTCCACCCACTTCCCGTGCTCGCGGATGAGGTCCACGAGGCGCTCGACGGCCTCGGCCTCGGGGATGTTGAACTTCACCGGCTTCCGGCCGACGTAGAGGTTGATCTTGTTCGGCGCGCCGCCCACGTAGCCGAAGTCCGCGTCGGCCATCTCGCCGGGGCCGTTCACGATGCAGCCCATGATGGCGATCTTCACGCCCTTGAGGTGGCTGGTGCGCGCCTTGATGCGCGCGGTCACGGTCTGGAGGTTGAAGAGCGTGCGGCCGCAGCTCGGGCAGGCCACGTAGTCCGTCTTGAAGCTCCGGCAGCCGGCGGCCTGGAGGATGTTGTACGCGAGCCGCAGCGACTGGCCCGCCCCGGCCTCGCCGCGGACGAGGATGGCGTCGCCGAGGCCGTCGGCGAGCAGCGAGCCGAGGACGACGGAGGCGCGGAGCAGGGCGATCTTCGGCTCGAGCGGCACCGGCTCAAACTCAAGGCAGTCCTTCAGCAGGATCGGATTCCGCCGGCCGAGTGACTTCAGCTTCGCGGCCAGCAGGCGGAAGGCGGCGATGGCCGGCAACGACACGCCGTCCTTTACCGTCAGGAGCTGCGTGTCGCAGGCGACGTTGAAGTCCTCCAGCGGGTCCACCTCCTGGAGGTTGAGATCCTCGTAGATGGCCTCGGGCCGGACGTCGTCGCCGGGGCGGATGCGGCCGGCGAGCTTGTCCCACGCGGCACGGGTGACGACGACGCGCACGGTCTGCTCGCCGCCGGCGCGGGTGCCGTCGAGACCGAGCCCGATCTCGGGCGTCTCGCGGCGCTCGAAGCCGAAGGGATCGAACGGCAGGGCCGGGGTCTGGCGGATGGGGTCTGGCGGATGGGAAGCGGCGTCCAGGGTCAGCGCGGGGATCTGCGCGAGCAGGTCGTTGCAGACCTCGATTTCGCGCGGGCTGTCCTCGGTGAGGGAGACGCGGATGGTCTCGCCGAGGCCGTCGCAGAGGAGGGAGCCGATGCCGATGGCGGACTTGATGCGGCCATCCTCGCCTTCGCCGGCCTCGGTGACGCCGAGGTGGAGGGGGTAGAGCCAGGATTGAGGATTGAGGATTGAGGATTGAGGGTTGAATTCCTGCTCATCCAGCTCGCTGAGCCTCGCCGCCAGGAGGCGGTAGCACTCGATCATGACCTTCGGGTT
>Ga0224723_1001631_pt1 | contig 13336 bp, 7 predicted proteins | sample Balambano_FR2_Me_FD_161647 | JGI IMG/M metagenome (GOLD analysis project Ga0224723, IMG submission 161647) | Freshwater sediment microbial communities from Lake Towuti, South Sulawesi, Indonesia - Balambano_FR2_MetaG | ecosystem: Environmental > Aquatic > Freshwater > Lake > Sediment | place...
GATGCAGGTAGACAGTCTGCTGATTTTTGACCAGGTACAGCGTAAGGTGTGGGCAATCGCCTATGCTGACCTGCGCAATCCTAGCCAAGATTTGCAGGAAGCCTATGGAGAAGCCTGTAATCGCGTTCGCCAACTCGTCCACAAACTCACGCTGCCCCTCTCTACCCAGCAGGGACGCTTACCCTGGATGCCCCCTGGCAGTCAGTCTGCCGAGCCGATTGCCTACACCAGTAACCGCACCCGTGAGGAATTTTGTGCCAGCGTCGAGCGGGCTAAAGCTCACATTCAAGCTGGGAATATTTTCCAGGTGGTAATTTCCCAACGCCTTTCTACAGATTACGAGGGCGAACCCTTCGATTTATACCGCTCTTTGCGGCAGATCAACCCTTCTCCCTACATGGCCTACTTCAACTTCTACGACTGGCAAATCATCGGCTCCAGCCCAGAAGTCATGGTAAAAGCGACGCTAGTGGATGGGCTAGACTCTCCTCGCATGGCCACTGTGCGCCCCATCGCAGGCACGCGACCCAGGGGCAAAACCGTAGCCGAAGACAAAGCCTATGAGGAAGATCTGCTAGCTGACCCCAAAGAAATTGCTGAGCACGTTATGTTGGTAGACCTGGGCCGCAACGACTTGGGCCGGGTGTGTGTCAGCGGCACCGTGCAGGTGGATGAATTGATGGTGGTAGAACGCTACTCCCACGTCATGCACATTGTCAGCAATGTGATTGGCCAACTCCAGCCCAACAAAACCGCCTGGGACTTGCTGAAAGCCTGCTTCCCTGCGGGTACGGTTAGCGGGGCACCCAAAATTCGCGCCATGCAAATTATTCACGACCTGGAACCCTGTCGCCGTGGCCCCTATTCTGGCGTCTACGGTTACTACGACTTTGAAGGCCAGCTCAATACCGCCATCACCATTCGCACGATGGTGGTGCAAGCCCAGCCGGATGGTCGGCATAGTGTCAGTGTGCAGTCGGGCGCTGGGCTAGTAGCCGACTCAGTGCCAGATAATGAGCACCAGGAAACCCTAAATAAGGCAAGGGGGATGCTGGAGGCAATTCGGTGCCTCACCCGAGGTCATGACGCACCCGAGGCGAATTAAGCGCACCGGCTTAGCCAGTTAGGGCTACTCGTGAAATTGCTTCTGCAACCGCTGCAAAGTCTTGTACATTTCTGGCAACCGCCGATACACAGCGGAGGCTTTGAGAAAGACCTTGTGGGGCAAAGCTGGGATGCCCGTAACAATTTCGCCAGGAGCAACGTCGCTGTGGATGCCCGCTTTGGCTGTGGCGATCGCCCCATCCCCAATGGTGGCCTGGTTAGCAATACCCACCTGCCCCGCCAAAATGACTCGATTGCCAACTTTAACGCCTCCGGCCATGCCCACCTGTCCAGCCATCACCACGGCCTCGCCCACCTGGCAGCCGTGGGCAATGTGAACTAGGTTATCGAGCTTAGTGCCTCGCCCAACGCGAGTGATGCCCACAGCCGGGCGATCAATGGTAGTGTTGCAGCCCACCCGCACACCGTCTTCCAGTACCACATAGCCCGATTGCTCCATTTTTTCCCAGCCTGCGGCGGTGGGCACAAAGCCAAAGCCCTCGGCCCCAATGACGGCACCGCTGTGGACAGCACAGTCGGTTCCGATTTGGCTGCGCTCGTGGATGACGCAGTTGGCATGGAGAACCGTGCGATCGCCCACCCGCACCTCCGGATAAATCACCACATTGGGGTGAATGCAGACCTCATCCCCCAGCGTTACCCCGGCTTGAATCACCACATTAGCCCCAATTGACACATTGGCTCCGTAGGTTACAGAGGAGTCCAGCACGGCTGAAGGATGAATGCTCGGAGCAGGCCGATAGGGGGTGTAGAACAGAGCAATGGCGCGGGCAAACCCCAAGCGCGGGTCAGCGGTGCTGAGCCAGGCTAGGCCCCGCTCCGTGGCTTTGGCCTGGAGCGTTTCATCCTGGGGCAAAATCAGGGCGCTGGCTCCGGTAGTTTCTACAAAGGCTGCAAACTTATCGCCCTCAATGTAGCTCAGAGTGCCAGGTGCAGCCTCATCCACGGCAGCCACTCCGGTGATATCGGGATCGGGATCAGGGTTAGTGGTCAGGCTAGTGGCAGTGATGATGCGAATTTTTTCGGCAATGGTACTGAGCTTCATAGGGTTCACGAAACTGGGTAGGAATCTGGCTTTACGCTACCAGAAATGCGACACATTCCACGTGGGGCGTCTGGGGAAAGAAGTCGGCAGGCTGCACCTTAGTTAGCCTGTAGCCACCCTCATCCCGCAGAATTTGCAGGTCGCGAGCCAGGGTAGCGGGGTCACAACTCATATAGACAATACGAGGTGGCTTGAGAGCAATTAGGGCATCCAGGACAGAGCGATCGCAGCCCTTGCGGGGTGGATCTAGCACCACAATATCCAGTGGTGCAGTCAGGGTTTCAGTGGTCTTAGGCAGCAGGTCACCCACATCACCAGCCCGAAATTCCACATTCTCAATGCGATTGAGGCCAGCATTGGCCAGACCCTGAGCCACAGCTTCGGGTTGCACCTCCAACCCTATGCAACGCTTGGCCTGGTTAGCTAGGGGCAGGGTCAGCGTGCCAACTCCACAGTAGGCATCAATAATGGTTTCCTCGCCAGTGAGCTGTAGCTCGTCCAAAATCCCCTGCAACAGGCGCTCAGCCTGCTCGGTATTGACTTGAAAAAAAGTAGTCGCGTGGATGCGAAACCGCAGATTGGCAAAAATTTCCTCCACGTAGGGAACCCCGTCAATTACCAGCGTCTCAGCGCCAAAGATGGCATTGGTTTTATCGGCATTGAGATTCACGCAAACTCCCACCAGGTCGGGGTAGCGCTCCATCCAGACCTGGGCTTGTAGCTCAATATCCTTCAAATTTGGTGCCGTAGACACTAGGGTCAGCAGCAATTGCCCAGTGCGCCGCCCTACCCGCAGGGCCAAATGGCGCAACCGCCCCAGATGCCGGTTTTCGTTGTAAATCGACCAGCCCCGCTCCTGGATGTCCTGCTTAACCTGAGCCAGCAGCGGATTCAGGCGCTCATCCTGGACCGGGCACTGGTTAAGATTGACCAGTTTGTGGCTGCCCTTACGGAAGTAACCGGCCTTGACCTGGCCTTCGGGGGATCGCGCCAGGGGATAGGTGGCCTTGTTACGATAGCCCAAAGGTGCCTCAGCGCCCAGGATTGGTAGCACTGCGGGGTTCTCAAACTTACCCAAACGGGTTAAAGCATCCACCACCTGCTGTTGCTTAGCGGCCAGTTGTGCCGGGTAACTAACCGATTGCCACTGGCAACCGCCGCACTTGTCTGCCACAATGCAAGCCGGACGCACCCGTTCTACCGAAGGCTTGAGCAACTGCCGCACCTTTCCCCTGGCAAAGGTGGGTTTGGCCTGCACCAGCCGCACTCGCACCTCATCCCCCGGCACTGTGTCAGGCACAAACACGACCCGCTCCTGCCAGCGTCCTAGACCATCGCCGCTGCTGCTCAGATCGGTAATGGTCAATTCCAGTGTTTCGCCCTGCTGCCAGCCGTCCATGATCGTTCTCTGCTAAATCCGCCTATTGACTCTAGCAAGGTAATGGGGGGATGGGGAATTTTGGATTTCCCATCCTGGGAACGGTAGGGGTGGGGAAATCCAAACTCAAACCCCTGGCCATCCGGCGCGTTAGTATGCCATTCAAGGATATTTTGCTAATGTCAACCGTATTGGCGAAAAAGCTGGGGGGACTGTCTAAAAAGTCTGTGCTTTAGACCCCAGGAGTTTTCAAAACCTCTGGGGTCTAAAGCACAGGACTCAACGCAAGGGGCTAATTAAGCATTAGTCTTCTTGGTCGGTGCTGTTTTGCTGACGGTTTTTGCGCAGGGCGGCTACCCCCATACCCACTAGACCAGGCAATAGGGCCGGAGTAGGGATTTCAGCGCCTCCACCGCCGGTGGCCGCAAAGGGGGTTTCTGTGTATTTACCTACGACTAGCTGCCGCCGGAATTGACCCTCCTCAACTCGGTAGAACTCTGCCGCTGGCACAAAGCCCGCCATGCCGAGAATAAACCCGAAGTTTTTCTCAAAATCCATGACAGTGGGCGCATCCCCAGGCTGGTTAAGGGTGATGTAGATAACATCTTCCAAGGACTTGGGCAATTGCCAGGTTGCGTCGGAACCGGGCAGGAAACCAATCAGCTCATCAACCACATCGGGATGGCAGAACTCTAGCTCACGCTGGTCACGGCAGTCGTTAGTGCTCAGCAGACCAAAGTAGTCCCGTTCTTCTGGGGTTAGGGCTGCTAGCAGGGGACTATCTTCGCTCAACGTCCCAGCCAGAACCTTGAGAATGGCCCCCCGGAAATCGCCATAGTCCATACGCAGCCGCACTTTTTGCGATTCACCAGGCGCTAACCCCAGCTGCTCATCAATGGTGCCGGGGTCACCAAAGGAAGTTTCATCGGCATCCTGATTGGCCGATGGCAGCCCGCTCTTAACCGTGATGAATTTGGAATTGCCCTCCAAAATGGGCGTGAACGGGCCGTTCTTTTTGATGGATGCTAACTTGAGCGGATCTGCACCATCAATCAGATCAACGGTCAACAGCGTGTTGCCAATGCCGTTTGGAAACTGCCCAATGCCCAGCTCGTCATTAAAGCAGTTGACATCGTCCAGGCTGGTACAGATTGGTAGATTAGCACCATTGGGGCCACCACGCAGGTCAAGCCGGGTGCCCTCGGTAAATCCATCAAACTCAGGAATAATGTCTGACAAGCCCTGCTGCTTGGTCTGAAAGCCAAAACTGGTCAGGTAAATGCCAGAATCTAGCCCTGACGTGTTGAAAATCTCCATGTCGAACTCGAAGATGTTGCCGCCTTGAGCGCCCCCCTCGTTGAACAGGGTACTGGGATCATCAGCAATCACCTTAAAGTTAGAGAAGATAGTCTTGGCCGAGGATCCAAGGGCTGGGCCGCGAGAAACAGGGCCAGTATCATCCGGGTCTTCGAGGAGTTCTGTCTTAGTGCGAGAAGCGGTGTCTACATCAACACTGGCAAAGCCATCTTCCCCTAGGGCGCGGTCATTGTCATAGTTGCCAGCAACGAGCTGTCGGAATACCTCTGTCCCCTGTTCGATGTAGAACTCGGCTACGGGAAGGAAAGGCTTATCTTCACCGAAGCCCCGCAATAGCGCTTCAAAGTTGAGCATGCCGGGCACAATATCGCCTATACCGTCAAAGGCAAAGATGTCGTCTTCTCCGCCTGCACCTAAACCACTAATGCCGTAGTCGCTGCGGGTGTGGTTGCGACCGAGAATGTCGCTGGCGGCGTTGTTAACACGGGGTAATGTTAGGTACTCTTGCTGATCGAGGGGCGTAAAACTAGGGTTGAAGGTGCCGTCAGAATCGCGCAGGGCTTTAACATCTAAGAACTCGACGATATCTTCAACATTCGTATCAACGGTTGGATCGATGATTGGAAAGCCAGTTGTTGAATCCTCAATCACACTGCCGAAGATGGTACCTTTAGGCACCCGGATCAGTGCCCCATCATCGGTACCAAAGTCGAGCGCCAGCCGAATGGTTTGAGACTCACCCGCCTTTAGCCCTTTAGTAGGGTCGACAAAGAGTTCGCCATTTTCATCAACAAATCTAGCTCCGCCAAATTCCAGTGCCTCGTTTTCTTCACCGGCATTAAAGGTTTCTGGAAAATCCTTACTGCTGTTGATGCTGATGAATTTGCTACTGCCTGGAATCAGTCCCCCGGCTGGAGCATTCTTTTTAACTGAATCCAAGGGTGTTGAAGAATCGGTACCAACAATCCCCAAGGAGCGGGCCGAGAATAGCTTATCGCCAATGCGGCTACCTAACCCTGGAGATTCACTAAACTTCGACTGAAACGCAAAGGCTGTTAGGACTGCGTTTAAGTCAGAGCTGGTGTTTTTAATGGTCAGGTCAAACTCAAAAATATCTCCTCCAATTGCCCCAACCCCTGGCTTAACCAAAAAATTTGAGAAAGAGGCTGTAGAGGAAGTCTGAAATAAACCTAGAGATGGGCCACCGCCACCGCCATTTCCTTCATCCTCGTCACCGCTGCCTAGCTCAAAAGTAAGAAAGCGATGGATTGAGTCATCAACAATAGCAATTTGGTGGGGACTTTCAAGCGTAAAGGCTGCTGCAGGTTGGGCAATCCCGCCCACAAGGGCGGTGCAGCCGGTTGCCGCTAAACAGAGTAAGCGTCGATCCAAAAATGCCATAATAGCTGTAGCTCCTAGGTAATAGTTTGCAGAGGAGTCGGGCTAGCTCAGAACCTTGGTCGGGATGGGCTAGCCTTGAATATCAGCAGATAGAGCCTTGGGTATTCTTTTTGTGAGTTTTTGGTGAAAAATGCCTGAAACGGCAGATAAATCTGAGTCTGATGGGTTATCTTTCTCTAAGAGAAAATTAATTTTCATCTTAGAATTTGCCTGAATGTGGAGAGTAGCCAGAATTTAGCTAGGCATAACTCAAAAACCCTACTTGCCCCCTGGCCAAGTAGAGAAATTAGGTAACAAGTACCCTTTCAATGCCAATATCATGGATATTAGGCAAAATCTTGATTCCACAAACCATCCTGGCTGGTAGTCCCTGGTTTATTCGGCAGATGCAGGAAACACTAACTAGCATCTAAGTGTTTGTGACTATAGCCTATGGTAAGTATCATTACTCTGGCCAGTGTTTTCTCGTATTTCACATGGCAGCTTTAAATACGTTGACTAGATATAAACTTGCCTTAACAGCTCTGGACAGCAACTCCTGAAGACGCTTGCCCCTTAATTGGCCATGAGGCTTCTGCCGTCTGCCCCTGGTGCTAGAGCGGTTGCTGAGTAGACCCGGCAGCGCTAGATTAACGGACGATCACAGTAGCCCTATAGCCCTCTTGAGTTTGGTTCAAACCCGTTACGGGCGGCAGCCCCTGGCCTACGCACTGCTATTGCCTAGTTGGGCAATGCGGGTTAATGAAGAACTTTCTCCCATTGCCCAAGCCGGTCTGAGGCAAGGGCTGAAACGGCTGAAAGAACTTCTGCATCAGCCAGGAGGCTAACGCGCCCTCCCTTGGGCCAGATAGCAGTGCCGAAACTGCTCTTCTACTACAGCCTCCAGAAAGTACTGGATAGCCGAGTGTGGTTGGGGCTCTGCTGGTACAGTCGGTTGTAGCCTGAAAGTTGCGTCAGTTTCGGGCTCTGGAATCAGGGCAAAGCCAACTTGGGAGAGGGCAACTAACCCCAAATTCAAGGCGGTGGGAGTCAGGTTAAGGCGGTTAGCCAGTTGCGGTCTTGATACCGGGGTTTGGGTGCGCACCAGATACTTTGCCAATCCCACTAGCTCTTGCCACTTCTCCACAGGCGCGATTGGTTCTAAGAGCACAGGCGGAGTTAGAGGATCTGGCTTGATGGCACGCTGCTGCCAGATCGGCCAGTCGCTCCAGTGGGCGGGGGTTGGGGCCAGGGCTGCCGTAGACTGAACGGCTCCTGACTCCGTTGCCAACCCGGAATCGGCGTCAGCAGACTGCTCAGCCAGTCGCACATCGACCAGTTTGACGTGGTAGCCGCTAAATCGGTTGTGGTCTAGCTCCACTACGACATCGCAGCGGTCTTCCGGCAGTTCATCTTTGTAGTGGCCCCACCACTCTCCAGGGAAGCCAATGGCGGCTGTGTCATCCCACAGCTCAAATTCCGTTTTAATAAAGCCGACGGTCTGTCCCTTTGAGTCGCGTAGTTTCTTGTGGAAGGCCCTTTGAAACCAGCCGTTGCGAATCAGCAGCCGAGGTACTGGGTTGCCCATGCCGTAGGGTTCCAGCCATTTAAGCTCTCGAAATAAGGGTTGGCCGAGGTCTGCCACTGTCACCGTCAAGTCAATCGTCAGGCTGGGTTGAGCCAAACCATCCTCGCCCAGGCACTCGCGCACGGTTCGGTTGAGGGCGGCCGTAAACATGGCGATATGCTCCACTGGCAGCGTTAGCCCAGCCGCCAGAGGATGCCCGCCAAATCCGGTGAGTAACTCTGCTTGTGCTTTAAAGAGCGCGTAAAGATCTAACCCTTTGACCGAACGGGCCGAGCCTCTGGCCAGGCGAGGGGAGCCATCCCCCGCGTCAGCATCAATTCGTAATAGCACTGTAGGCCGCCCTAATTGCTGACTCACTTGGCCAGCTACCAACCCCAGCACCCCGACGGGCCACTGCTCATCGGCCAGCACCAGGCACTGGGTAGTAGCCAGATCTAGCTGGGCAACGCGCTGCATCACCTGGTTATAGATGTCTTTTTGCAACGCTTTGCGGCGGGTGTTGGCTAGCTCTGCTTCGTAGGCCAACACCTTGCAGCGAGCGGCATCCTGGCTGGTCAGTAGTTCTACACAAAAACTGGCATCGCCGTGGATGCGGCTGACGGCATTGATGCGTGGCCCTAGCCCAAAGGAAATATCCGTGGGGCGATCGCCCGTGCCGCGGCACAGGCTCAGCAACTCAGCTACTCCCGGTCGCTGGTAGGGAGGATCTGGCTGTTGCTGGGTTTGTAGTTGCGCCAGCCCCATCTGAGCCAAGTAGCGACAGTCTCCCCTGAGTTCCACCAGGTCAGCAATTAGACCAATGGCCACCAGGTCAAGCAGATGCTCCAGCGGTTGTAGAGGCGGAGTATCCAAAGCCGCGTAGAACGCCTCTAGCAGTTTATAGGCCACCGCGACCCCCGACAGCGTCGCCAGAGGATGCTCTGGGGGAAAATGGCGCGGGTTGATAAGCGCCACAACCGGGGGAGCCACCTCTGGCAGCGTGTGGTGATCGGTGACAATCACATCCAGTCCTAGCGCTTGGGCATAGGCCAGTTCAGCGGCATTGGTGCTGCCCGTATCGCAGGTTACAATCAGGCTGGCTCCCCAGGCTTTGAGCTGGTCAAGCCCCTGGGTTGATAGCCCGTGAGAGGCCGTTAGCCGGTTGGGAATGTAGTAGGTTAACTGGTGGTGCTTGGGCCAGAGTTGCCCCAGGCCATCCCACAAAACCGCCGTGGCCGTAACGCCATCCGCGTCGAAATCTCCCCAAATGGCTACGTTTTCAGACCGGGCCAGGGCTTGCTTAAGCCGCTCTACGGCCTGGGTCATAGCTGAGCCAAAGGCGCTGGCTGGGGTGGGTGAGTAGGCCAGCGGGTCAATAAACCCTTCCACCTCAGTCAGGCTACACAGGTGGCGCTGCCACAACAGTTGAGCTGCATGGTGTAGGGATTCTAGGCTGGGGGTGGGCAGGGCTTGCTGAAGCGCTCGCTGCCATGCCGCTGGGCTGGGTTCAGTCGATGCAAATGTCCACCGGAAAGGCTGGGCATCCATTACATTACCTGGCAGTTTAGCGCTATCCTAGCGCAGCCCTGGTGATGTCCTCAGGCTCCGCAGGAGGTAGTTCATAGCGGCGCATGGGTATTTTCAGTGAAATCTGAGGGCACATTGCAAAGTCTTTAAAGAAGCTTCCGTAAAATTATTAAGAATCCAGGTTGTAGGAATCTCTGACAGCCCTTACCCTAGGCAGGAGTAGCCGTCGCGCTTAACTTTTGTTTGTAATCTCGCCCTTTATTGTGCCGCTCTATGTCTCACAATAGTCACCCTGAGCTAGACGGAGAAAAGCCTCAGGCGCTTTACTCGTTTCAACTTAAGCGACCTGGCCAAACTCTGAAGGAACGCCTGGGTTGGAGCTTGTTGGGGCTATCGTTGGGCCTGGGGGTCGCCACGGTGTTTTTTACTGTTTCTGATGCGCCAATTTACCTGCCCTGGTCGTTTAACTCACCCCATCCGGTGCTGAACGATCCCTTCAAACAGGGAGCAAACAAGGCCATGACTGCGGCTGAACTGACCCAAACTGCCAAGTTCAAAGAAGAGTGGGTGGAGGTGGTGTTGCTCTGGCAAGAGGCGATCGCCCAGATGCAAGCTGTGCCTAAAACCAGCCCCAATCACGCCCTAGCCCAGCAAAAAGTAAACGAGTACAGTCGCAACCTGCAATATGCTCAGAGCAATGTAGATACTCGTGCGGCCCGTACCCCTACCAATCAAACTTATTGGACTATTGGCTCCGACCGCGATTGGCTGATTGCTGTGCAGGGCAGTCCATCTCAGGTGTTGCGGTACGATAGCGCCTGCAACGAAGTGTTGCGCTTCGGCAACAGCATCGTTGAGCTAAGCAATGGCTATGTGAAACAATATGCCAATCTGGATGGCAACCTGAGAGTGCTGGCCGATGCCCCTGTTGCCCCTTCTACCCAGGGCACCCCAACGACCTGGTCGCTGGGATCATCGCGGGAGGAGGTATTGCAGCTCCAGGGCACGCCCTCCCGTACCGACCAGTATGCCTCTGAGCAGCACGTCACCCTTTACTATGGCAATAGCTCAGTGCTGATTGAAGATGGCTACGTGGTTAGCTATTGGAATGCCGATCAGAACTTGAAGGTATCTACGGCGCTGGCAAATTCCCTGAAACCGTTGCTAATTGACGAAAAATGGTCGATTGGGTCGAGTCGAGCCGAAGTCTTAAAGGTACAGGGCGACACCCCCAAGGCCGTTAGCCGCAGCGATGGCAGTTGCGAGGAAACCCTTCACTTTGGCAGCAGCGAAGTGGTGCTACGCCAGGGATTTGTAGTGGGCTACAAAAACCTGGCTCAAAATTTACGCATCCGCTAGACAGGCCCATTGTTAAGGTAGCCTCAAAGTAGGCTGGATAGGCTGAGGACGGGGCTTGTATTATCGCGACTGGCCCAGTAGGATAGCCAGACAGATGGTTGGCTTGAGAAATGGCCTTTCTAGAGGTTAGGTGTATCGTTAAACAGCTTGCTCTTATGCTTAGACAACTTCTCTAATTCACTACCTTCTCTTATTTAGTGAACGGCGCTCTTCCTTTGACTGATTTAGTCGTTGTAGACGACGATTTTGAAACCAAGCGTCTGCTGACTCGGCTGCTGACGCAACAGGGTTATCGTATTCGAGAAGCGTCCACCGCTCAGCAGGCTCTAGACATCATTACCACAACCGTTCCTGATTTAATCCTTTTAGATATCCTGCTCCCCGATGTAGACGGCTACACCCTCTGTGAGCAGCTTAAAGCCAATCCCCTGACTAAAGAAATCCCGATTATCTTTCTCAGTTCCCTGGCCGACTCTCTCGATAAGGTCAAGGCGTTTCAATCGGGCGCGGCTGATTACATCGCTAAGCCCTTTGCCATTCAAGAGGTGCTGGTGCGTGTGCAAAACCAGCTTCGATTAGCCTACCAACGGCAGCAGCTTAGCCGTCAAAATGCCCTGCTTAAACAAGAGGTCGAAGAGCGCATTCAAATGCAAGAGGCTCTGGTAGCGGCAGAGATGAACTACCGCAGTATCTTTGAAAACTCAACGGTGGGCATTTTCAAAGCCACTGCCGCAGGGCAGTATCTGGGCATTAATTCATCTATGGCACGGCTCTACGGCTACAACTCGGCCGACGAAATGATGGCTACAGTGCAGAACATTAGCCGCCAGATTTATCTAGAGCCTAAGCGTCGAGATGAGCTGCTGGTCTACCTGAAGCGCTACGACAAAATCACCGATGCTGAATCGGAGGTGTTCCGCAGAGACGGTAGCACCTTCTGGGTCAGCGAAGATATTTGGAAAGTGTGGGACAAGGACGGCAACTTTTTGCACTACGAGGGCATCGTCCATGATGTCAGCGAACGCCGCCAGATGGAAACCGAACTGCGCCAACAGCGGCAGCAGGCCGATCGCCTGCTAATCAACATCCTGCCCTACCGCATTGCTCAACGGCTCAAAGCGGGAGCCCGCACCATCGCCGAAAGCCTGGATCAGGTCAGCGTTCTATTTGCCGACCTGGTGGATTTCACCGCTGCATCTAGCGAGATGACCCCACGCCAGTTGGTCAAACTCCTGAACGATATCTTCTCAATGTTCGACCAGTTGGCCGAGTTTCACCACCTGGAAAAAATTAAGACCATCGGCGATGCCTATATGGTAGCCGGGGGCTTACCCACACCTCAGGAAAACCACGACCAGGCCATTGCCCAATTCGCCCTGGATATCTGCGAAGCAATTCAGCAATACCCCCGCCCCGATGGCAACCCGTTCAATATTCGCGTTGGCATCCACATTGGGCCAGTAGTCGCCGGGGTAATTGGACGGCGCAAATTTGCCTACGACCTGTGGGGCGATACCGTCAACATTGCTAGCCGCATGGAGGCTACTGGTGAAGCCCAGCGCATTCAGGTTACGCCGGAGCTTTATGACAAACTCAAAGATAAATTTTTGTTTGAGCCTCGCGGCTATGTTGCCGTCAAAGGCCGGGGACAGATGACAACCTACTGGCTGGTGGGACGGCAGTGAAGAGTAGAGAGGTGGGTTTCAGATGGCGGGTTGCGGATTTGCTCTCACCCTAGACCTGAAACCCAGCTACTCAGACGGATTTAGTCGGCTCCACCTCAGCCGCGCTGGATTTTTGAAAGACACTCTCCAAAGATTCGCGCTGACCTTCGGCTCGGTTAGCCCGTACACCGTAGATTGCCTTAGTAATTAGGGCATCCACCGAAAACTGGCCCGCCCCATTCACCAGGAAAAACAGGAAAGTAGCCGCATAGAGGGCAGATAGCTCCAGGTAGGGAATGCTCAGGCCCGCTACCTTGATGTGATGGTACATGGCCACCAGCATGGTGAAAAACAGACCCAGGGCTGCGGGGCGAGTGAACAGTCCCAGGGCCACTAGGGGCGCACCCAGAAGTTCAGTAAAGGCCGCCAGGTAGCTCAGAGTAATGGGGAACGGCAGTCCCAGATAGGCTACGTAGGCTTGGGCAAAGCTCTCAATGTTGGCTAGCTTATCCAGGCCGTTATGAAACATTACAATTCCAGCCACAATTCTCAGAATTGCCCAGGAAATCTGAAAAGCTGGGCTAGTCGATTGATTGGGGCCAAAAACCGCCCCTCCAAGGGATAGATAACGTTGCTGCGCAGTCATGGGATTAAGAAGACTTAAGCTCGTCATTGATTATCCTAACGAAGTTTTAAGTTGAGTAAAGGCTCTCTCATCACAATTTTGCTCTCGTGGCGAAAAATAGGTTCAATCTCAGCCCCAGTCTGAGGGCAAGGAAGTCAGGAGAATAGGAGGCAGGAGTCAGAAGGCTGCGCTTCCCCGCCTCTTACCTTCTCCTATCTTCCATCTCCTGGCTCCTAACGGCCTTCTAAAGATTTGTCCGGCTTCAGGCCGATACCCAAACCTCCTGCCCAGGACATTAAAAAACCACGATTATTTAGGCTCTGCCAAACGTTTTCCATGAAAATCAGGA
>Ga0224723_1001632_pt1 | contig 13330 bp, 6 predicted proteins | sample Balambano_FR2_Me_FD_161647 | JGI IMG/M metagenome (GOLD analysis project Ga0224723, IMG submission 161647) | Freshwater sediment microbial communities from Lake Towuti, South Sulawesi, Indonesia - Balambano_FR2_MetaG | ecosystem: Environmental > Aquatic > Freshwater > Lake > Sediment | place...
CATCCAGCCCGTCCTTGATGTCTAGATCGCGGTGAAGATTTTCTTGCAGGATGAGAGCAGCAATTCGATCGCAAATTGCTGGCAGCCGCGTCGGGTCAAGGCTTTGGGCTTCGTAATACTCATCGATCAGATTTTCAAGCTGCTGGAGGGCACCGTAGAGTTCGGCGCGGGTCAGGGGAGGCGTGAGGTGATCGACAATCACCGCTTGCGCGCGACGTTTTGCCTGTGCGCCTTCGCCGGGGTCATTGACGATAAACGGATAAAGGTGAGGCAGCGCCCCCAGCGCCACTTCGGGATAGCAGCTTTCAGACAGCGCAACGCTGTTGCCGGGAAGCCATTCCAAATTGCCGTGTTTGCCGACGTGAACGATCGCCTGTGCCCCAAACACTTGTCGTATCCAGTGATAAAAGGCAAGGTAGGCGTGCGTTGGCTCCAGGTCGGGGGCGTGATAGTTGAGCGCCGGGTCCAGGTCATAGCCGCGCGCTGGCTGAATGCCCACAAAGATGTTGCCGAACTCAACGCCAGGGATTGGCATTGGGGAGCCGAAAGCAGGCTGACCCCAGCGATCGATCATGCCTTGCTGTACCGCCGCAGGCAGCGTGGCAAAAAAGTGCTGATAGTCGGCAACAGCAAGGGATTGATGGATCGATCGCAGATCTCGTCCTTCGGGGTCATTGGTGATCCCAGCGGTCAACTGCTGCATCAGCTCGTCAGTAGACTGGGGCAGGTTCTCAACGTGATAGCCCGCCTGCTGCAATGCTCTGAGAATTTCGAGGCAGCTTGCGGGTGTATCTAAGCCGACTCCGTTGGCGAGGCGACCGTCGCGGGTGGGATAGTTTGCCAGCATCAGGGCAACCCGACGATCGATCGCGGGGGTTTGCCGCAGCCCCACCCAATTTGCCGCCAGGTCTGCTACAAACTGAATGCGATCGTCTAGCGGTTCATAGCCCACCACATCGGTATCCAGAATAGAACTGCGGGCTTCAACCGCTTTGAAAGACACGGCGCGTGTGATAATCCGACCATCGACTTCTGGCAGTGCCACATTCATTGCCAGATCACGGGGAGACAAGCCGCGCGTCTGGGTCTGCCACTGTTCCAGCGTGCCGCCGCTGAGAATCACTTGCAGCACTGGCACATCGAGCTGCTGCCACAGATGCAAACCCGGCATATCGCTGTCGAGCCGTGCCAGCGAAAAGCTGGTGGCATTGAGAAGCAGGTCGATGGCTGCCTGATCTTTGGGCTGGAAATACTGCAACAGTTCACGCTGCACATCGGTGTCGCGCAGCGAAGATATGAAAATTGGCACTGGTTCAAGCCGGCGATCGATTAGCGCCTGACACAAAGCATCGATCGCGCGCGTATTGCCAGACAGGGCGTGAGCGCGGTAAAAGAGAATGCCGACTTTGGGGTAACGGGTAGGCGGCAAGGGAGAATATCTGCCGACGCGCGGAATGACCTGTGGCGGTGCTGGATGGTGAGTTTGTCGCAGGCTGACTTCAGCCATGAACTTGAGGGCATTGACCATGTTTGCCACACCGCCTTCAGTCAGGTAACGCCAGAGCGTGTTGACGGCTGCCAGCGGCACCGTGGAATGGCTGCTCAGTTCCAGGTCGGGGCGATCGTCTCCAGGCAGCACCCAGAGTGCGGCGTTGGTTTGCTGTACGGTTTGTTTGACGACCTCCAATCCGTAAGACCAGTAAGCTCGTCCTCCCAGCAGACGGAGCACAATGCCCTGCGCGTGTGCCAACACATCTTCGGCATATGTGTCGATCGTCAACTGCTGCTGGAGCTGAAGCAGATTCGTGACGCGCACGGCGGGAAAGTCTGACGGCAGTTTCAGTGAGGCGTGCGCCAGCGTTTGAATATCTGTGTCTGCGGCAGTGAGCAGCACCAGCGGCGCAGAACTTTGCTCGACAAACACGACCCCTTCTTCAGGGTTCCATCCGCCCGGAGTAGCAGCTAAACGATGCATCGTCAAATCCCAACTATCACAAGATCATTAATGTTAGCGGGTCTGGATAAACGTGCGAGTTACCATGATCGATCGGTGCCTGAAAACATCGCGCTGTGATTGTTCCTCATTTTGGCTACCTTCCTGGCAGCATCAGCCCTGGCAAGTCTCGACAATGTTGACTCCTCATGCCCCGCTTCAACAACCGATCGCCGCAGTTCAGTTCGATCGCATTCAGCAATTACTTCAGCAAACAGTACAAGCGGTGGCACCAGCAGTCGTGCTGACCGAGACCGAATTAGGAGAGCTTGCCGACGCTCAGCGAACAGAACCACAGCCCGATCGATTTACGCTGGTTGCCTCTGCCCGGTTTAGCGCGCTTTTAACGGGAGTCCGGCTGTCCGATGCGCCAGACCGCTATAAAATTAACCTGACGTTTGCGCCAGAGTCGATCGCTGTGTTTGTGGATGCGATCGCTCATGCCCTGCCTGCTGCTTCAAGCTGGCAGTCCCAGCTTCAGCAGGCGCGATCGATGCTGCAAGTCAACGATGCTACGCTGCAAAGTGAGCTGACCCTGCGGTTGATTGCTGAGCTGGTTTCAGCGCCTGAGGAATCGGTTGCAACCGCGCTGCACCAGCAAATTGAGCAAGAGCGGCTGCTGAATCAAGTGATGACGCAAATTCGCAAAAGTTTAGAGCTGCCGGTAATTTTGCAAACAGCGGTTGAACAGGTGCGCCAGTTTTTGCAGGTCGATCGCCTGGTTGTTTACCAACTGCATGTTCCAGCCCCGGCTACCGAAGTGGGCGGATTACCGACCGGTGTGATTACTTACGAAGCCAAAGCCTCTGAAGCAATTCCGGCAATCTTGCATCTGGTCGAAGACTGTTACCTGCTGCTAACGCCCCAAGCCAACGATCGCTATCGACGCGGTTTTACGCTGGCAGTTGCTGATGTTCAGGCGAAATACGCGCATGCTCCCTGTCTGGTCAACTTCTTGCAAAACGCTCGTGTGCGGGCAAAGCTCGTGGCTCCGATCGTTGTGCAGGAGCAGCTTTGGGGATTGTTAATTGCTCATCAGTGCGACCAGCCGCGACAGTGGCAGCAAAGTGAAGAACAGTTGTTGCTCAAAGTAGCTGAGCATCTGGCAATCGCGATCGGCTTAGCCCAGCTTTACACTCAGGTGCAACGGCAAAATCAAACCTTAGAGCAACGCGTACAAGAGCGGATTCAAGATTTGCGCGATGCGCTGCTGGCTGTGCAAACGGCAAATCAAGCGAAGAGTGAATTTTTGGCAGCGATGAGCCACGAGCTGCGAACTCCGCTGACTGCCGTGATTGGCATGTCGGCGACGCTGTTGCGCTGGTCATTTGGCGAGCTAAATCAGCGGCAGCGGCATTATTTGCAGACAATTCATGCGAGCGGGGAGCGGCTGATGCAGTTGGTCAACGACATTCTTGATCTCTCTCAGCTCGAAGCTGGCAAAGCGGTGCTGAATGTGAGCGAGTTTTCGCTATCGCATCTTGTGAGACTGAGTCTGCGGACAGTGCAGGAAAAAGCGGCGCTCAGTGGCGTTGCTCTAGAGCTTGATTTGCGAGTTGATGCTACACAAGACAGCTTTAGAGCCGATTCGCGTCGGGTGCAGCAAATTTTGTTGAACCTGCTGAGCAACGCCATTAAATTTACTCCCAGAGGCGGCAAAGTCACGCTGCGCGCTTTGGTGGACTGCAACGGTGCGGTGCTGCAAGTGAAAGACACCGGAATTGGCATTTCAGACCAGCAACGATCGCTATTGTTTCAGAAGTTTCAGCAGCTCGACACCTCTTATCACCGTCAGTATGAAGGCGCGGGTGTGGGGTTGGCGCTCACCAAACAATTAGTAGAACTCCACGGCGGCTCGATCGCTGTAGATTCGACTGTGGGCATCGGCTCGGTTTTCACGGTTCGCCTGCCGCAGCAGCACCCGCCCACCCAGGCAATGTCTGCTGTTGCGCCAGCGATGCGGTTCGACCAACAGCCCGGTCGAATGATGCTGATTGAGAATCACGACGAAAATGCCACTGTGATTTGCGATTTGCTGACAGCGGCAGGCTATCAGGTGATTTGGCTGTTAGATAGTTCTGCGGCTTTAGAGCAAATTGAAGTTCTTCAGCCGATCGCCGTGATCGTTGCACTCCACAGCCCACAGATTGACGGCACCAGCTTAATTCGTAAGCTCCGGCAAAATCCACTCACCAAAGCCACCAGAGTCATTGCGTTGACCCGCACCGCTACCGTAGAAGACCAAACGCACGGGCTGGCGATCGGCGCAGATGAATGCTTGCCGCTCCCGATTCAACCCGATTACCTGCTGCATCGACTTGTAGCATTGACGACAGCCCAACAAACAGCAGGGCTAAGCAGAGAAGGCTGAGGGATAAAGGCTCAGTGGGGTTGACGGGTTCCTTTACATTTGTCTAGATCAGGGGAATCTCAATCCAAAACTCGGCACCGCCTGAAGAAGGCGACTCAGAGCGGAGTGTGCCGCCGTGGTGCTCTACCACGATCTGATAGCTGATCGAGAGACCCAGCCCCGTGCCTTTGCCGACTGGCTTTGTGGTGAAAAAGGGATCAAACAATCGCGATCGTACAGCTTGATTAATGCCAGGACCATTGTCGGCAATGCAAATGAGTGCAGCAGCGGGCTGGTTTGAGTGCGATGGCTTTAGCGTGGTGCGAATTGTAATTTGGGGGGTGCGTGCAGGTTTTGTGGAGGTCGGATGCATGGAGAAGTCATCAGACCAGTACGATGAGAGGGCATCGATCGAATTGCTGAGGATGTTCATAAACACTTGATTCAACTGTCCGGCATAGCACTCGATCAGGGGTAGATCGCCATACTCTTTTACAACCTCGATTCCAGGATTGTTGGCGTTGGGTTTTAGCCGGTGTTGCAGAATGAGCAGGGTGCTGTCAATGCCTTCGTGAATGTCAACCCGCTTTTTCTGTGCCTGATCGAGCCGTGAGAAGTTTCGCAGCGATTGCACGATCTGCCGAATCCGATCAGCGCCAATACGCATCGATATCAGAATTTTTGGGAAATCTTTTGCTAAAAAATCCAGATCGACGGCGGTAATCGCCTGCTTAATGGCAGCGGCTGGCTCAGGGTAATGCTGCTGGTAGAGTGCAATCAGCTCCAGCAGATTTTGAGTGTAGGTGGCAGCATAGTTGAGATTTCCGTAGATGAAATTCACGGGGTTGTTGATCTCGTGAGCAACGCCTGCCACAAGCTGACCCAGACTCGACATTTTTTCAGTTTGCACAAGCTGGCTTTGCGTATGGCGCAAATCGTGGAGAGCTTGAGTGAGCTGTTCGGTAAGCTGCTGAAGCTGCTGGGCTTGAGCGGTGGCAGTGGCTGCCGCAATACAGCTTTGTTCATAAAGTTCAGCTTGCTGAAGGGCAATCGCCGCCTGGTCAGACAACTGTTGCAGCAGCTCAATTTCAGACTCTAGCCAAACTCTGGGAGCGCGGCACTCGTGGGCAATCAGCAGCCCCCACAGCTTATCCCCGATGCGAATCGGCACAACCAGATTTGCCTGAATCTGCAACTGCTCTAGAAACTCTTGATGGCAGGGCGAGAGGTCAGCTTGAGCGACGTTGTGAATTGCGCAAATTTGATTGTTTGCATAGCGCTGGGCGCAGTCATCGGGAATGCAGCCTTCGGGTGTCTGCAAGCCCAGTACCGAAGTCCAATTGTCTCTTGAGGCTTCCATCGTCACCTCTCCTGTGGTGCTGGAGGTGAACTGGTACACCAACATGCGGTCGGTATCAAGCAGCGCCCGGACTTCTCGCACGATCGTTTGCAGCACAACCTGTGAGTCTAGCGTGCGACGAATCTGATCGGTGACTTGTTTGAGGATGCTTGCCTGCTCAAGCGATCGTCGCAGCTCTGCCGTGCGTTCTTGCACCTGGCACTCCAGGCTGGCGTTCAGGAGATGCACCTGCTGATAGAGTTGAAACTCCTGAATTACCATCGTGAAGTGGTGGCTCAGCATCTGTGCCAATTGCAGCGATTCGGTTGTCCAGGCTTGCGCCTGACCTTTGCGGGAGTCACGCCATGCCGCAAATGAGTTGCGGGGCTGGATTTGCCGCTGGTCAGGGTTTAACTCACCTGCCCACAGCGTTTCTGTTTCGATCTCATCCCGAAAAACGGTCAGATAACCCAGAAGTTGCTGATGATGGCGCAGCGGTATCACCAACATGCCTCGAATGGCAGTCGATCGAAAAGCAGGTGCCAGAACCCGCATTTGTGGGTCTTTATACAAGTCAACGATCGCCTTAATTCCGGTGTCTCCAGCGTGGAGTTGAAAGTAAGATTGCCAGACCGGATGCTGCTCTAGAATCATTGGCTCAGCGGCATCTCGATTGCTGCGAGTCAGACCCAGCGGCAGCAGTGGCTGTTTGCCGCAGGTATGAAGCATCGGTGCGGTTTGAGCGGGCGGCGTGATGCAATAGATTCTGCCGCCAGAACCCCGCATCACGGCGACGGTTTCTTCTAGCGCTTCCTGCACCTGCAACAGCGGCAGGGTGTGTAGTAAAGCAGCAATGCGGTTGACAGTGGCTTCTCGTTCTGCCCGCTCTTGTGCCTGAGTCAACAGCAGCGATTGAGAGATTGCTACTGACACCTGATCTGCCACAAGCTGCAAAATTTCGAGGTCACGCTCGACAAACGCGCGCGGCTGACGGTGGTGAGAAACCAGCAGCCCCCAAAGCTGTTCTCGCTGCACCAGCGGCACGACCAGCGAGGACTGAACGCCCATCGCAGTCAGGTAGGCAACGTGGCAGGGGTCAACTGGACGGTAGCGAACATCTTCTGGCTCAATGGCTGCGCCGGTTTCTGGATGCCGCAGCGGACTCACCCCAATCTGTTGGGTCGCCAGATCGACGATCGATCGCTGACGGGCAGTCAGAAACAATTCGCGGGCGTGAGGTGGAATGTCATCGGCGGGAAAATGTAGCCCCAGCAGGGAGGGTAGCCGATCGCCGTCGATTGACTCTGCGATCACCTCGCCGTGCCCATCGGCATGAAAACAGTAAACTTTAACCCGGTCTGTCTGTAAGAACGACCGCACCTCTGCTACAGTCGCTGCCAAAATCTCTTTGAGTTCCAGCGATTGCCGAATGCGAGTCGTAATGTGATGGAGTAGATCGCCCTGATTCAGATGTTGCTGTAGCGGCTGCAATTCGTGTACCTGGTGGGGGTTCTCCATCCGATTCATCGCTAGCATCTGTTTAATTCAGTCTGTTATATGAATAACATCGTCTCCGTATGAATTAACCTTGAACATCAGCAAAAACTACTAACTGACGTGTCTTAAGGTAAATTTTGATTAATAGAAACCCCGTCTACTGTATGAATTCTTAATACTTTGCTCAAAGAGATCGGCTGTTTTCGCGAAGCACTGACGAAAACTCAAGTGGACGATCGAGGCTTGCCAAAACAACGGGCTGCGGATCGATCGCCACCTGCCGTCAGTGAACCTGTCAGTATTATTAGCCGACGCGCTTTTTTGAGCGAATTTAGAACCAGAAATATTTGCGAGAGATTCACAAAACCCGCAGGAAGCTAAATTTTCCCGCAGGTTCACTTTGGCGCTGAGCCGCAATCGGTACACTGTGAGTAAACCACGCGATAGGTCGAATAGCTTATGGATGCCACTGCACTCTGGAAACGCTACCAGGAATGGCTCTACTACCACGAGGGTTTAGAATTCTATCTGGATGTCAGCCGGATGCGGTTTGAAGATCAGTTTGTTCAAGCGATGCAGCCGCGACTTGAGCAAGCATTTGCGGCGATGGCAGACCTGGAGGGTGGCGCGATTGCTAACCCCGATGAAACCCGCATGGTTGGCCACTACTGGTTGCGCGCTCCAGACCTGGCTCCGACTGCAGCCCTCAAGCAAGACATTGTTGACACGCTAGAGCAGATTCACGCCTTTGCCCAAAAAGTCCACAGCGGTGTGATCACGCCGCCTCAAGGCGGCAAATTTACCGACATCCTATCGATCGGCATTGGCGGGTCTGCGCTGGGACCGCAGTTTGTGGCAGAGGCGCTCGCTCCCCTGAATGCTCCCCTGCAAATTTACTTTATTGACAACACCGACCCGGCAGGCATCGATCGCGTGCTGGCAAAGCTCAGCGATCGACTGCACACCACGCTGGTCATCAATATTTCTAAGTCGGGTGGCACACCGGAACCGCGCAACAGTATGGTTGAAGTTAAACAGGTCTACCAGCGACGCGGGCTAGATTTTGCTAAACACGCGGTTGCGATCACCAGCGCTGACAGTAATTTAGACAGGGTAGCACAATCAGAAGGCTGGCTGGCAACCTTCCCCATGTTTGATTGGATTGGCGGACGCACTTCTGAACTGTCTGCGGTGGGCTTGCTGCCTGCGGCACTTCAAGGCATTGACATTGACGCAATGCTGACTGGCGCAAAAACAATGGATGCTGCCACCCGGAAGAGGAACTTGAAGCAGAATCCTGCGGCGCTGCTGGCGTTGAGCTGGTACTATGCGGGCAACGGCAAAGGCGAGAAGGATATGGTGGTGCTGCCCTACAAAGATAGCCTGCTGTTGTTTAGCCGCTATTTACAGCAGCTCGTGATGGAATCGTTGGGCAAAGAAAAAGACCTGGCTGGCAACACGGTCTACCAGGGCATTGCGGTGTACGGCAACAAAGGCTCAACCGACCAACATGCCTATGTTCAGCAGCTCCGAGAAGGCGTAGCAAATTTCTTTGCTACGTTCATTGAAGTGCTGGAAGACCGGGAAGGACACTCGATCGAAGTTGAGCCAGGAGCCACCTCAGGCGATTATCTCTCTGGCTTTTTGCAGGGCACTCGACAGGCGCTTTATGACAACCACCGCGACTCGATCACCGTCACGATTCCCCGCGTGAATCCTCAAACGGTCGGGGCACTGATTGCTCTGTATGAACGCGCCGTGGGGTTTTATGGTTTTCTGGTAAACATCAACGCCTATCACCAGCCCGGTGTGGAAGCAGGCAAAAAAGCCGCTGCCAGCATTCTGGAGTTACAGAAGCGGGTTGTCAAAGTTCTGCAAGAAGCCGGTACGCCGCTGTCATTAGCCGATCTGGCAGCAAAAGCGGACGCGCCTGATCAGATCGAAGCGATCTACAAAATTGTGCGCCATCTCAACGCCAATCAGCGCAGCGTGACGATTCAGGGCAACCTGGGCGACCCCCAGAGCTTATCGATCGCTGCAATTTAGGGGTTTGGGTCGTGCTGTGCTCAATTTCTAAACCTCCTCCATTGAGTGCAACCGTAAACGATCGCGTTCAGCGGACTCAGATCAACTCTGTCGCTTAACAGAGTGCGGTATGGTTCCACTGAACGCGATCGTTATGCTGCTGTTTTTTGAGCTGTAATTCCTACAGTTGCATAGTAAATCGCCCATGCAGTTTGATCGTCTGCAAATTGGCAATATCTCTCAATGTCTTTGGAGTTTGCTCGACCTGTTGCAATGTATTTTTCTGCAAGTTGCAAAGCAGACATCCTCATAATGGTTGCAACACCTGAGCCACCATTTGATAAATGAGCATCGTTCTCTACAAATAGCTGTTGCAGATCAAACTCTTGAAGTATCGCAGGTAATTTAACACCTAACGCATAATCCATCCCTTGGAGCTGAAACATCTGTAAGATAGCTTGATTGACTCGATCCATTGATTGACAAGCTGTCGCTTTGCCAACGATCGCTCTTGCTGCCAAAAAATCCGGTTCTTCAAGTACAATCCACCCACCAGGTTTAAGCAGCTTCAACATATTGGCTAACGCAATTTGAAAGTCTGGAATATGAATGAGAACATAGCGGGCGTGAATCAAATTGAAGGAGTAACTTTGAAGTGAAAGATGGCGAATGTCAGCTTCTAAAACTTCAACATTAGGCTGGTTGATGTGAGCGAGAAAGCAAGTGTTTAGATCAACCGCAACAACTTTCCCAGTTTCTCCAACCGATGCTGCTAACCATTTCGTCATTGATCCTGCTCCTGCTCCCACTTCCAGACATTGCCAACCTTCTGTAATTCCTGTTGATTGAATCCGCCTTTGGCTTACTGGATCAAACACTTGCTCAATCGCTTGCAGTCGTTCAAATTCTCTAGAACGCTGCGAGTCTGTAAAAACGTATTGAGGTGTTGACATAACCTTTCTGCTCGACTCTACCGTTCAAATTGCTTGACACAAGCAGACACCTCACACGCTCACCAGGGCAGGCGTAATGCGGTTGAGAATTTGCTTGAGCACCAGGGCTGTCCAGTCAATGTCGGCTTCATGCGTGTGCTGTCCCAGCGTGAGTCGAATACCGCCTGTCGCCTGTCGATCGCCGTAGCCCATCGCCTGCAAAATGGGGCTGGGTGTAACTTTCCCGCTGTGACAGGCTGACCCGGCGCTGATGGCGATTCCTGCGAGGTTCATTTGCCGCACCAGCGTTTTGCCACTGAGCCTTACCCCGTCTGCACTGAGTAAACAGAAGCTGACGTGGTGGGGCAGGCGATGCAGCCGATCGCCAGTCGGCACTAGATTGAGCACATCTGCCAGTTGGTCAAACAACCGATCGCGCAGGCGCACCAGTCGCGGTGTTTCTGCCGACAACTCCTGGACTGCAAGCGCTGCTGCTGCGCCAAAGCCAGCGATGCTCGGCACTGCCTGTGTACCCGATCGCAGCTTGAACTCCTGTCCACCTCCGTTGAGCAGCGGCAGCAGTTGGACTCCCGGACGAACATACAGCGCGCCAGAGCCTTGGGGACCATACAGTTTATGACTGGAGAGCGACAGCAGATCGACAGGCAACTGCTGCACATTCATTGGCAATCGTCCTGCAACCTGCACCGCATCGGTATGAAATAGCGCGCCGTGGCTGCGGGCAATGTGCCCCAAAGCTTCGATCGGTTGCAGGGTGCCCACTTCACTTTGTCCATAAATCACGGACACCAGAACGGTGTTGGGCTGTAGAGCTGCCTGCAAATCCAGCGGATTCACGCGCCCCTGAGTGTTCACAGGCAAGCGGGTGACTTGCCAGCCCCACTTTTCTAGCAAACGTGCCGGTTCAGCAACAGCAGAATGCTCGACGCTGGAGATAATTAGATGCTGCGGCACGCGATACTGCTGAGCCACGCCCATAATTGCCAGATTGTCTGCCTCGGTGCCACCAGACGTAAAGACGATCGCCTCTGGGTCTGCATGAATTAAGTCTGCAACCTGGAGTCGTGCCTGCTCTACCACAGTTGCCGCCCGCTGCCCCCACTCATGCAGGCTCGAAGGATTGCCCCACTGTTGGGTGAGAACTGCCTGCATCCGGTCGATCGCTTCGGGGCGAGTCGGAGTTGTGGCGCTGTAGTCCAAGTAAATTTGCATAAGTGAGCATTAGACCTCCTCTCCCAGGATATAGTGCCCGTTGCTCACTGCGGTGACTGTCTCCAGCCGGAATTGGGCTAACGGAAACGTTCAGGTTATCACTGGCGTTAAGGCGGGCACAACTAAGCCTGATGTCAAGTTTTCTGTAGCCAACATTGTGCGTCTACTTTCCTCAAACTGGATTCGCTTCGTCTTGCTGATGCTGCTGGGGCTGCTGTTGTTTCTCGGATTCAATTTGCGGCGACACAGTCCGGCGCTGGTGCCGCCGTTGCCGCCCTTACCGCAAGACCCGATGATTCAGGTTTACTTTAATCATTCTGAAGCCGCAGCTTACACAGAGCCTTATCGTCGGCACACCCGGTTAGGCGACGATCTCGAACAGGTGATCGTGGAGGCGATCGAGTCAGCTCAGACTTCGATTGATGTGGCGAGTCATGAGTTTCGCCTGCCCCGCATTGCTCAAGCCCTCAAAGAGAAGTATCAGGCAGGTGTGCCAGTCCGCGTGATTATTGAAAACGAGTATGCCCGTCCCTGGAGCAGCTTCACACCTGAGCAAGCCGCACAGCTTGACGATCGCGGTCAGGGCAAATATCTGGAATTTGTGCAACTGGCAGATCAAAACCGCGACGGACAGCTCAGTGCCCGCGAGATCGAGCAAGGTGACGCTCTCGTGATTCTCCAAAACGCGCAAATTCCCGTTATCGATGACACGGCAGATGGCTCTAAAGGCAGCGATTTGATGCACCACAAGTTTCTGGTCATCGACCATCATCTGCTGCTGGTTGCCTCAGCGAACCTGACTACGAGCGATGTCCACGGCGATGCTTTATCGCCAGAAAGCACTGGCAATGCCAATCATTTACTCAAAATTGAGAGTCCAACGCTGGCACAGCTTTTCACTCAGGAATTCAACGAAATGTGGGGTGACGGTGCGGGCGGCGCTGCAGATAGCCGGTTTGGTCTGCAAAAAACTTATCGATCGCCGCAGCAAGTGACACTGGCACCCGGATCAATTGTCACCGCGCAGTTTTCCCCCACTTCCACCTCAATGCCCTGGCAGCAAAGCGTCAATGGGCTGATTGGCAGCACTTTAAATACTGCCACTCGCAGCGTAGACTTGGCGCTGTTTGTGTTTTCTGAGCAGAATTTGAGCAACATCTTGGAAGCGCGACATCGCCAGGGTGTGCAGGTGCGGGCACTGATTGACTCTGGCTTTATGTATCGCAGCTATAGCGAGGGATTGGACATGATGGGTGTGGCGCTGGCAGACAATCAGTGTCGCTACGAAGCCGGAAACCGTCCCTGGAGCAGAGCGATCGCAACCGTGGGCGTTCCCAGCCTGGCAGAGGGCGACATTCTGCACCACAAATTTGGGTTGGTCGATGGACAAACAGTGATCACGGGATCGCAAAACTGGAGTGATGCCGCCAACACCGGTAATGACGAGAATTTGCTGGTAATCCAAAACGCCACGGTTGCCGCGCATTTTCAACGAGAGTTCGATCGCCTCTACCGAACTGCAAGTTTGGGTGTGCCGACCTGGCTGCAAGCGAAGATTCAGCAGCAATCGCACTGTCGCTAGTGTTCTGTCAGCACACTAATCACGCGGACGGGGAACCCGCAGTCGGGGAGCCTGGGGCTTGCTCAATACATCCTGCCAAATTTGCCGATAGCGCTGCGCCATGCGATCGGCGGTGAATTGGGCAACGGCAATTTCTCGACCCTGATTGCCCATCTGCTGCCGCAGGTGCGGATCATCCCGTAAGCGCCGTAGGGCAGCCGCGAGTCCCTCAACATCGTCCTTCTCGACCAGCAACCCGGTTTTGCCGTCTGTGACTGCCTCTGGCACACTGCCGACGCGAGTCGCAACGACCGGGCGCGCCGCCAGCATGGCTTCGACGATCGCCAGCGGAAACCCTTCAGAGCGCGACGGCAGTGCCAGAACGTCAAATTCCCAGAGG
>Ga0224723_1001633_pt1 | contig 13317 bp, 14 predicted proteins | sample Balambano_FR2_Me_FD_161647 | JGI IMG/M metagenome (GOLD analysis project Ga0224723, IMG submission 161647) | Freshwater sediment microbial communities from Lake Towuti, South Sulawesi, Indonesia - Balambano_FR2_MetaG | ecosystem: Environmental > Aquatic > Freshwater > Lake > Sediment | place...
CTTCTAGCCGTATGTGAGATGGTCGATGTCGCAATTAAAGCAACAGACTGTGATCCCTGCGACGAAATCAAGTGGGACACCTTGATGACACACCTGGACCTAAAGAAGCTCCAGGACGCCATCCACAAAGCGAAGGAGAAAGCGTGATTCTCTTGGTAACCCAAGAAGGCAATGCCCGATGCCTTTACACCGAAGAATGGCCCTTCGCCGAGCTGGGCCAATGCCACATCACTCGCGCAAGCCATGTCGAGCCATGCGGCTTGTCGTGGATCGCTGACTTGACCCCAGTGGGAATGCCCACCTTGGGCCCATTCCCCACCCGATCACAAGCCTTAGCGTCTGAAGTTCAATACCTCGAAGAACACATGGAGCAGATAGGAGCGCCAAAGTGATTCTAACTCACCATTACACCGAACTTAGCCCCGTCTTCGCCAGGATGCAGGCGCGCGACACGATCACCATCCACCGCAACCATCACAACTGGGCAATCACTCTGGATGGAAGACTTACCATCTGCGGAACAACCAGCCACATTTACGCGCTCCACAAAGCCATCAGCGACGCTTTTGAAGCAATACCAGGCACGGAGAACACATGAAGCATCCTGCGCTCGAAGCGGCCATTGCCGCCATACCGCCACAACGCGACCAAGTAAGGTATCACACCATCCGCGCCTTGATCCAAGGCTATCACGAACGATGGGCCACCAACCATCCGTGGACCACACAAACAGTCGAGGAAGTCTTTGAGCTGCCCGTTTTCAACCCCAACACCGGGCGGAAAAGCAGGCGTTTCAATCATGCAGGAAAGTTCGACGCCATCGCAGTTGGGCCATCGGGAACCGTGTTGGTTGAGCACAAAACATGCTCTGAAAGCATTGAGCCAAACTCTTCCTACTGGAAGCGGCTACGCATTGACACCCAGATCAGCGGCTACATGCTAGCTGCATGGCAAGGCCGCCAGCAGCTTGACACGTGCCTCTACGATGTCATCCGAAAGCCAAGCATTGAGCCCAAAAAGCTCACCGCTGGCACCGTCCTCAGTGTGGGCACGAACAGCGAATACTTAGGCCACCCGATCAGCGCGGAAAGCTACCAGCGCATTTGCATGGACGAGGAGAAGCGGGAAACACCAGAAATGTACGGCATTCGTTTAATGCTCGATTGCCGCGAGAGGCCCGAATGGTATTTCCAGCGAAGGCTGATTCACCGAAGCAAAGAAGAGATTTTCACCTACGCAACAGAACTTTGGCAACAAGCCCAGGAGATCGCAGATGCAACAAAACGACAACACTTCCGCCGCAACGACAAAGCCTGCTTCGCCTATCACCGAGAATGCGAATACCTCGACCTCTGCGCCGGATCCGGAAACGCCGAAAAGTTCCAGCACACCGAACACCACGTCGAACTTGGAATCCCAGCCGCCAACCTCCTCACACACAGCGCGATCAGCACATACGCGCAATGCCCCAAAAAGTACGACTTCCGTTACCACCAGGGCCTCGTCACGCCCCAGCCTGCCGACCCGCTCGACTTCGGCAGCGCCATCCACGCCGCGCTCGCCGCTTGGTGGCAGCACTTCAGCACGCCCGCAGAGTCTCCATGCCATACTCAGCAAGGGCAAACCCACCAAGCGGCCTAACCACATCCTTCTGTACGCGGTTCCTGGATGGGGAAAAACTTCGATCGCCGCTTACGCACCCAACCCGGTCTACCTCTTGAGCAAAGGGGAAACAGGACTGCTCACTCTCATGGAAAACGAAGTAATCCAAGAAGCGACGTACCTTCAGTTTCCACGAGACGAAAGCCTGCAACCTGACGCTCGATCCTGGGAAGAGGTGCTATGGGCAGTGCAGCTTTTGCTCACCAACACCCATGATCGCCAAACATTGGTCCTGGACACCATCAACGGCTTGGAACGACTCTGCTTTGAATACATTTGCAGAACCCAGTTTGACGGAAACTGGGGAGAAAAAGGGTTTACCGCCTTCCAGCGTGGCTACGACATCTCAGTGCCGGAATGGGAGAGATTCCTAGAACTCCTCAACCGGCTTCGAGACCAAGGCATGACCGTACTAAGCCTGGCACATCAAGGCATCATGGCGGTACCAAACCCGGCGGGACCAGAATACACATGCTTTGGCCCCGAAATGCACAAGAAAACATGGGCTGTCACCAAAGGGCGTGTCGATGCCATCCTCTTCGGGCAATACAACATCGTGACCCTGGAGAACGATCCCAAGAAGAAAACCAAAGCCAAAGGAGGTCGCGAACGAATCATTCACACCACCCAATCTGCGTCCCATGAAGCAAAAAACCGGCACAACCTTTCAGACATCATTTACGTCAGCAACGAGTCGCCTGCACAGGCGTGGGCAGACCTCGAAGCTGCATTCCAAGGAAAACAGAATGACCAGGATGAAGAACAGGCTCAGCCATGAACGATACTTCAAGCTCTGCAAGATGATCGAAACTCATCGCAAGGAGTTTGAGACCACAGAGCGAACTCTCATCGAGCTAGCAAGGGTCGCCTCAACATTGTGCGACTTTGGAGTATGCGAACGCTCTCTCGCCCAAGCAATGAAAAGCATAGGCATAAATCGCCCAAACGCAACCATCTCCCCAAACAAGCAGCTCAACAGCAAAGTCAACAAGCTCGCTCGCTGCTTGCACGACCTATGCAAGAAGATCGGAGAACCCTTCCCTGAGGACTTCTGGACCAAAGACAACATCGCAGCGTAAGATCAACACGGACTTCTACACACCCAACTGCAGGAGAAAACTATGAACAAAGTGTTTCTTCCCGGCACTTACCGATGCCGTGTAACGTGCCAAGCTTTCACCAAAGCCAAAACTGGCACCGATCAATTCGAGTTGCAGTTTGAACCCTTGGGGCAGTACGACCCGCAAACAGGCGAGCTGGTTGCATGTGCCGACGATATGCGCACCATCTACAAGAGCATCAGCGAGAAGACCGTTGCCGGCTTCTTTGAAGACCTCAGGCAGCTTTTTGGCTACGAGCATGGCACATTCACCAGGCTCATGTCGGAAGTGGAGGGGCATTACAACCTCATCGGCATGGAGTTCGATGCCAAGCTGTCCTACGAGGTGTGGCAGGGCAAGGAACGGGAACGATGGAACTGGGATGCGAGGCGAAGCGGAACCCCGAACCAGCGGATCACCCAGGAAGACGCCAAGCGACTGGATATGCTCTTCGGCGTGGCCCGACCCGCCGTGAAGCCACCAGCCGCAAAATCACGCCGGAAACCAGCCGCCCCAGCAAACCAAGAAGGCCCTGAATTCCACAAGGCACCGGAAGCCGACAGTTCGATCCCGTTCTAACATCACCACAACAGCAGCAGCGTGGACATGACACGCCCACAACAAGCGAGCGGGCTGTTTAGCGTTGACCTTGTTGTGAGTCCCGTCCCCCAGCAGTAGGGCCGGGAACCTAGTGCCGCTATACGCCACTCCAGGCTGCTGATAATCACACCAAAACACCCATGAAAAACGGCGTGACGACTACCATCTTGCTACCACTTTGCGATCGCATGGCATAGCCAACCACCGCGATTCTTGAATACCTTTGCACTTGCACCGAAAACGAGCTAAACTCTTGCCTGCAAGCACTTTCTCAGCTACAGCGCAGCGTCCTTTTAATCCGTAGGTCTTGGGTTCGAGTCCCAACGCCCTCAATCGCACAAAGGCAATGCTGACGCGAGGATGCGACCCCGAAAGGGTGCGGCGCTGTAGCTCGAAAAAGTGGTAGATCACCACCTTTTCAGCCAGGAGTCGCACATGCGCGTACCGCGTTTACGCCGACACACCACCGGGCAAGCCACCGCTAGAATCGGGGGAAAAGATTTTTACTTCGGCTTCTGGCGTACACCAGAAGCCAAAAAGCGCTACGAATCCAAAATTGCCGAATGGATTGCCCAGGGACGCCCCCGATTCACAAACGACACACCGTCCACCATCGGGCAAGTGATGGCCACCTACTGGCAATGGGCAGAGCAGCGATACGCTGCCTCACCAACCGAACTGCGAGACATCCGCCACTCTCTCCGAGAGTTGAGACAGCTCTACGAGCAAGCGTTGGTCTCGCAGTTCGGCATTGCCAGTTTGGAAACCATCCGCCAAGCCATGATCAGTCGTGGCCACACCAGGCAACTCATCAATCAACGCATTGGGCGCATCAAGCGCCTCTTTCACTGGGCCGCGCAACGACAATTGATTCCAACAACGCTCTGGATGCAGCTGCAACTCCTCCATCATCTCCGAGAGGGCGAATCACACGCCATTGAATCCAAGCCGGTCACAGCTGTGCCTCAAGAGATCGTCAACCAAACCCTACAGCACGTATCACCAACCGTAGCCTGCCTGGCACGACTACAGCAATGGACTGGAATGAGGCCCGGAGAAGTCTGCCGAATGACTTGGCGGGACATTGACAGCAACACCGACCCCTGGATTTATCGAGTAAAATTCAAACGAAAGTGGAGGATGATTCCGCTTGGGAGGCGGTCTCAATTTCTTCTCTCTTGGAGGAAGTCGAACTGCCAGGATTCGGAACCAATCTTTCTGACCCACCGTGGGAACCCTTGGTCAGTAACCGCCTACGATCATGAGATCGCCAAGGCTTGCAGTAAAGCTCAAGTGCCACACTGGCACCCGCACCAGCTACGCCATAGCGTGGCAACAACCATCCAAGCAATGGAAATAGCTGGGCTGCAAAACGCCGGCGCATCCCTAGGGCACAACAGCGCACAAATAACCCAACGATATGCACACGCACAGCTGGAAATCGCCATTGCGATCGCCAAGCAGCTAGGATGACCACAAAGCACCATTTTTAGGTCAATCTGTCACAAAAATAGCGCTTTCTAGTTGCTTACTGTACAACTTAACACTATGCTCCACAGTAGGCTTTCCCGCCTATACTTCTTAGCGCAAACAGAGGAGCAACTCATGGACCAGCCGGAACTCACGATTTTCAATCCCGACAACCTCACCGCTCCAGCCCAACAAACCCACTGCCAAGAACCCTACGATCGGCCCATCACCCTCGTAGAGGCTGCCAAATTCCTTCCCGGCCGAGGGAAAAGCGGACACATTCACGTCAACGCCTTGCGCAGATGGAGCAAGAAGGGTTTTCGCGGCATCAAGCTGCGAACCATCTATGTTGGGGTGCTGCTATGCACCACAAGACGATGGCTCGATCAGTTCATCAAAGAAATCAACCGAGAGCAAGGCGCAGGGATTGCCAGAGATGCAGCAGCACAAATCCTCAACCAGGCGGGCATCTAAGCCATGACTAAAAACACCAAGCCCAAAGCACGCGCAATACGCATGAGCAGCGTAGATGCACGGGAAGTCAATTGGCTTTGGAAACCATGGATTCCGCTTGGAAAAATCACCGTCATGGATGGCGACCCAGGGTTAGGAAAGAGCCAAATCCTCATCGACCTGGCTGCACGCCTTTCCACCCACGGCGTTATGCCGGATGGCTACCAAGGACCAATCGGCACCAGCATCATCCTCTCAGCAGAAGACGACAAGCACGACACAATCCGGCCTCGCCTCGACGCCGCACAAGCCGACCTGTCAAAAGTCATCATCATAGACGAAATGCGCACCGCCAACAGCCGCAGACCGATCGCCCTCCCTCAAGACCTGATGCCAATCTTCTCCATTGTCAAGAAACTCCAAGCCAAGCTGCTCATCATCGACCCATTCATGGCCTACCTCGAAGGACTTGATGCCGTCAAGGACCAGGAAGTACGCAAGGCCTTGCACCGATTCAAATCCATGGCGGAGCACACACAATGCGCCATGATTCTCCTCAGGCATCTCAACAAAGCGGGTGGTGCCAAAGCCATATACCGAGGCGGCGGAAGCATCGGCATCATCGGGGCTGCTCGCGTAGGGCTCTTGGTTGCACAAGACCCTGAGCAGTCGGAGCAAGGGATTTTAGCGTGCTCCAAAAGCAACGTCGCCATCAAACCGCCCGCACTCACCTTCACCCTCACAGGAACACCTAACGGCTACTCCCGCGTACTTTGGAGCGGAACTTCCAAACTCACGGCGGACGAAATCATTACCCCACAAGCACCCGAGGAGTACCAGGGAGCTGTCCAAGAAGCAATCAGCTTCCTAGAAGATTGCCTGAGCGAAGGCCCAAAAACAGCCGAAGCGGTCAAACTCCAAGCCAAACAATCAGGCATTAGCGAACGCACACTGAAGCGCGCAAAGGCAAAACTGGGCATCAAGACAGTCAAAGATGGGTTCAACGGCCACTGGGTCTGGAAGCTACCCAGCCCACCAGACGCCGAACTACCTTGGCCCACTTGGCACCCTTCGGCAAACACAACAACCAACAGCCCCACAAGTCCAAGCAACGATACATCTTGCAGCGACGCTGCGTAGGGGGCCAAGTGCAACACAATTTGGCCCCCTTCGTCTGGCCCCCTTCGCCACTTTGGCACCCTTCAACCGACCCGCCGAAGAGGGCCATACACCGAAGAGGGCCAAGCGAAGGGGGCCAATCTCTCCATGCGTTGGCCCGCTTCAGCGGTAAACGTAACTCCAATGACGCCTACCACTTTAGCGAGACATGCTCCCCAAAAGCACCAAGGGGGCCAAGGGGGCCAAAAGGAGACGGGCTGACATGGCAAAAAAACGTATTGTCTGGTTTGAGAACAAAACCCAAAACACCATGTTCATCAAAAGGACCAAGGGTATCTATTTCACACAACGAAAACGCGCCGGAAACAAACCATTCCCTCTAACCCTAACCATGCTGCGCGAGAGATGCCACCGAGCACTAGGCCAAGTCCCAGGCTTTACAGCAGGATGCTACTACTGCCTCGCACCGCTCACGATTGCCACTCTCAGTCTGGATCACGTCACCCCCGTCTCGCGCAACGGCAGTCACCAGCTTTCCAATTTGGTCATCACCTGCGCCGGTTGCAACAAAGCAAAAGGACTGATGAATGACGAAGAGTTCCGACGCCTACTTTGCACACTCAAGTTCTTCCATCCTGTTGCCAAAAACGACCTGCTCATGCGGCTGAAAATAGGAGCGAAAGTTTACATGAAGAAAGGCAAACACCATGCGTTTCAATCCAACGCCGCTCACCGACCAGCAGCGTGAATTGGCAAGGACTCATTACGCCTTGGCTTTAACCATAGCCCAAAGGTTCATCCGGCGATTACGAGACCACCAATGGGCCGACGAATTCCAATCAGAAGCCGGCATGGCCCTAATCCGCGCTGCGAGAAACTACCAACCAGACCGAGGCATCCCTTTCAGCCATCTCGCTTTCATTGCGGTAAGAAACGCCTGTAAAGCGTTGTTCTACCAACTCCAGCCCCAAGGGTTCCGGCACTGCTACAAAGCGCGGCAGCATGAAGTGCCAACCATCACACACATGACAACCGAGTCGGAGCGACTCATAGCAGCACCGGAAACCAACCAACGCAACCCAAGCGACTTTACCAACCTCATCCGACACGCCACGCATACACAGCAGCACGACCTGGTTTGCCACTACATCCACGGAGAGAGTTTCCGCCAGATCGCTGCCCGCCGTGGCGTATCACACCAATGCGTGGCCGGATCAATCAAAACCGCACTCCGGAGGATTGCAAGGCGGCTGGCTGCGTAGATTTCCATATGGAACCAGCACGCTTGCTACGTTACGCATTGGACCCAACGACCATTATGGTGGACATGCGCAAGCCACCCGATGAATGGCAGAAGCAAGTCCTGCGCGAAACCAAAAAGCACATCCTTCTCAACTGTCATCGCCAGAACGGCAAAACGACAGTGCTGGGAGTCAAAGCGTGCCACCGCTTCAACTTCTTCCCGGGCTCAACCACAATCATCCTCAGCAAAACCCAGCGCCAAGCTGCTGAAAGTTTCCGCCGCTTCCTGGACGCACATTACGCCATCAACGCACCAGTCAAATTCACACACGACTCCATTCTGTACTGCGAGGGTGAAAACAAGAGCCGCGTCATTTCCCTGCCAGGACGGGAGGACACCATCCGAGGCTACTCGGCTGTAGACCTGCTGATAATCGACGAGGCCAGCCGGGTGCCGGATGATCTATACAACGCCGTACGGCCAATGGTGGCTATCTCCAACGGACAGATCGCGGTGCTGAGCACACCGTTCGGCCAACGCGGCTTCTTCTATCGAGAATGGATCGGTGCTGGCGATTGGCTGCGCATAAGCTCCCCTGCCGCCGAGGTCAGAAACAACCAAGTCACCAAATCATTGTGCCCTCGAATGAACCAGCTATTCCTCCAAGACGAATTCCGCGCCTTGGGGCCTAGTGTGTTTGCCCAAGAATACCTCAACGAATTCACTGCTGTATCGGGGCGGGTTTATCCGCGATTCGAGGAATGCCTCATCGAGCGTTGGCCAAACCCAGAAGGCCGAAAGTTGGGTGGGATTGACTGGGGCTGGCGCAATCCATTTGCTGCCGTCTGGGGCGTTCACGACCACAGCACGGACATCCTCTACATTCACGCCGAGCGATACGAGCGCAACACCACCCTCCACGAACACCGAGAAGCCCTGAAAAAGCTCAACTGCAACTGGATCGCAGACCCAGCCGGGCCGACGGAAATCGCCGAGTTCCGGGCTGCGGACATAAATATATGGAAGGGCAACAACGACATCAAAGCTGGCATCGCCGCTGTCACGGCCCGAATGGAAACCGGCAGGCTAAAGATTTACGCTCCTGGATGCCCCAATCTCACCGAAGAAGCCAAACTTTATCGATACCCCGACAAGCGAGAGTTCCACCCAGAACCCGAAAAGCCAATCGACGAGAACAATCACGCCTTGGGGGCGCTGCGATACCTAGTCAGCCAACTAGATCGCCACTTTATTGCACGCTTCCGAAACGCCAAAGGCGTTCCACCGAACCCTAAGATTCGAGAGCAAAAGCCCAAGCCAGCGAAAAAGCAAAAAGCGGCAATTTCTGACCCCAACCTGTGGACCATAGTGAACTAACCATGCGAAAACAGCTAGCCACCGCCTTGCAACGCATGGCGCGATGGATCATTGGGAAAGAATTCCAAAACGCTGGCGGATACTCCAACGGCACGGACCATATTGACGCCTATCGCAAACACCGGAAGCCAAACAACACTGAGCTGCTCGATGCACTCAAAAACACAGTGTACACCTGTATTGCCATCAACTCCGCAGTCTGCGCCTCGCTCCCGCCCAAACTGTACGTCGCAACTGACGAGCACCAAGCAAAGCCCAAGTGTCCAACCAAAGCAATCGACCCCCTTGCCATAAAAAATATCCGCGCTAACCCGTTTCTCCACCCACGGCTCACCAAGTCCGCGCAAATCGAAGAAGTAATCGAGCATCCAGCACTAGAATCGCTCAACAAACCAAACCCAATCCACTCCAGCTTTGACCTGTGGGAACTCACAACGCTCTACCAAGAAGCCATCGGCTACGCAATCTGGCTCATTGATCTAGGGCCATTTAACGTGCCAAGCGGATTCTGGCCGCTGGCAGCACATCTCGTCAAACCTGTTCGGCTTGCAAACAGCATGAACGTAGTCGATTACTACGAGTATGCAGTGCAAGGCAGACCGCAACGATTCCCTCCAGAGCGAATCATCCATTTTCGCTACCCGGACCCAAAAGACCCCTACACAGCAGGCCTCGCTCCACTCCAAGCGTGCTTTGAAACGTCCGCCAACCAAAGCGAGTATCTCGCATTCAAGCGGAGCACCTGGGATAACGCTGGACTTCCAAGCGCAATTATGAGCCCAGAAGAGTTTATCGGAGAAGAGGAACGCGAGCGACTCGAAGAACAACTGCGGCAGAAATTCACCCGAGGCGGAAATGGAAAGTATGTCGTCGCTCAATACGGAATGAAGACCCAAGTCCTCCAGCACAGCATGGGGGACATGGCGGCGCTCGCCGAACACGGTGCCACCATCCGCGACATCGCCAACGCCTTTGGCGTACCAATGAGTCTACTGTCGCCCGACCAGAACCTGGCGAACGTACACGCCAGCGAAGCGGTACACATGAGAAAGAAAATCCGCCCCTGCCTCCAGCGAAGAGATCACACCCTGAATGCCACCCTGATACCCCTATACGACACTTCCAAGCGGCTCTTCTTTGCCAGTCCGGACCCTGTGCCGGAAAACCTGGAAATGCAGCTCAAAATGGACGAGCAAGACCTGAAGTTTGGCGTGACCACCATCAACGAGCGACGAGCCAGAAGAGGTGAATCGCCAGTCGAATGGGGTTACGTGCCGTGGCTTCCAGGCCACTGGATTCCTGCCGACCAGCCTCGCGCCAATGTGCAAATCATTCAAACCGACAACGTGGACATTCCAGACGCACAATAAGGAGCCACTATGAAAAAATTCCTGCCTCTCTACGGCGAAACTGAAGGGCCGCTTGGCTTTCCCATGCCCAGCCAGGCAGCTCAAAAACTTGAGAGTCTGCTGAAACAGCACTCCAAAGACGCTGCGTTACAATACCGCAAAGCCGTAGTCACGCTTGGCCCATCCGAAGTCCTGCAAGGCGACCGCACAGATGTTTCTTGGATTTCCACTCAAGACGTAGACCGCGTGGGCGATGTGGTCATTGCCGCCGGAATGGACGACACCCATTTCGCCAAAAACCCGCTGGTCACACTTCAGCACAGCTACCACCGCCCGCCGGTTGGAAAGAGCGTTTGGCGAGCCAAGAGAAAAGACGGAGAAATGATCGGCATCAAAGCCAAGACGCAATACCCACGCAAGCCTGACGACTACCCGGGCGAAGAGTGGTTGCCAGACTACGCATTCTCTCTCATCCGTGCTGACCTTATGAGGGGCAAATCTATCGGGTTCCTTCCTATCAAGGCCCACGCTCCAACCCCAGAGGAAATCAAATCCTCGCCAGAGTGGGCAAGCGCAGGCATTATCATCGACGAATGGCTGCTCTTGGAATACGCCTGCTGCTTCCTGCCGATGAATCAATCCTCCGTGGTGGAGCAAGTCAGCAAGGCAGCCGACACACTACCCGCGCCAGCCATAAAGCTGATCGAAGCCGAATTCGGAATCGACCTCTCCGTCACCGCGCCAGCCGAGTTCCCATTTACACCAATCGAAGAGATTGAGAAGGCGTTGCAACGTCGCTTTGAAAGCATTGACATCAAGATACTCACCCAAAAAGCTGTGCAGGACGCCCTTGACCGAATCCAAGGCCGCGTATGATTCCCAGCGAAACCGACCAGGCTCACGCCTGAGGCTGACACCAAGCAGCCCAAGCCAACGCTCTGAAGCGGACCTCGACCCAAAGAATCACAACACCGAGGTTCAACTAGCTATGTTCGTACAGCTCAAGAAAGACTACTTCGGCAACAAAGCCGGCGCTCGCATCGACGTAGATGAGCCGGTCGCAAATGCCTTGATTCAGCAGGGCATCGCCGAAGCGCTCCAAGCTGACCCCTTCGCTCCGCTGCTGGCCAAGGCGATGGAAGGGATGCTCGGCAGCCTGAACCAAGCACTCGCCACCAGCATCGACCAGGCATTGAAGCAATTCGCTGACGCGCAGACCAAGAGCCGCAAGAACCAACTGCCCGCCATCTTTGGCGACAACAACAGCGGAGGCGACCCCAAGAAGACCTTGGGCGCATTCCTGCTCGCCGTCCGGCTGGGCGACCAGAAGGCCCTGGAGGAAATGGGCAGCAAGTTTGTGGAATGGGACACCAAGTCCACGATGGTGACGCAAACCGGCAGCCTGGGTGGCTACCTCGTCCCCGACGAGCAATACGCCTCACTGATGCAGCTTGTCACCGAAATGAGTGTGGTTTGGGATCGCGCTTTCAAGATTCGACAAGGCGGGCGAACCACCAAGATCAACATGCTGGACAGCGCCACCGCTCCAAGTGCAGGCCACACAGCCACCTTGGGCGGTATGACGATGGCATGGACCGAAGAAGCAGCCCAAATCACAGCAGACAGCCCGGTATTCCAGCAAGCCGAACTGACCAACTACGAACTGTGCGGGTACGTTCCGGTCAGCAACACCTTGAGTGAAGACTGGGGTGGCCTAGAAGACTTCCTCCACCAGCTGTTCGCCAAAGGCATCAGCTGGTACATCGACTACGCATTCCTCCGTGGCACCGGGGCTGGCCAGCCGCAAGGCATCCTGAACTGGCCGGGATTCATCTCCGTGGATCGCAGCGCTGCCAGCGCCTTCGCACTGAGCGATTACGCCAACGTCCTGGCACGCTGGCTGCCTAACTGGAACACCAGCGCCGCGTGCTGGGCCTGCCATCCCACGGTGCTGGCAAAGCTACTGCAAATGCAAGCTCCTGGCGCGGGAGGAAGTACGCTCTTTGTAGACAACGCCCGCGAACGGCCCCAATACATTCTGGGCGGCTTGCCCCTAGAAGTCACCGAGAAACTTCCGTCCCTCAACACGGCGGGAGACATCATTCTGGCGGACTTCTCCAAGTATGTCATTGGAGATCGCAAACAAATCGAAGTGGCATTCTCGCCACACTTCATCTTCAACAAAAATCAAACCGCGTGGCGAGTAGTTTCCCGTGTAGCCGGTATGCCGTGGATGAGCAACAAGCTCACGCTCGCGGACGGCTCCAACACGCTGAGTCCATTCGTTGGCGTAGCTGCGGGGTAATCCTTGGAAAACCTCAAGAAAGAGTGGTGCAAGTGCCCAATCTGCGGGGATTTGCACCACTCATACGCCAAGCCAACCGACAAACGACAGGGAGGCGTCGTCACACTGAAGTGTAGCAAGCATTCCCACGAAACTCGAAAACGCAACGCACCCGCCAAAGGACAGCTCAACCTTTTTTAGGAACACACTATGGCTTTGACCCGCTCTCCATTCTTGCAAACGCGACAGCAAGGCGGGGTCGGCGATCTCCTGATCCTCGACCCACGCTTCACGCCTGGCAACATCTTCTTCGTCAACTCCACACACGCCAACAAAGGCGACACGCCCGGCAAAGGTCAAACGCCGGACGCTCCATTTGCCACACTCGATTACGCTGTCGGGCAATGCACTGCCAACCAGGGCGACGTGATTATCGCCCTACCAGGGCACGTAGAGACGGTCTCCGCAGCAGGCGGTTTAGACCTCGATGTTGCCGGCATCACACTCATAGGTATTGGCAACGGCACATTGCAACCAAAGATCGACCTCACCAGTGCCGCAACCGCCGACGTAGACATTGACGCTGCCAACATCACGATTGAAGGTTTCCAGTTTGAGGCGTCTTTCGCGGACATTGCGGTTTGCATCGACGTCAACGCA
>Ga0224723_1001634_pt1 | contig 13317 bp, 8 predicted proteins | sample Balambano_FR2_Me_FD_161647 | JGI IMG/M metagenome (GOLD analysis project Ga0224723, IMG submission 161647) | Freshwater sediment microbial communities from Lake Towuti, South Sulawesi, Indonesia - Balambano_FR2_MetaG | ecosystem: Environmental > Aquatic > Freshwater > Lake > Sediment | place...
TGGGCCATCAATAACAAGGTTGTTGACGAGCAGTTGCGGAAAGAAGACGATTCAAAAATAGTGAAATTGGATTATGTAAAGGCGGCCGACTACCAAGGTTCGCGCGCCATTGGCGGATCTATCTACGCGGCCAGCATCGATAATACGCATCCACTCGGCTTCGGATTTACCGACCGCCAATTGCATGTGTACCGCAATCACTCCGTATTCATCGAGCCAAGTAAGAATCCGTATAGCACAGTCATCGCGTACACCGCCAAGCCGCACGTAAGCGGATACGTACACCCGAGCAACCTGGAAAAGATTAAAAATTCCGTATCCCTCCAGGTAAGTCAGTCGGGACAAGGACGCGCCATTTTGTTTGTAGACGATCCCGCTTTCAGGGGCTATTGGTATGGCACCAATAAATTACTTTTCAATGCTGTGTTTCTCGGTTCAAACATAACTGCGCCTGGCTTTGGCGGGGGCGAAGAATAGCTACGTTGTGCCTTCAAACTCATTTCTTTTGAATCATCATTCCTTATTGAATTTTGATCTTGAACATGTGCATGCTGGCGTGCGCTGGCTCGTGATTAATTCATTGAGAATAGTCCTTTTAAGGGACGCGTAGCTACAAAACATTTAACGCAACCGATCTTGTTAAAAGAATCGAACTGACGTTAACCCGGCCGCGCTTCTGCTTGCAACTGTTCAACCAGTACCTTTCGCTTCTTATCAGCCCGGCTGCCGTGCACCATCATCACAGGCGTGTACAGCATATAAACAAAACCAGCCACCGGGCCGGCCAGCCAGCTGCTGCGGAAAAGGAACGCGAGCACCATAGAAATACCTGGTATTAGTGCCATCAGAAAATTCGTGCGTATGCTGGTGGCGGTATCAAAACGCTCCAGCGGGCTTAGGTTAAGGTCGTCTGCTTTCTTGTTTGCATAACGGTACATCAGCGTGAGTGTAGAGAACACGCTAAACGCTCCAAAACCGTAAATCATCATAAGCGCACCCATGTCAGCGCTATTGATCATACCTGCCAGTTCCTTCAATATTTCCCTCTCCTTCAGCAGCCAGGCAAGCGGATAGAGCAGGATGACTTTTGTAAGAAATTTGAGCGGGTACACATAAAACAGCATGATGACGAGAAAAAGTGTGTTCAAAAAAATCATGGTGCGGTCGCGCAAGCCATAGCGCAAGAAAAATGTGAAGTGTTCATGCCAGACAAGGATGATAAGGGCAATACACGCGAGAAATGGCAGCAGGTCGAATACAAAGCGCCTCAGGTGCTCAAAAGTGGACGGGGGGGATGTTGAGATGAGCAACAGCGTAATGGCCAGCGCAAAGATGGCATCGCTGAAATTTTCCAGCCGGCCGGGCTCCTTACCGCGGTAGCCAAACTCGCCCGGTGGTTGATGCTCAATAAGTGTTTGCCGTATCATAGTGTGTTACGTTAACGGTGGCGACTGATCTGCATCGGGAATGAACGGAGACGCAGCCTGATGAATTCTGATGGCACTGCGCGAAAGTAAAACTCCTGTTATGAGTGAGATAATGGCGCCTATCCAGATGCCGGGCATGTAGGAGATAAACCAAAAATAATCATACGCTCCATGAAACAGCGTGGCCACGCCCAAGGCGTAGAACGCGTAATATGCTTTTCCATGTTCAAACTTAGCCTTACCGAGAAAATAGCCCATAAGCACGGCAAAACTGGCATGAGCAGGCACGGCCGTGAACATGCGTATCACGGCTACTTCTACCCCGCCCTGATACACGTAAATAATGTTCTCAAACCAGGCAAACCCCATGCCCACCATTACCGAGTACACAATACCATCAAACGGCTCATTGAAATTGCGATTGCGGTACAGCACGCCCCGCACGAAAATAAACTTGCTGAATTCTTCTACCAGTGCTACAATAATAAAGGCATGAACAGCCTGTTGAGTGAGGTCGCGCTCGTTAATGCTAACGAGTGAGTTGAGTGGAATGCTGATGGCGAAGGTGACAAACGTACTTAGAATGCCGTAACCAAAAGCCCGAAACAGCAGTCCTACGGGCTCGCGCTCGTGCTTATCCTTCAGGTAGATGTAAACGCCAATAGCAGCTCCGGGGGCAGAAGCTAGTGCCAGCAACAACAGCAGGTTCATGCGGTGAAGTTAGCACGGCTATAGCAATTTTCACTCAATATGCTCCTCCACTTCATCCATTTTATCATCGCTGTAAGCACCCGAGGTGGCAAAAACAATTTTACCCTGCGGATCGAGCACGAAAAAATATGGAATGTCGCGCTGCTCAAAGTCGAGTGCCTCTTTATATGGCTTCAACTCACCCTTGTAAAACAGAATGTAGGGCAGCAGCTGTGGGTCGGTATTTTTCATGGCCTTCCTTTTGGCGGTGCCCGTAGCGGCAGCATTCACGCCTGTGAACATGGGGATGAAATAAACATTCACATCATAGCCCATACCGCCCATTAGTCCCTTTGTCTTCTGGATAAACTTGGAAAATACAGGCTCAAACCACGAGCTCAGTTCGTCTTCCGATTTTTTTGAGTACGCCAGTCCAAGCAGCGTATACTTGCCCTTCACATCGGCCGGCAGCGTTACTTTTCTATCGTCTACCGTTTCGGTCATCATCTCGGGAAACACCTTTCCCATCACCTGCGCAAAAGCGGCAGCAGGCAACAGTAAGAGCAAAGTCAAGAACTTTCTCATATGTATGGGTATTTTTTTGGTGGAAATTGATTTTTCAGGGATTTATGACGTTAAAATTACGAAATCAAGCCTTGTGCTTGCGTCTTTCTATCTGGCTTAACGTCTTCACAACGAAAAAACGGTGCTTCCATGATATCCGAGGGTCTTTACCAGGAACTTAAAGCCTTTGTTGGCCAAAGAGTGAAAAACCCGGCTGATGCAGAAGATATTGTACACGATGTATTTGTGAAGGTACAGTCGCGCCACAGCCAGTTGCGCGAACAAGAGAAATTGATCGGCTGGATATACCGCATTACGCGCAACAGCATACTTGATTACTATCGCAGGCAACACGTTGCATTAAACCGGATTTATGCGACTGAAGATAATGATGATTACAACGTGTTTACCGATTGTGTGGCGTTTTGCATCACCGAGATGATTGACACGTTGCCTTCACCTTACCGCGAGGCGCTGCAGCAAGCTGAATTGAGCAACATTCCGCAAAAAGAAATTGCCGTGCGATTGGGCATTTCGTACTCCGGACTAAAATCGCGCGTGCAGCGCGGCCGTGAAATGTTGAGAAAGAAAATGGAAAAACGTTACCATATCAAAACAGATGGTTTTGGTAACGTACTACGCTGCGAAGGTCGCCTGCCTTGCGGGTGTAACACCACCTACATGTAGAAGCCATTTCTGCCCGTACTATTGGTATGGATTGCAAAAGCCGCCTGGCATCATGGCCGACTAGTTGAAATTCTTCTAAAGACTCTTTTAAGATGCCTTCTGCTAACAAAAGCTGCCCGCACAAAGTACGGGCAGCCCGCAACCGTTTTTTAGCAGCAGCCTGAGCCGCCACAACAACCGCCATCCTGGCGCATTACTGGTTTCATAAAATTGATGGTTAAAGTTGAACATCGCCCAGAATAACCAAGGCACATAGTCATGACGAACCTGTCTGCAGCAAGACGCAACCCCATTTTCGGCCATTAACATTTTGGTGCCCACTTGTCAACATCTTTAACTCCGGTGAAACCGGAAAACTGTAAACTTATCGCAAACCTTACATGCAGTGCTAGTGTTAACATCTTGGTAACGCATTACGGTAGTCGGCAAGCATACTTTTGCATTTTATTTTCAATGAGCTTCTTCAACTTTTTTGCACAGTTGCGCCTTCGGGCCAAACTGCTGTTGGCCTTCGCATCGCTGTTGTTGCTGTCGGCTGTGGTGGTCACATTCGCCATTACGTCACTCCGCAGAGTGCTTAACCTCTCAGCTGCCAACCAGGAAGTGGCCGCCCTGGAACTGTTGGTAGACAAAATGGAATTGGCCTCACAGGAATTCTTATACGAAGGGTACAAAACCACGGAATTCCAAACCGGTCAGACAAGCCCGCTGATCGAAGCATTTGAGGAAAACAGTACCAAAGCCATCGCCACTTTGGAAGGCCTCAGCGATGACCAAGCCGATCAAACAGGCGCTCTGCAAGGGCAACTGCTTGAAAAATTTGCACAACTCGAAATCGCATTCGATAGCCTGGTACAGCTATTGCAGGTCCGGGGCTTTCGCGACTACGGCCTCGAGGGCTCGCTGCGGCAAGCTATCCATACCGTAGAAAAGATGAGCTACCCTTACGATAAAGCCAGCATGCTTACCTTGCGCAGAAATGAGAAAGACTTCTTTCTGCGTAGAGATACCAAGTATCAAGCCGACTTCAACACAAACTTTGAAGCCTTTCGAAACGAGGTGCTGGCCAACAGCAAATCTTCGCCAGAAGATATTTTAAAACTGCTGGATCAATACCGCAACGAGTTTAACCGCATTGTAGCTGTCGAAATGAAGATCGGCCTGACCGAAGAGGGCGGGATAAGGGGAGAGTTAAAAAAGAACTTCGCAGAACTCCGCCCGCAGTTGGCTGCATATGCCTCGCAGGCCATTCAGCAGAACGAAGAGACTATATCCAGCACGCAGGGCGTACTGATCACTTTATTTGTCGTACAGATTCTGATCGGTGTAGCGCTGGCGATAACATACGCACACATACTTACCACATCCATCAAAGAAATTCGCAACGCCACGCAACAGTTGGCAGCCGGCAGTTTCCCTGACGAGCTGAAGGTACGGACGTCCGAAGAAATCGGGCAAACCAAGCAGGCCTTCAATCAGTTTATCGAGCGCATCAAAACAGCCAGCCGCTTTGCCAAAGAGCTGGGCGAGGGTAACCTGCAGGCGGTGTACGATGTGCGCTTTGCTAACGATGTGCTCGCTCAATCGATCATTGCCATGCAAGCAAAATTGCGAACTTCGGAAGAACAGCACGCGCGCATCAACTGGACGAACCGCGGTATAGCTGAATTTAACGAACTGCTCAAAAACCAGTCGCTTGAAATCACCACATTAGCTGATTTGCTGCTCAAGCAGCTGGTTACCTACGTCAAAGCCAATCAAGGTGTGATTTATGTGCGTGTACAAGAGGGGGGCGAGCGCTTTCTCGAGCGCGTGGCCACCTACGCCTACGACAAGAAAAAATTTGTTATCGAGAGAATTGACGAAGGCCACGGGCTGATAGGCCAGTGTGCCCTTGAGCAGGAAACCATTTATCTGAAGGAGATACCAAAGGATTTTGTAAAAATTACTTCTGGCCTGGGGCAGGCTACGCCACGCAACGTGTTGCTGGTGCCGTTAAAGATTCAGCAGCAGGTAGTAGGTGTGATGGAACTGGCCTCGTTCACCTTGTTCGAGAAATTTCAAATTGAGTTTGTGGAAAAAATTGCCGAAAATATTGCCTCGGTAATTGTAGCCAAGCAGGTAGAGATGCAAACGCAGCAGTTGCTGACAGAAGCACGCCAGCGTGCTGAGCAGCTAACACAGCAGGAAGAAGAAATGCGCCAAAATACCGAAGAGTTGCAGGCCACGCAGGAAGAAATGGAGCGGCAGCGCAAAGAACTGCAAGAGGAGATAAAAGAACTGCGAGCGATGCTAAAGCAGGAGTTTCAAATGAGCGAAAATTGAAAGCTACCCGAAGTGTTTCAGCCGCACTACCTCCTCAGGTTTAAGAAAGCGCCACTGACCCCGCCCCAGATCTTTTTTGTCGAGGCCTGCGTACACTACACGGTCTAGCTTTTGTACTTCGTAGCCAAACGCTTCGAACAGCCTGCGCACAATGCGGTTCCAGCCGATGTGTATTTCTATGCCGATGGTTTTGCCATCGTCACTCACAATAGCCATGTCATCAACTTGCGCTACACCTTCCTCCAGGCGCACACCGCCAGTTATTTTCTCGAAATCAGCTTTGCTCAATGGTTTGTCTAACTCCACTTTGTAAATCTTCTTTACGTTGTACGAGGGGTGAGTCAGCTTGTCGGCCAGGTCGCCATCGTTGGTTAGCAACAACAGGCCCGTAGTGTTGCGATCTAATCTTCCCACGGGGTAGATGCGTTCTTTCACCGCACTGGCCACAAGGCTCATTACCGTGTTGCGCTCCTGAGGGTCATCGGTAGTAGTGATGAACCCCTTGGGCTTGTTCAGTAAAATGTACACCGGCCTTTCGGCCTTCAGTTTCTTGCCTTCATAGCGCACCTCATCGGTGGGTTTTACTTTGAAGCCCATCTCGGTAATAGTGGTGCCGTTTACGCTTACCAGTCCCAGCTTGATGCGCTCGTCTGCCTCTCTGCGCGAGCATATTCCACTGTTGGCTATGAATTTATTCAGGCGAATCAGGCCATCATCTGCCTTAGCCACCTCGGGGGTAGCGGCCACAGCTTTGTTTTGCCGGGCAACACGTGCCTGCACAAACGAGGGGCGCGAGGTTTTGCGTTCATCAGCACCCTCTTCCTTTCGCGACTTGTAGGGGCGGGGCTTGTAGGGCTTGCCGTAGGCACGCGAAGATTTGTCGCGTGGGCCTTCGCCTTCTTCGGGCTTGCCATAAGGTTTCGCGCGAAACGGCTTAGCAAAAGTTTTACGGGGACTTGTTCTGCGTGGGGCGTCACTGGCACGGCTGCGAAATGGCTTGTCTTCGCTACTTTCGTGACTGCGCGCTGACCTTTTCGGGCCCCCTGCGCGGCCACGGAATGGTTTTTCCTCTCGCGAAAAGGAGCTGCCGCCCGTGGCTTCATCGCGCCCGGCACGCGCGCCCGACCCAAAACGGCTGGACGCCCGCTCATCGGAACGTTTGCCAAACGTTCGATTTTCGCCCGCGGCAGATGATCTGCGTGGGCGCTTCTTGAAGTCTCTCTCAGCATCTGAGCGTTTGCCGAAGGAAGTACTGCGTGCTCCGCGTCTGCCGGGTGTGGTGCGTTTTGCCATAAGGAAAGATAGGTATTAAATCGCGAACGTTGTTAAATAAGGGCGGCAAAGGTAAGCAATTCGCGTGAGCAGGCGCATAAAAAAGCGGGGCCGGCTGTTAAGCCGGCCCCGCAGCACTTTATTATAAACTCACACTAGTTGCTGATTACGGTCGGGGCCCCTTCCGTGATCAAGGCAGGCAGGTTTCTTTCCTTAAACATCTTATTGTAATTGCTGATGTCTTGTTGAATCAACGTGTTCATCTGCTGCTTCCTCTTTCCCCAGTCGGCATGCACATCTCGGGCGCGGTCCTGAGCTCCCTTGGTCAGCCGTGGGTCGTGCGTATCGGCCACACTGCGCAACTGCAAAAACTCCGCGTTGAGCTTGTTGGGAAAGTTGATCACATCCTGGAAATTTTTGCTGCGCGGCTCCACCAGGTTGCTCTCCCAGGCATCGATCTTTTTGATTAACTCTTTGCCGGTGTTCACCAGGTCTTTGGCCGTGGCGTTATCCTTCAGCGATTCGTTCAATGTTTCAATTTGCTTCTTAACCTGTCGCATCTTGTTCACCGACTTATGCAATTCTTCAAATCCCTCGCTTGCCTGCCGTAAAAATTCTTGTTGCGCGGCCCACTCGGCAGTTGTGGCGGTCACTTTTGGATCTGGGATAATTTCGAGGTCAGTTTCGGAGGATTGGCCTTTATACGTTACGCGCGCCTTATACTTGCCTGGCGCCACTCGGTAGCCGCTGTGGTCGCCATACACAAATACCCCGGGCACACCGGTTAATACTTCTGTGCGGAAATCCCACGCGAAGCGGTTGAGGCCTGCTTCTGCCGGAATGGTCTGCTTAGCTGGTGGCCCACCCGGCCACGGTTTGAAGCTCTCGTCTTTTTTGTTACTGTAGCTACGGATGACTTTGCCTGATGCATCAAAAATCTGCAACGTTACTTTGACGGTATCAGCTTTGTCTTTCAAATAGTAATCGAGGATTACTCCGTTCATAGGGTTGCGGCCAAGCCCCGGGATATCGCCAAAATATTCTGGAATGGTTACCGACGATAACCGATACGTTGGCTTGGGCGAAAATAATTTCACAGTGGCATCGCCAAACAAACCCTTGCTTTGTTGAACGGCTGCAAGGTCATCCAGAATCCAGAACGATCGGCCTGCGGTGGCGGCAATCAAATCGTTATCGCGAATGGCCAGGTCTGTAATCGGCACAACGGGCAGATTAAGTTGGAATTTGGTAAAGGTGGCGCCACCGTTGAACGACACGTAAAAACCGCGCTCCGAGCCGGCATACAGCAAGTCTTTTACCTTCCGGTCTTCGCGAATAACTTTGACAAAATCATCTGCGTCAACTCCATTGCCTATTTTAGTCCACGTTTTGCCATAATCTGCCGATTTGTAGGTCATGTTGCTAAAGTCGTTGAACTTATAGCGCGAAGCGGAAATGTACAGCGTGCCTTTGTCATGTGGCGATACTTCAATGGAGTGAATCATACTTTCAGGCAAAACGGCAGGCGTAATGTTGCTCCAGTTTTTGCCACCGTCTTTAGTAATGTGCACCAACCCACAATCGCTGCCCGTGTAGATCACACCCGCTTCATGTGGCGATTCGATGACATAGTAAATAGTGTTGTAGTTCTCACCTCCCGCCCCTTCATTGGTAATGGGGCCCCCGCTCACATCTTGCTTGGTTGTATCGTTGCGAGTCAGGTCGGGGCTGATTACATCCCAACTCATGCCGCCATTGGTGGTTTTGAAAAGAACGTTACCCGCGTGATACATGATCTTAGGATCGTGGGGCGAGTTGAGGAAGGGCGCATTCCAGTTAAAGCGGTACTTCATTTTTTTGGGTGTGAACGCCAGATTGGTGGCTGGATACTCCTGCAAATCTTTTGCCTCACCGGTGCGGGTATCCAGCACATCAATTTGCCCCTGATAACAACCACCATACAGTAACTCGGGATTGTTGGGATCGTTGAAAGCCACCCAGGCACTCTCGCAGCCCGGGCCATTGAACCAGTCTTTGTCGGTGATGCCAAAGCTGCCGTTGCGGCTGGGCGTGGCTACGGATGAGTTGTCTTGCTGGCCGCCATATACCCAATAGGGAAAACGATTATCCACATTAACGCGGTAAAACTGCGATGTAGCCTGGTTGTTGATGGGCGACCATGTGCGGCCGGTGTTGTAAGTAATTTCGCCACCGCCATCATCGGCCAGCGCCAGGTTTGAATTGTTTCTGGGGTTGATCCACAAATCGTGCGTATCGCCATGGCCCACGCGAATATTGGTAAACGTAGCGCCCCCGTCAATAGAGCGCATCAGGGGTGCATTCAGCACATACACCACATCTGCATTCACGGGGTCGGCAAAAATTTCCATGTAGTACCAGGAGCGGGCTGTGAGCACCTGGTTGTTGGTCATCAGGTTCCACTTCTTACCTCCGTCATCGCTGCGGTACACACCTGCTTTGGATTTTTCTGCCTCCACAATGGCAAACACGCGGTTAGGGTTGGCGCGCGACACACTCACGCCTATTTTGCCCATTTCTTTCGGAAGGCCTTCATTTATTTTTGTCCATGTTTCGCCTGCATCAGTCGATTTCCAAATGGCGCAGCCCGCACCTCCGCTTTCCACTTTCCACGGGTAGCGTCTGTGTTGCCAGGTGGAAGCGTACAAAATGCGGGGGTTGGTCATATCCATGCTCAGCGATGAGGCCCCCGTGTTCTCATCTACATACAACGTTTTCTTCCATGTAATACCGCCATCAGTGGATTTAAAAATACCGCGCTCGGGGTTGGGCCCGTGCACAGCGCCTTGGGCCGCTACATACACCACGTCAGGGTTGGCCGGGTGAATAATCACATCTGAAATATGCCGTGTTTTTTCCAGGCCTACATTCTTCCAGCTTTTGCCGCCATCGGTGGATTTATACACCCCATCGCCATATGAGGTCATCACTCCGCGCACGGCATGCTCGCCTGAGCCCACATAGATCACATTGGGGTCGCTTTCGCTGATGGCGATGTCGCCAACGGACCCGACTTTCAGAAACCCATCGGATATGTTCTTCCACGTCATGCCGCCATCATCGGTTTTGGCAATGCCGCCACCGGTATAGCCCACGTAATAGGTCATGGCATCGGTGGGGTGGCCGGCAATGGCGTTGGCGCGCCCTCCCCGAAAGGGGCCGATGTTGCGCCACTTAATCCCTTTAAATGCTTCAGTAGAAATAGCAGGTGCCGCTGGTTCCGGCTTTGCTTTTTGTTTTTGTGCCACGGAACTCACGGTGACCAGCAGCAGCATCGCGGCAATGTTCACGAAAACTTTCTTACTCATAGTTGTATAAGGTTATGGAGTTGGTAATTAGAAAAAAAAGGGTGAAAAACCTTTAACAAGTTTACTCGGGGCTTTTGAACGTGATGGATGGAAGGATACAACTGGAATTCAGGTTAGGTGTGCGCTGCGCGTGAGCGATAGTAGCGGATACCCCGCAGGGGCGTTTCGCCACGAGGAGTATCAGCGGATAGCGCGACCCGTGTGTCGGCCTTTTGCGCGCCAGCAAGGGGCACGCCCAAGCCTATGTGACCTTACCTTTATTTCTCAATCCAAACAAGGGGCGTACAAAACTCCATCGCCTGATGGCCAACTCGTAAATCATTAAGCACAGTGCAAATGTGCCTGCCGCCAACACGACAAATTTTGGCGCCAACCCCCAGCTTACATGCACCAGATGGAAGGCCAGCACAATCAATACTGTTTGGTGCAAAATGTAAAAAGGGTACACCGCTTCATTGGCGTATTCGAGAAAGGCATTGCGGTGCACCAGGTAAGCAGAGGCATAGCCAAACAGGGTAAGAATCCAGCACCATAGGTTAAGGACTTTCAGCAACGCCTCGATAAAGTGTATCGCTGTGCTGTCGTTGAAAAGTTCGCGCAGGCCCACCATGCTGGCGAACAGCACGAGGCCGCCTGCAAGGTATTTTCTGCGGTGCGTGCGCACCGTGTGCCAAAAGGGCTCGCCCACGCCAATCAGCACAAAACCGTAAAAGAACAGCGTGCCGTAGTTGATCAGATTAAACCAGTCGCCCACCAACGCGTGGGTTGATTTGAAGAACGGTTCTACGAGCGCCTCCCACAGGTACAGCGGCACTACCAACCGAAACAAACCCCAGGGGGTAGCAGCCCAACGGCCTATTCGGCCCGACAAAAAATTTTGCGGGTGCCTGCGCAGATAAAGAAAGACGGGCAGCCAAACTACGGAAAACAGAAACAGGTAAGGCAGAAACCAAAGGTGATGCCACGAAAGATTACCCTCGGGGTACGCACCCTGTGTAAACACCTGCGAGGGGTAAAAGTCAAAATAGCTGCCGCTAAACTCTCCGTGTGCTACGCGCTCAAAGTATACCTGAGGTGTGATGATGAACAACATGCCAAACAGCAGGGGCACCATGAGCCGGGTAAAGCGCTCGGCTGCAAATAGCCTGGGCGTGCGTTTGCCCAAAGCAAAATAAGTACCCATGCCGGAGATGACAAACAACAATGGAAGCCGCCATTGATTGAGAAAAAGCATGGGGTAACGCAGTGCAGGGTATATCACATTATTCTTAATGTGCCACCCCCATGGCACGAAAAACATGCCCACGTGGTAAATGATGAGTAAAGCAAACAGAATTACCCGCAGCCAGTCGAGTTCGTTTTTGCGCATGCAATTGGCTATTAGTTGTTGGTTGTTAGTTTCTTGGTTGTTAGTTGTTGGTTTAGCCAGCCTTGCATTTTCTATCAACTAACAACCAAGAACTAACAACTCAAAAAGGATACTCTCCCTTCTCAATCGCGTAGTTGGCTACCTTTCTTCTCGCTTCTTTCAAATTGTATGGATCGATTTTGGTGAAGCGCTTCAGGCCCATCAGCATCAGCCGCAACTCATCGCCTTCGGCAAAGGAAGTGATGGCTGCTTTGCCTGCAGAAGCCGCTCTTTCCATGGCTCCGTGCAAGTAGATCAGCGCCATCTCTTTTTGGATTTCGCATGCTTTTTCTCCGCGCTGTGAAATTAATTTCTCCACCCGCAAAATGGTGGACTCGGCCACATAGCCTTCAATCATTATATCGGCCAGGTTCATCAACACTTCCTGCTCATCGCTCAGCTTCATCATGAACTTTTGTACAGCTGCGCCCGCTACCATCAAGCCTGCCTTCTTCAGGTTGGCCAATGCCTTTTTCTCTTTCGCAAAAACTCCCTCTTCATCACTCGCACCAAAATCAGGAATGCTCATCAACTCTTTCTGAACGGCCATGGCCGGGTTCATCAGATCGAGTGACCCTTTCATGGCGCGTTTCAAAATCATATCCACGGTCAGCAGTCGGTTGATCTCGTTTGTGCCTTCAAAGATCCGGTTGATGCGTGCATCGCGGTACGCGCGATCCATCGGTCCTTCGGCAGAGAAGCCCATGCCTCCGTAAATCTGCACACCTTCGTCTACGGTGAAGTCCAATACTTCTGAGCCGTGCACTTTTAAGATGGCACATTCAATCGCAAATTCTTCCAATGCTTTCAACCGCGCCTTCCCCGGCTCCATGCCGCCTGCTATAAACGCGTTGTAGGCATCGTCAATATTTTGCGAAGCGCGATAGTGCGCAGACTCCGATGCAAAAATTCTGGTTACCGCCTCTGCAATTTTGTGCTTGATCGCACCGAAGGTGTTGATGGCAACACCAAACTGCTTGCGTTCCGAGGAGTACTTGATCGCCTTCGAAATCGCCATCTTGCTGCCGCCCACTGCCGCAACACCCAACTTAATGCGGCCAACGTTTAAAATATTTACCGCAATCTTAAAGCCGTTTTCACGCTCGCTCAACAAATTCTCCACCGGCACTTTGCAGTTGTTAAAGAAAATCTGGCGGGTAGAAGATCCTTTGATGCCCATCTTCTTTTCCTCTTCATTCATGGTGATGCCGCCAAAGGATTTTTCTACGATGAAGGCGCTCAGGTTTTTATCGTTGTCAATTTTCGCGAACACTACAAACACATCGGCAAAGCCACCGTTGGTGATCCACATCTTCTGGCCGTTGATGATGTAGTGCTTGCCATCGGGCGACAACACCGCTTTGGTTTTTCCTGAATTGGCATCCGATCCTGAATCAGGTTCAGTCAAACAGTATGCAGCTTTCCACTCACCGGATGCGAGCTTAGGAATATACTTCTTCTTCTGTTCGTCATTTCCATAATACAAAATCGGCAGTGTGCCGATGCCGGTGTGGGCCGACAACGCCACGGCAAAGGAATGTCCTCCACCGATGACTTCTGCCACCAGCATCGCGGTGTTGAAGTCCATCCCAAAACC
>Ga0224723_1001635_pt1 | contig 13317 bp, 12 predicted proteins | sample Balambano_FR2_Me_FD_161647 | JGI IMG/M metagenome (GOLD analysis project Ga0224723, IMG submission 161647) | Freshwater sediment microbial communities from Lake Towuti, South Sulawesi, Indonesia - Balambano_FR2_MetaG | ecosystem: Environmental > Aquatic > Freshwater > Lake > Sediment | place...
CTCTTAACATTATGTAACGCTGAAGCAGTAGCAGAAGTGGGTGTAGGTGTATACAAACTACCAGGAATTTTACGGATGGGGATTGTGATTATCGAACAATTAGTAGATAGTCCAGAAACAATGTGGTTGAAAATGTTAGGAAACAAGGAGACAGCCCAAAGTGCTTTCAATTCTATTAAACAATTATCGCCAGAGCGGAGAGAAAAAAATGATATAATTAGTGCGTGTATAAAATACTGTGTTTACCTAAAAGACATACCTGCTGACAGCTTAACTCCAGAGGATAGAGATTTTATGAAAACGATGGCACAAATCGACGCTTGGTATGAAGGCGAAATGAGCAAGGCTAGGCTAGAAGGCAAACTGGAAGGCAAACTGGAAGGTAAGCTGGAAGGTAAGCTGGAAGGTAAGCTGGAAGGCAAGCTGGAAGGTAAACTGGAAGGTAAACTGGAAGGTAAACTGGAAGGTAAAATTGAATCGGTCAATACCATAATTAAAGCTAAATTTGGCGCTTCTGTCACACCACAGCTAGCGACTCAACTCGCAGAGCTAGACAGTCAACAGCTTGATGAACTTATACTAGGAATATTTAATTGGCAACAACCAGAAGAGATGGAGAGATGGCTTTGCGAGATTCTAGGTAGGAAAAATGAATTTGATTAGTGTTTGGTGCATATAGACTAGAAGCCTGTTCCACAAATCGCAAATCTAAAATCATTTCCATTCTCCCTGTAAGGTAAAAGCGAGAAAAAATTTTAGTTATGCCAAAAGTCTTAGTACAATAATGACGGTTGTACAATTTTGTAGATTGTGATTGAACGTTATACTTTGCCTGAAATGGGCAATCTCTGGACAGAAAGCTATAAATTCCAAACTTGGTTACAAGTAGAAATCGCTGTTTGTGAAGCTCAAGCATCTTTAGGCTATATTCCAACTGAAGCGATCGCCGAAATTAAAGCTAAGGCAAATTTTAATCCCCAACGGATTCTAGAAATTGAAGCTGAAGTTCGCCACGATGTCATAGCTTTCTTGACAAATGTCAATGAGTATGTAGGTGATGCTGGACGCTACATACATTTAGGAATGACTAGTTCTGATGTGTTAGATACAGCATTAGCATTACAGTTAGTTGCAAGTTTGGATGTGATATTGCAACGTTTACAAGAATTGATTAATGCAATTCGGCAAAAAGCGCAAGAACACCGTCATACATTAATGATTGGTCGCTCCCATGGTATCCACGCAGAACCGATTACTTTTGGTTTTAAATTAGCTGGTTGGTTAGCGGAAGTATTGCGGAACCAAGAACGCTTGCAAATTCTCCGCAAAAACATTGGAGTTGGTAAAATCTCTGGTGCAGTGGGAACTTATGCCAATATTGAACCACAGGTAGAAGCGATCGCCTGCGAAAAACTTGGACTCCAACCAGATACCGCGTCTACACAAGTCATTTCACGCGATCGTCATGCCGATTATGTGCAACAATTAGCATTACTTGCAGCCTCCATTGAACGCTTTGCTGTAGAAATTCGTAACTTACAAAAAACAGATGTCCTAGAAGTTGAAGAATTTTTCTCCAAAGGTCAAAAAGGTTCTAGTGCTATGCCTCATAAGCGTAACCCAATTCGTTCTGAACGTTTAACGGGTATGGCAAGAATTGTGAGAAGTTATGCAATCGCAGCACTAGAAAACGTCGCACTATGGCACGAACGAGACATATCTCATAGTTCTGTAGAACGAGTCATGTTCCCCGATGCTTGTATTTTGACCCACTTTATGATCATCGAAGCTACAGATTTGGTAAAAAATTTGCTGGTGTATCCAGAGAATATGGAGCGGAATATGAACTGCTACGGTGGTGTAGTCTTTAGTCAAAGGGTATTATTAGCACTGGTAGAAAAGGGAATGAAGCGCGAAGAAGCTTACGCAGTAGTGCAAGAAAATGCTCATAGCGCATGGAATAAATCAGAAGGTAATTTCCATGACTTAATTATCAAAGACTCTCGTATCACCGAAAAATTATCATCAGCAGAAATTGCAGCTTGTTTTAACCCTCAGCAGCAACTACAGCATTTAGATGAAGTTTACCAAAGATTAGGTATTTAGAGGGAATAGGGAACAGGGAACTTTTAACAATGCTGGAATACAGTCATTTCAACTGCTTTAAAAAATATATGAATATTGATGTGTAAGTACTTAGCATACAAAAAAGGCGTTTACCTGCGCTTAAAATATAGCTTGTACCCCCTATTCCCTTATTCTAATTTTCTGCCAATTGGTCAATCAGTTCTTCTGCCTTTTTCTCTAATTGTCTTAGAGCGATAGGGGGAAATACTCTATGAGAATCGCCAATTAGCCAGTACTCAATCTTATGTTGCCATTTGGCAAAGCGTTCTACAATAAAAGGAAGATGTTCTGTCTCATTCACTGCAATAACTATATCTGCGGTTTGAAAATCTTCTTCTTGCACCTGTATCGGAAAACGTTCATCATTATCTAAATTAATACCTCTAAGTCTCAGTTCTATTGCTGTGAACCAAGAAATCGGACCAATAGTTTTTATTCCTCTATCTAATCCTAAACCACGTGAGTCCGCTACCCAATCTAACTCACGTTTCCTTGCCAAATCATTGAAAAGATATTCAGCAAAACGGCTACGGTAATAATTACCTGTACAAAGAAATAAGACTTTTTTCATGTTGCGTTATGTCATCTCCTCCCACTGTTAAGAGTTTACATTGATGTAACAGAAATCCTATGCATTCTCAACAACATTAGCTAGATCCCTAACTTTTTGAATAATTTCGGAATGTAGTAGGTGTATAAAAAATGGCGTTCACTTGAGAAATTCTTACTACTTATGACTCATCCTAAAACCAAGAAATGGACATCTTAGTATTTTAAATTACATACTATCTATCCTAAGATATATGTATAATCTCATACAGATGATTTATATTTATTTATGATTGCCAAAATCAAATATAGTACTACAAAAGTGGGCTAGAAAGACTTTATTAATCAGGTTTATAGGAGCATATATGAGTAACTTGATTAAGCATAATGTCGTCAAGAGTAACTTTTTTGATAGGGAGCATGGCAAACTCAACCAAAAGATGGAGTTTATTTTAAATAGGAGAATTCAATCTAAAAAGCGAGTAGCTATATCTGATATGATTGATACAATTCACCGTTTTGCGATTCGGGGACATTCTGTTTTAAGAAATAAAATGTACTATAAGTTGCTTAGCGGTAATTTATCTAGAAATGGATACGAAGCCTTTTTTGAGAATTATTATCATAGTTATTCACGTGATTTATTTTGGATTGTTTTGCGTAGTGCGCTTGATATCAATCGTCAGAGTTGGTCTAGCTACATCAAAAGTAATATTGAAGAAAACTATCCACGAGTTAACTCTGAATTTTTAAAATGTTTTATTGAAGATTGTGGTTTATCTATTAAAGAGCCTATTATTGCCCCATCATTCACTAATTCTATATTAAAAGCTTTTACATCAGATATTTCTTTTGCTTTGGGATATTGTTTAGCAATAGAAGTTGAGAGTGCTTATCAAGTAGACTTGATTAAGGAAAGTTGCCGTCATCAATTTCCCCAATCAGAAAATGCAATCTGGTTTTCAATCCATTTAGACTCAATTGGCAAGGAAGAAACTAATTATACTGTAGAAGTTATTGAAATGATGGTTAATATTGAGTCAGATAATCGACGGTTACGGCAAGGCTTTTTACAAGCTTGTGATGATATTTACAATTTTATGGAATCGCTACACGATTACATTGTTTCTGAAGTTGATTCAAAAGTCGCGGTGCTACGGTAGTGGTTAGTTGGTGGTAGGTGGTTGTTCTCTTTCATAACAACTACCCACTATCCACTACCAATCACCAATTAGTTTAGATATAATTATTTAGTACTACTATACTCCTAAAAAAACTTAGTAGTGGCGTGGCAAGGCTAAAATGTTGCAATAGAAAATGGCTACAAAGGCGGTAAATGGTCGGAAAAGTTGATAAATCTAATGCACTATTTTAAGCTTGCTACGCCAGTAGAGACTAAAAATTGTTTTGAGGTGCTGTAATGGCTTCACCTTTTCCAGGGATGAACCCATACTTAGAAAATTCGTTATTTTGGTCAGAAGTTCATAATCTGCTAATAGCAGCTATTTTTAGGAAACTAAATCCTCAATTACGTCCTAAATACAAAGTTGCCATTGAAAAGCGTGTATATCAGACGACTAATGAAGACCTACTTTTAATAGGTGTTGCGGATGTTGCAGTACAAAATACACAGAAAACACCATCACCACAAAAAGCAAGTGTTGCTGTTGTATCACCATCAGTGGAAGCTGTAACAGTTGATCTAGTTATGCCTGATACTATCAAGGAAACTTATTTAGAAGTGCGCGATGTAATTACACAAGAAGTTGTAACCGTAATTGAAATTCTTTCTCCAAAAAATAAGCGTCAAGGAGAAGGACGAAATGCATACGTCAAAAAGCGATTACAGGTGCTAGGAAGTTCGACAAATTTCCTTGAAGTTGATTTGCTACGAGATGGTCAGCCAATTCAGCAATTACAGACAGGAGTGCAAACTGACTATAGAATTTTGGTAAGTCGTGCATTAAAACGTCCGAAAGCTGATTTATATGCATTTAATTTACCAAGTTTAATTCCTTTCTTTCCTCTACCTCTACGTGAAAATGATACAGAGCCATTACTAGATATACAAACATTAATTAATGAACTATATGATGAAGGTAATTACGATTTAGTGATTGATTACACCAAAGAACCTATACCCCCACTGTCAGAAGAGAATGCTACTTGGGTGGATGAAGTTTTAAAACAGAAGGGTTTAAGGTAGCTTAAAGCAAGCTATAATCTTACCCATCCACCAGTCGCATAGCGAATAGCGTCGGCATTTATCCGAAGAGCTAATTCATCAAACCTTGCTTCTAAATTTGAAGGTGTGTCCGCGATCGCTCCATACCAAAGCAGTGCATGAATTTCGGTGTGTGTGAGATATTGTATTTGTACCAATTCAGGCTTAAATCCTAATTCCTTTACAATATCCATTAACTCAATAACATCTACTAAGGCAAGGTTTACTGATAAAAAACGTTTACCTTGTTCTGGAATACCGCGAATAGTCTTAATCCCCTCAATTGTTGTCATAGGTTTCTATCTCCGTTTTAAACCAACAAATAAACTTGTATGTACCGTTTTTGTTAGGGGTCTTTGTCGATTGGGTCACGTTAATAACTTGTGTGAGTGGGAACTGATTAGCGATAAGTTCACATTTTGATTGTGCCTTTGCTAAAGAAGATGCCTGTATAGTCTCTTCCCATTCTTCATAAGGATTGCCTGGATCTTGAAGCATCAGTACGTAGTCTCTGATAAGCCAACCTTAGATCCATAATAAGGTATTTACTATAGCATTCCTAAATAATAAGTCCAGGGCTGACTTTACTTATATGATATAGATTCTCAAAGACGTTCCCATAAAATATCTCTACCAAAATTAACTTTTGCTGTCATCACTTTGTTGACGAGCGATCGCTCCCAATTGTAATCCTGGGGGAAAGGTTCCTTCTTCTTTCACTCGCTTGATTTCAGCATCACTAATTCGGAGATTCAATTTTTGCGCGAATGTCCGGAGAATGTCTCCTCTATCGATGATCCCAGCGACTGTACCTGCTGGTGAAAGTACTGTAACGCGGGGTAAGTTTTCTTTTTCCAGCTTGTTTATCGCTTCAACTAAAGTTGTGGATTCAGTGACGGTGGGAATTTCTGTTAAAGGATGAACAATGCTTTGCAAAGTTTGATCCCATTCACTTCTTTCTATTAAACGTAAATCGTCTATGGAAACCAGACCCCGGTAACGTCCATCAGATTCGGCAAAGTATACTTGGCTAGGATTAGTATCTAACAAATATGAGTCTGCGAAGGAACGTAATGAGGAATTTGCATCTACTATGCGAAAGTCTCGTGTCATAGCATCAGCTGCGGTAAGCTTGAGTAAAGTTTCTTGAATCACAGTTACCCGGTTATAACTTGTGGCATTACGAACACCAAACCAGCCTAACAGCGCAATCCATAAACCAGTGACTAATTCCCCTGTCAGGTAATCTACTAGAAAACCGAAAGCGATCGCACTATATCCCAATATTTGTCCTGCTCTTGCTGCCCAGTGTACCGCTAGAAAGCGATCACCTGTTACTTTCCATATTGCTGCTTTTAATACTTGTCCACCATCCAAAGGTAAACCGGGAATTAAGTTAAATAGAGCTAAAACTAAATTAATTCTGCCTAAATCCTGTACCATTTCTTGCACAGGTGTAGTTGGTGGTACAAAATTAGCAAAAAAACGTAACAGAAAAAATAAACTTATACTAACCAAAGGACCAGCGATCGCTACTTGAAATGCTTTACCAGGAGTTTTAGATTCTTCTTCAATGGCAGCAATTCCACCGAACATAAACAAGGTAATTGAGTTAACTTTAATACCTTGTGATTTAGCTACTAAACTATGGCCAAGTTCATGTAACAATACTGAAACAAATAGCAATAATGCCATTACAGTACCCGCACTCCAAGCGATCGCGTTTCCCCACTCTGTATAAGCTATCCCAAAGTTAAGAGTCGCTAATCCTAAAATTAGGAACCATAAAGGGTCTATAAACAAAGGAATTCCAAATAAAGAGCCTACTCTCCAATTTCTCTGCATTATTTTTTCCTATTAAATATTTTATGCATATATAATTTAACCACAGCTTAAAAGCTCCATTTTTAGAAGCTCTACTATAACTCTAGCTTGATTAATCGTGTTTGGAGAGGGACTTTTACACTATGAATGGAGTAATAACTCCCCAGTATGATAGATTTGCCGAGCATAATCAGTCCAAGTACCTTGTCCCCAGTAACGGAAACAACTTGTTTGTAACAAAAGATTATGCAGTAAGGCGTTGCGATACTTAGGTTCTTTGGTATCTACAGAATTAAACTTCTCATGAAATAAACTACTAAGTTGATTCATCGGATTTAAAACATTTTCATATCCTCTAACCCAACTGATATTATTTGTCCAAGAAGCCCCTTCCATATGAAAATTGGAGTTACTTTTTAATTCTTGGATAATATCCTCCACCGAACGCTCACCGGATTTCTCCCATACACGATGTTGACCGAATGCTTGACAAGTAGGTAAATCTTCCAAATTATAACCAGTAGCTTGGATTAATTCTAAATATTCAGATCCTGTCACCCCAACAACATCTGTATTTTGTTGGTATGCATCCTGCCATACTTGTTTAAAAGCGTTAGGAAATTCATTCATCATCACACCACCATTTTCACCATCACCAATTTGAGTAACTATTGGTGGTATATTTGCTTGGTGATTAGTTAAACTTTTCGCTTCATAGTAAGGTTGCATTTGACCGACTAATTTCGTATCAGAACCTTGAGTTTTGATCAAAACTGTGATACTAATTTTTTCACCGGAAGAATTGCGAGCAATTAATTTATGGGGTGTGTGTTTATCATGTATTGCTTGACCATCTAATGTTTCTATTGAATGTTCTTGCACCATTAACCAACGATAACCACATTCTTTCAACGCTTTGACAAATTCAAATAAAGTATCTGGATGGTTAGGAAGATGCATTTCTGGGGGAGAAAACCCTTTAACTCGCGCTAACGCTTCCCAACCAAAAATGGCTGTAAAGTAATGTTGCCATGCTAGAATATGTAGTTTAATGTCTGGTATAGGGGTGGAAGGTACTACCGCATGACTCCACATTGTACCTAACCATTCTACATAAGGTTGATAGGTAGAATCACAAGTGATACGTTTAAGGTTATTAATAATATCACTGCGTCCCATTTGAACTAGACCCCATAAAAGATTACCAGAGTAATCCAACATGATACGAGGATTGCAACCTTGACTAACAAGTTCCGGTATAAAATCTCCCATCCGACTATAACAATAGGCGAAAGGTGCAGCGTTATGATTATCACCTTCCTGGGGATGCTCAAACATATATTGCAAATTGCTAATTAGTGCGCCATTTGCACCTGCGGGGATGGTAGGTTGGTGCATATGTAGCGCGATCGCAAAAGTTGCTTTGTGTGATTCTAGCTTAATATTCGTTTGTGGTAAAAATACTGGTATATCACGGTTCACCACATCCAGCACTTCCGCTTCCCAACCGCAAATATTAGGTAAACCATCAATCGTTTCACGTAAAGCGGGAAGACTGGTTATTGAGGAGAACATATTTAATTGCCATGAAAGTGAATATGTTCTAGTATCTCCCTTTTCCTGTACTAATATCCTTAAGTAATTCTTAAATATAGTAAAAACGCTCTAGCATATAATAGCGCTAAAGCGTTTGGTACTACTGTTTAAGAGATGAGCGCTGAAACCAATCTTGGTATTTGCGTTGATGTTCCTCATCTTCAACAAGGATTGTAACTTTTACCTTCTTACATCCACTCTCACGTTCTAAAGCGATCGCATTTAATAAAAGGCTAGCAATTTTCGGAGAGTTGAATTCACCACTAACGGTCAATCCGTCATCAAAACTACTAACGTCAGCCATTTGTTGGGTAGTTAACCGCGAATTATCTATAACCTCATGGTCTAAATCTATTTCTGCTAATTGCTTATGTTCTGGACTAACTTGCTCAACAATTAATTTCTCGCAACGAACAGGAACTTGTATCATCCGAGTTTCAATTTGTTTACGGACAATAACTTCACCAATTTTCCGCTTAGCTCGATCAACAATTATTCGCTCTCCCAATAAACGAATAATCTCTTCTTCTGCATCTCTATATACTACCTGTTCTGGATGAATATTACTATCAATAGTAGCTTCAGGCTCTAGATAACTTTCGGAAATATTCATACCCACTGTTTCTCTTTGTGTATATTCAGGCATACCTTGTGTTTCTAATTTATCTAGATCCAGTATAATCGACTTAGTTTCAGCATCTATACGTTGAATCAACTTACTAGGTAATAAAAATAAGCCATTCTCTAAACTTTGCTCATCGACTAACCTAGAAACAACAAAATTTAATTGACGTGCTTCACCGACAATCAAATCTTTGACGATACCCACTAACTGACCATGATTATCCAATACAGAAAAATTATTAACTTTCTTTTTTAAATTTTCTAACAAGTTAGTAACACGAGTACTATACTGTAGATTTTCCGCTTGCTTCCTAACCGATTGGGTATTCATAATATTTAAAATCTTGCTTTGCGCGTACCCCTGGGAACGTTTTCAACGTAATGCGTGAAGCAAATAAAAGAAGCATTTGCTAAGAGTGATAGCAAATGCTTCACATATTATTACTAATTACTGTTCGTCAATAGGAAGACCAGGAGCATTAACATCCAATTCTTCACGACGAATTGTTTCTTTTGCTTCCACAGTCTCTTGATCAACTACTTTCTTAACTCTTACTTCTTCGCGTACAAAAGCTTCTTTACGAATGTCAGGAGTTTCTTCGTAAATTTCTACACGAGCAACTTCACCTTCAGCAAAAGCTGCTTCTCTAGGATTTACAGCTTGACCAGCATCTGCTGGTGTTACACGCTCAATTACAACTCTTTCTTTCTCAATAGGAACTGCAACTCGTGCAGTTTCTGTTTCAACGTGCTTACCAACTGCGACTTCACCCGTTTTACGACGTTGCTTGTTAGCAATCAAACGCTCTTCATATAATCTTAGAGTTTGATGGTCTTGTTCATTTGTATTATACAAAACCGCATCTTGAGTGTAATTATAAGTATTGCGATCATACACCGGAGTAGAGGTAGTTGTCTCATAAGCTGCTGCACCTGGTGTGGTTCCCAACGCTGCGGAACTTTCTAAAGGTGCAGAGGATTCAAGAGCAGCACTTGGACGATATACGTTACGTACATTTTCTTCGTAATCGTAGTCTACTGTCATGCGATCATCGAACTCAGGTAAATTTTCTGCTTGTTCTCTATTCATACCCACAGCATAAACACGATCAGCAGTGTGATCAATGCGGGTACGACCCACAGGTAGCAATACTTTCTTACCAAAAATCCAGAAACCTAAATCAACAACTAAATAACGGAAGTTACCTTCATCGTCTACTAAGATGTCATTTACAGAACCAATTTTTTCATCAGTTCCTTGTACATACACACCCATTCCCTTAATATCATTACCTTGAAAAGTATCGCGGTAATCTGGATCGAAATCTGATACTTTATGAAGAGCCATGCGATTTCCCCCTTTCAATTTTGAATTTATTCGCTTTAGTTTACAGTTTACAAGAGGTTATTTTTATTTCCCTCTCTCCATCGACTGACTTAGATTTAAACTGAAGTGTCAGAAGTATGATATGTCAATAAAAAAGGTAGAGAAATTATCTCTACCTACTAATGACTAAACAATCTAGAGAAGCGAATAAGTATTCAGAATACTTAAATAGTAGAAATTATAAATTTATATTTCAGCTACAAAAAATGTAAATTACTACTAATTCTGAACTTTCGCTTTCCAGATTACAGATTAGTCTGATCCAAAGGTAAATTACCTTCAGTATTAACATCTAATTCTTCACGGCGAATTGTTTCTTGAGTTTCAACAGTCTCTTGATCTACAACTTTTCTAACTCTTACTTCCTCACGCACAAAAGCTTCTTTGCGAATATCAGGAACTTCTTCATACACTTCTATACGTGCAACTTCCCCCTCTTGGAACTGGAGTTGATTAGTATCTACAATAGTTCCTTCAGTTGGAGTTACTCGCTCAATGACAACTCGTTCTTTCTCTAAAGGAACTGTTACTTGTGCAGTTTCAGTTTCAATATGCTTACCAACTGCGACTTCTCCTGTTTTCACACGATTTTTATTAGCAACTAGTCGCTCTTCATACAATCTGATTACTTGATGATTTTGCTCATTCAAATCATACAAGGAGGAGTCTTGTTGGTAGTTATAAGTATCGCTATTGTAAATACTATCTACTGTAGAAGTAGGACGATAAACCTTGCGGACTTCTTCCTCGTAATTATAATCAACGGTCATGGTATCTTTATACTCAGGTAATCTTTCCACCTGATCCTTACTTAATCCATCAACGTAAACACGTTTTGCACTGTAATCAATACGAGATAGACCAATTGGTAATAAGATTTTCTTACCTAAAGAAGCGACACCAGTACCAATAACTAAATAGCGGAAACGACCATCTGCATCAACTAGAGCATCGTTTACAGAACCAATTCTTTCTCCACTTTCGGTGTATAAATCCAGAGCCTTAATATCTTCACCACCAAAGGTTTCTTTGTAATTAGGGTCAAAATCTTCTAATTTGTAGAGAGGCATAACACTTCCTATTCAGTTAAACATCTATACGTTACTCTAAATAATTATTGCTAAATTTTCCTCTTGCTGGCGACTGAATTCCTTAAGATTACTGAAAAGCTAGTAGTTATTGGCTAGCAGCAGATAAATCATTCTTTAGATGAATGTATACTAACCAATAACTAATATTACATCTATCTAGAGTCTGTTTTCAAAATGTATCAAAAAGAAGGTGTCCATATATCTATAGGAAAATTACGTAAAGCTGCTCCACCTCCATGTCCGATCGCCAGTAATTTACCATCAGGACTGAAGGTTACACTACTGGGGTATAAACGGTCTAAATTTTGCTCATCACTGACAGGTGGTACAAGTGTTTTCACTAATGTACCTGTACGTAAATTCCAAACTTTTACTGAAGTATCTAAAGCATTACTAACAAGCATTTGTCCATCTGGACTAATCGCACTGTTGAGAATACCTCCAATAGAAGTTACTTCTATTGCGCTGAATTTTCCTGTACTAGGGTTCCATATTTTGATCGCAGATTCTGCACCACTAACTAAAGTCCCATTGGGGGTAAATCCCAGGAATTTAATTGGATCGTCACCAGGTAAGCTACGCAGTAACTTTCTTGTTCCTAAGTTCCACAATTTAATAGAGGTGTCTGTTTTTGTATCCAGTGAACCTCCACCACTAGCAAGAGTTTGTCCGTCGGAAGTGATAGCGATGTTACGCACCCAGCTAGAATGTCCTGTTAAGGTACTTTGTAGTATCCCAGTTTTAAGGTTCCATAGCTTAATGGTTTTGTCATAGCTACCACTAATTAAGGTTTGTCCATCAGGGGTAATTTTTAAGGAAGTAATTCCTTGAGAATGTCCTGTCAAAGTGCGAATTAATTTACCTGTTTTCAGGTTCCACAGTTTAATTCTTTTATCAGTGTTATTATTGGCTGCACCACCAGCACTAGCAAATGTTTGTCCATCAGGAGCAATAACAACAGTGTTAACCCCATCTTTGTGACCTTCTAGCACGCGGAGTTGTTTACGTGTTTTCAGGTTCCATACTTGGATTGTCTCATCAAAGCTACCACTAACTAATGTTTGCCCATCAGGAGTGAAGGCAATAGAAGATACATCCCAAATATGTCCACGTAAACTGTAAAGGGGCTTATTCTTTTGTTGGGATAAGGATTGGGGTATGTTAGTAGTTAGGGTGAGAGTGGTTGTTAGTATTTGTATGATAAATTGTTTTCTTTTCATGTGAAGTTCACGGGTAGGCGCACTCGTAGCAAAGTAATGAAGAATGAAGTTTGGTTATCATATTTGCATAAATATCGAGCGATCGCTGTTGTTCGGGCTAAAAATTTTGAGATTGGTCGTCAAATGGCTTTGGCTGTAGCTGCTGGGGGTATGCGGTTAATTGAGATTACTTGGAATAGCGATCGCGTTACAGATTTGATTCCCCGATTGCGCTCGGAATTGCCTGAGTGTTGTATCGGTACTGGTACTTTGATGAATTTGCAAGATTTGGAATTTGCGATTAATTGTGGAGCGCAGTTCTTATTTACACCTCATGTTGATCGGGTGATGATTCAAGCCGCAGTTAATCAGAATGTGCCTATTATACCGGGAGCATTAACGCCTACAGAAATTGTCACTGCTTGGAATCAAGGTGCAAGTTGTGTCAAAGTTTTCCCTGTTCAATCTCTAGGAGGAGCTAGTTATATCAAAAGTTTACAAGCACCTTTAGGACACATACCTTTGATTCCTACCGGTGGAGTTACTTTAGAAAATACCCAAGAATTTATCCAAGCAGGAGCGATCGCTGTGGGTTTAAGTAGCGAATTATTCCCCAAGCAACTTGTAGATACAGGAAATTGGGATGCGATCACGTTGCGAGCGAAAAGGGTGATGGGGAGAGGGGGTGATGGGGAG
>Ga0224723_1001636_pt1 | contig 13313 bp, 10 predicted proteins | sample Balambano_FR2_Me_FD_161647 | JGI IMG/M metagenome (GOLD analysis project Ga0224723, IMG submission 161647) | Freshwater sediment microbial communities from Lake Towuti, South Sulawesi, Indonesia - Balambano_FR2_MetaG | ecosystem: Environmental > Aquatic > Freshwater > Lake > Sediment | place...
CAACTCAACTGCACCACAGGTCGATCGTCCACCAACGTCTGAGCCGTCAGAATATCCTCGACCGTAATCCGCAAAAACCGCGCTTCATCAACTCGAAACAGCACTCTCACCCGATCGCTGCCGGGATATCCGAGAGGCTTAAGCTGGGCGATCGTGCGGGCGCTGTCCTGATCATTAAGAGGTTTCACCGTAGGTTTGCCGCCGCTGACGGTGCGGGTGACCAGTCGATCGCCGTCGAAAAAAACTTCAGTTGCGCCTGTTTCCTGCCCCAGCTCGCCGATCACCAGTTCAATGCTGGGCTGATTTTCGATCGAGGCTCCCAGCAAGAGTTCAACGGGCTGCTCCATAGGGTAGGGCTGTCCCTGCTTAATCAGCGGATGCCAGCCGTGACAGCGATTGCGCCGATCCCAGAAGCGAATGCCATAGCTGTGATAGAGGTAATCTTTCACCTCCATACCCTGCTGAAGCTGAAGTGCGCCCAGGGCGATCGCCTCAAACGGCTTATCCGATCGAATCTTTTCCGGCGGGAAGTATTGCTCAACCCAGGTTTTCACTGCCGGAATTTGAGCCGTGCCACCCACTAGCAAAACTGCATCAATTGCTTCTGGAATCACGCCCTGCCGCTGCGCCTGCTGCAACATCTGCCCCATTGACTGATCGAGGCGATCGAAAAAGCCCTGTTCCTGCAAAATTTGCTCAAATCGATCGCGGCTCAAATGCAGCTCATAGCTGTCAAACGTTTCGTCGTTGAAATACACTTCGGTTGCCTCAGTCTGCTGGGAAAGCTGGATTTTCAACCGCTCTGCCAGGCGCAGCGTCAGGGGACTGGCGGCAATCTCCTGAGTTTGTGTAAAGTAATCAACAATCCAGTTGTCGAGATCCGCACCGCCCAGACTTTGCCCTGCCTTTGCCAGAACTCGCGCCAGCTTCGGACGCTGTGCCGACTCCTCCAGCACTTTTTGTCCCCACTTCAGCAGAAAGCCGATCGGTTTCTTATCAGGATTGCGCTTATCGCCTTCGAGCCGCACCAGCGACAGGTCAAGCGTGCCGCCGCCAAAGTCGATCACTAAAATCGTGCCCTGATTTTGCAAGCCGTAACCCAGCGCCGCTGCAGTGGGTTCATCCAAAATGCGAACCTGCTCTACTTTGAGGGCACGGCACACCTGCGTTAGCCACAGCCGATATGCCTCAAAGCTATCGACCGGAACGGTAAACACGATCGAATCCAAATTGGGGTCAACCCGCTGCAAATGCTGAATCACCTCGGTGAGAAACCACTGTCCCACCTGCTCAAAGGTAATGATTCGCCCGTCCAGCTCTGGCAAAAATCCCTGAATGTTTGCGCCGATGCCGCGCTTAAAATTACGGAAAAACCGAGAATCGCTGCTCAGATCTAAGCCCCGATCGCGCACTGCCTGCCCTGCTAGCAAATCGGGTTTATTCGCATTTTCTACATAAAGCAAGCTGGGAATCAAAGGTGGATTGTTTGCCATCCTGAGGGACAGTGCGGGCAGGGTCAGGGTTTCTGGCTGCTGTGTCACAGGGTTCCAGCGCACCACCACCGTATTGCTTGTACCAAAGTCGATCGCGTAAACCATACTTTCCGGGCGTTAGTTCTTCCTCTACTTCTTAAGGGAAAAGGGCGATCGAAGAAAGAGGCAGATGAAAGAATTATGTTTTCTGATCAAAAGAACCCTCTGTCGATTTCAAGTTACAACACTAATCTACGTCCGCTAGATTATAAAGGTGAGTTCGACTGCGATCGATAAAAACTCGGATTAAAACTGGATTGAGGGACACTACCAACAAATCGGAGAGAACGCCATGCCAAATGATGCTGATGCAAAAGATGAGTTTCTCTATCCCCGCAGCCGCTACCGGGGAGAGTTTACGCCGCAACATCTTGTGTTTAATGCTAACTTGCAGGAGTTTGCGCAGCGAATTGAGTATCTCTGCAATCTGGAAACCAACGGCAAGATTTCTCCGACGGAAGCCTATGGTGAAATCAGGAGGCTGTATAAGCAGCTCAAGCAGAGCAAAAAAGCGCTCGAAATTCCTGACCCTCCAACCGACGATTCAGCTTCTGGTGGGCAGTCTTAGGAGATGACTCTAAATTCTTCTGGCAGCAGAGACAGCAAGACTTCCTCCTGTTCGACTTTTACAATCCATCGACCCGTTAATTGCCCATCCTGCACCAGTTCAGGTGTGAGAATTTTGCCCATTTTGCCAGCGACGTAGTCAGGCTGGAGGATTTCGACTCGATCGCCTACCCGAATTTCTTGATCAGTCACCCCTGAACTCGTCTATCGCTTTCATATCTGCAAGGTCTGTTCATAACCTTCCCTTAACCTTACAGCGAAAGCAGCACCTCTTGATGCGAATTTGGTTGAAAAGCAGGTAAATATACGAAAATCAGTCCAATTCTCTATCTCAAGCTAGAGATGTATAGGGACTATTCCGGTTCTGCTATCTGGCATACATCTCATTCCGTTTCAATTTACCCAGATTGACGGATTGTCAAGTAGGTGTCACATTTCTTAAGCTGAGAAAAGATTGAGCCAGTAGACTCTCGATCGCTTAACCCAAACTTAATTCAAGCTTAAGCCACAATCCGCCTTCCCCCTACTTGCAAAGGAGCAGAACAATGCATACCGAGAATCCCCTGGACTTGATGCCCTTCCTGGCAAACTTAAGAAACGGTCTCTGGCTGCTGGGCTTGTCCTCCTGGATCTTTGGCATCCTCGATCGCAGCTTTGCTTCATTCTCTGATGGATATGTTTCGGCGATCGACATTGCTCAGATTGCAACGGCTTCTTTCTTCTTTGTAAGCTGGATGCTGCTCAAGCCTGCCTCCAAAAAACTGACTTCTCCAACCGCTGAATAAACTCCTAAATAGGCGAAAATTAGCGTCTTTGTTTGCTCTAGTTTGCTCCAGGTCAAACGCAACAGTTTGTAGTGAATCAGCAGGAGTTTTGTTGCTGCTCACTTTGTCTTTTTCTGCAAATAAATCCTCCAGGTTGAATCTGAAGAGGAAGAAGGGTAGACATTGCAGTCGGACGAATATTGTTCTATACCAGCAGCCGTTGCGGCGGGTTGAATATTATTTTGAGCCAGCAATCCCTTAGATAATAGGGAGCTAGCTTTGTTTTTTAGCGCTTTGAGTCTTTTTAAGGCTTTTTGGGGCGATCGCCTTATTCTTGCATTCTGAACGCACGTCAGATCAGCGTTGAGTGACACTAATGCGATTCAGCGTTCTCGTCCCGCCGGAGCCGCCCGTACAGCTCTGTGAAATACCGGAGTCGCCCTGCCAGTTCGGAGGTGAGCGCTCCATACTCATATCGCCAGTTCCAATTGCCTTCCTGCTGACTGGGTGAATTCATTCGGGCATCGCTATCAAGTCCCAGCAGATCTTGCAGAGGAATAATTGCCTGGTTTGCCACCGTTGAAAATGCCATCCGAATTAGATCCCAATGGATGCCGTCTTGACTGGTGCAGCCCATGTATTGAATCACGCGCTGTTGTTCTTCATGAGAACGCTTGTAAAACCAGCCAACCGTTGTGTCGTTGTCGTGTGTGCCAGTGTAAACAATGCAATTGCGCGGGTAGTTAAACGGCAGGTAGGGGTTTTGAAAACCAGAATCAAAGGCAAAGTGCAGAATTTTCATGCCAGGGAAGTCAAACTCGTCTCGCAGCGCTTCAACCTCTGGTGTAATCATGCCTAGATCTTCAGCGACGATCGGCAAACCGCCCAACTCCTGACGCAGCCGCTGGAAAAATTCTCGTCCGGGAGCCTTAACCCATTCGCCGTTGATCGCGGTGGTTTCGTCGCCTGGAACTGCCCAGTACGCCTCAAAAGCGCGGAAGTGATCGATTCGCACCAGATCAACCATATCAAACAGGGCATGAAACCGCTGCATCCACCAGCGAAAATCTTCCTTTTGAAGCTGCTCCCAGTTGTAGATTGGGTTGCCCCAGAGCTGCCCTGTGGCGCTGAAATAGTCCGGCGGCACTCCTGCAACCAGCGTCGGCTTTTTCGTTTCTTCGTCCAGACAAAAGAACTGCGGATATGCCCAGACATCCGAGCTATCAAACGACACATAGATCGGCACATCGCCCATGATGCGAATGCCCTTGTTGTTGGCATATTGCTTCAGCGCCGACCACTGCCGGAAAAACTGAAACTGCATGAACTTGTGAAAAAAGACTTCGGATGCCAGCCTGTCGCGCCACTGCTCGATCGCCTCTGGTTCATGGTTGGCGATCGGCTCTTCCCAGGTGTTCCAGCATGAGCCATCATGAGCATCTTTGAGTGCCCGAAACAGAGCATAATCTTCCAGCCAGTCGGCTTTGTCCTGACAAAACTGCTCAAATGCTTTGACTTGGTCAGGGTCTGCCTGATTTTGAAACGCTTCGCAGGCTTTGCGCAGCAGGGGCATCTTAACGTGGTGAACCCAGCCGAAATCCACTTTCTGAGGAAATTCTGGCAGTCCTTCAAAGTCTTGTTCGCTCAGCAGTCCATCGTCTTTGAGGCGATCGGGACTGATCAGCAGCGGATTGCCCGCCATTGCTGAAAACGCCAGGTAGGGTGAGTCACCATATCCTGTGGGTCCCAGGGGGAGGATCTGCCAAACACGCTGTCCGGCTTGCTCTAAAAAATTGACAAACTCATAGGCTGCGCTGCCCAAATCGCCAATACCAAAGCGACTGGGAAAAGAAGTCGGATGCAGCAGAATTCCACTTTCTCTGGGGAAGGACATAGACAGACGGCAAGAAGAACAAAAAGGACAGACGAATCAGCAAAGGCAAAAACCAAGCAGAAAAACTCAGTGCAAAAAGATAGCACCAGAAGTTCTCTAACTCCCTTATCTTGCCGATCGCAGGAAATTCAGGAATCTGTCTACGGGAACATGATGCTCTCGCTTCGACTCTAGCACGCCGCTTTACCGAGGTTCCATTAGAAAATGATAAAGAGAAGCTCAAAGAGAGCAACTAGACTCATTGCATCAACTGTTTCAGTTCAAACGCTCCCATTCAAACAAGATTACTTTTCAATAATTTGTTCTGCAATTTGTTCTGCTTCGGGCGTTGTCTTTACCAAAGAGTTGCAGAGTATACTCCATCAAGTCGCCTAAAATTCCTGATTTATTTTCGTTCCATCCTTAGCTTTGCTCTTGATTAAGTCTGATTAAGTCGATCGCCCATTCAAAAGATTTTTGAAAAACAATGTTAGTTTAGTGAGAATGAGTCGCAATAAGTGTACAATAATTCTCCAGCAGTAAAAGCGACCAGCGATTGGGCAAGCTGCTGCAAACATCACAAATCTGGACAGTCTTCAACTGAAACTCTTCAACGGGATATGAACAAAATTACGCGACGGGCTTTTTTGTGTGGGAGTGCTGCGACTGCAGCAGTGGTGATCGGTCAGGCTAGCAAAGCAAAAGCTCAATCCCCTGTTGTCCGTGTGGCTCAGGCTCAAAATGTGCTGAACCTTTATTCTGCACGGCACTACGACACCGACACTGCCCTCTATGACAGCTTCACGGCTAAAACAGGAATCCGCGTCAACTTGATCGAAGCGGAAGCCGACGCACTGATTGAGCGGATCAAGAGCGAAGGCGCAAACAGCCCAGCCGATGTACTGATTACGGTGGATGCGGGGCGGCTCTGGCGGGCAGAGCAAGAAGGACTGCTGCAGCCCGTTAGCTCTCAGGTCATCACCCAGGCGGTTCCAGAAAACCTGCGCCATCCGGATGGATTGTGGGTCGGGCTGTCGAAGCGGGCGCGCGTCATCATGTATGACAAAACTAAGGTGAATCCGGCAGAGCTTTCTACCTATGAGGCGCTGGCAGACGAAAGATGGAGAGGACAAATTTTGGTGCGCTCCTCCAGCCATGTCTATAACCAGTCGCTTGTCGGTTCACTGCTGGCGGCGAACAATCCTGCCCAAACCGAAACCTGGGCACAGGGCGTTGTGGCAAATTTTGCCCGTCAGCCCGAAGGAAACGATACGGCACAAATCCAGGCTTGCGCTGCCGGAGTTGGCTCGATCGCCATTGTCAACACCTACTATCTGCCTCGTCTTGCCAAGTCTGATAAACCAGAAGATCGGGCGATTGCTGAAAGAATTGGTGTATTCTTCCCTAATCAGCGCGATCGGGGCACGCACGTCAACATCAGCGGCGGTGGTATTTTAAGAACCGCTCCAAACCGCGAGGCAGCCGTACAGTTTCTGGAGCATCTGGTCAGCCAGGAAGCGCAGGAGATTTTTGCCAAGAGCAACAACGAGTATCCGGTGGTGGAAGGCGTCGCCCTCGACCCCGTGCTGGCAAGCTACGGCAGATTCCGCGACGATGCCATGAACGCTAGCGTGTTTGGACGAAACAACGCAGAAGCGCTTCAGATCATGGATCGCGCAGGCTGGAAGTAGTTCCAATCCAGTCCTGGTTGGGCGTGACGGATTGCTGCCATTTCAAGTTCGTTTCACGCCCATTACCTGATCCACAATCCACAGTCGAGAATTTCGATCGTTTCTCAGGCAAGTTCCCCTTTACCTCTTGGGTAGAGGGTTTTTTTGTGGACGGATTTGATGAGCGATCGCCCCAATCCCGACCTCCACCCCGATCTCAATTTCTAGCGAAATCCCTCGACGTACTGCTTTAGCTCTCTTGCCATCCGACGTAAGCCCTGCTGCTCATCCTGCCGCAGAAATAGCAGAAAAACGCGGGTCACTGCGCCCGAAAGGTTTTCCTGATGAATATATTTCGTGCGCTGGCGATCGACCTGCTGTAATTCAAAGATGCTTTCGCTGCGAAATCCGGGAGCGGTGTAAACCCATCGCAGGCAGGTTTCAGGCTGGAGTAAGGTAATGCGCGGTTCAAATTCGGTTTCGTTTTCTTCGCGCACGCGCCGCAGCGACAGATGCACTGACCTTCCCTGAACAAAAGGCTTTTGAGGATTGCGATCGTACAAGAACGTATTCCAGTAAAGCCATTTTTCTTTATGAATCAGGGTTTGCCAGACGACCGACTTGGGCGCATTGATTTCGATTTCGGTGTAGAGACTGGGCATATTCACCGGAATTGCTGCGTGTTTCGTGTGCCGGGGTACTGTTTAGCGGGCGGAGTACTTCTTAAACTGGCTTAGGCTGGGCAGTGAATCCTTGCAAGGATTAAGATTTAGTAGCTGCTGATGTGCCCCACGCTTGTTAACATACCCGCGACAACTCACATTCAGCCACTCATCCACAGGAGCCTTGAGCGATCGTATGGTCAGTCTGACACCCAACCCCAGCTTTAGTTTAACGATTCGGATTCAGTTGCCCAACACTGCTGGAACACTGGCTCCTGTCATTCAGGCGATCGCTGCGGCAGGAGGGAACATCGGTCAAATTGACCTGATCGAAGTCAGCCGGAAGACGCTGGTTCGAGAGATCACTGTCGATGCGTCGAGTGCAGATCATTCCGAGGCGATCATTCATGCGATTAAAGAAGTCCAGGGCATCAAGGTGCTGGATATTTACGATCGCACGTTTAGCCTGCATCGGGGTGGCAAAATCAGCGTTCAAAGCAAGATTTCGCTCAAGCGCCAAAGCGATCTGGCAATGGCTTATACACCGGGAGTGGGGCGAATTTGTACGGCGATCGCGCAACAGCCAGAGCGGGTGTATGAGCTGACGATTAAAGGCAATACGGTGGCGATCGTCACAGATGGCAGCGCCGTCCTGGGGTTGGGCAATCTGGGCGCGGCGGGATCAATGCCCGTGATGGAAGGCAAGGCAATGCTGTTTAAGGAATTTGCTGGAATTGACGCCTTCCCGATCTGTCTGGCAACGCAGGATGTGGATGAAATTGTGCAGACGGTGAAGCACATTGCTCCGGTGTTTGGTGGCGTGAACCTGGAAGACATTAGTGCGCCGCGCTGTTTTGAAATTGAAGCCCGTCTGAAGCAGGAACTCGATATTCCCGTGTTTCACGATGACCAGCACGGTACGGCGATCGTGACGCTGGCGGCATTGCTGAACGCGCTCAAGGTGGTTCACAAAGCGATCGAGCAGGTGCGAATTGTGATCAACGGGGCAGGTGCAGCAGGCATTGCGATCGCTCAGCTTTTGCAAACCGCAGGCGCAGCCAGGATCACGATGTGCGACTCACGCGGCATTCTCTCAACTGATCGGACTGACCTGAATGATCAAAAGCGCCAGTTTGCTGTTTCAAAAAGCGGCTTGCTGGCGGATGCAATGGTGGGCGCAGATGTGTTTTTGGGTGTAAGTGCGCCGGGTGTGGTCAGCGTGGAAATGGTGAAATCGATGGCAAAAGACCCGATCGTCTTTGCAATGGCAAACCCCATTCCCGAAATTCAGCCGGAACTCGTGACCGATCTGGTGGCAGTGATGGCAACCGGACGCAGCGACTATCCCAATCAAATCAACAATGTCCTGGCATTTCCGGGGGTGTTTCGCGGCACGCTCGACTGTCGCGCCAAAACGATGACCACCCGCATGTTTCTCGAAGCAGCTAAGGCGATCGCTTCCCTGGTTAACCCCGCTGACCTGAACCGGGAACAGATTGTGCCTTCGGTGTTTGACGATCGAATTGCGACTTCGGTGGCGGCAGCGGTGCGGTATGCGGCAAGAGCCGAGGGAATCGCTCAGGATTGATTTATCCCCCAATCGATCGCAAATTCTGACATCGCACCTGTTCCTCAACGGTGATCGATCGTCCTTCGATCAGCGCAACCGCCTCGATCGCCTCAATCAAAGATTGAGCTGCTGCTGCTGCACTGTAGCCGCGTCGCTCAGCAGTTTCGATCGCCCTTTCATCAGCAATTTTGAGCTGTTCCAAACTGCGGCTTTTGCGCCAGATCTGGCTGGCTGCCAGGAAGGTGAGTCCGGTGGTGACGAGAATTGCGGTGGGATCAGAGCGCAGAAACTCCCAGCCGATCGCCGCAAACCCCAGAGCGGTCAGACCCTGATAAAAGCCCGGCTCAAACCATTCGATCGAGAGCAGCCAGCTTACATTTTGCAGCAGCAGCAGATCGCGCTGGGGTTGGGTGAGCTTTTGCCACAGGTCAAAGTTAATGGCGATCGGGCGAGTTTCGCTCCAGGGCAGGGGAACCTTGGCGGTGACAACCTGCGGCTGATCGGGTCTGCTGAGGATCTTGCAGTACATTCGCCCAGAGGCGGGCATGAGGTCAATGAGTCGATATTGCTCATCAGGGGGGGTAGGTGTCCCTTGCATGGTGGGCAGCCCCTACAGGTGACAAAACTTTTCAACGCAGCGAGCGAAGATTTCGACGCCCATTCCCAGTACGGTTTCGTCAAAGTCGAATCGCGGGTGGTGGTGCGGATACGCCAGCCCCTTGCTCAGATTTGCCGAACCGAGGAAGAAATAGCAGCCGGGAACTTCCTGCAAAAAGTAGGACATATCTTCGCCGCCCATGGTCTGACAGTCAGGCACAATGCCGATCGGCGTTTCGATCACCTCTTCAGCAATCGATCGGACAAGCTGGGCAATGGTGCGATCGTTGATCACGGGCGGATAAAACTCGTCATAGTTCAGGTGATAGGTTGCGCCGTGGCTCTGGCAGATGCCCGCGATGATTTGCTCTATCCGTTCGCGAAAAAATCCTTTGAGGCTGGGATCAAAGTAGCGGACAGTGCCCGTCATGCGTGCCGTATCTGCGATCACGTTGTCGGCGTGTCCGGCATGGAGCGACCCGACTGTGACCACTCCTGCTTTGAGCGGGTCAACATTGCGTGAGACGATCGTTTGCAGTGCGTTGACAACCTGAGCGCTGACGACAATGGCATCGATCGTTTGTTGAGGAATTGCCCCATGTCCGCCCCGTCCCTGAATGGTGCAGTCAAACAGCTCGACCGCAGCCATCAACGCGCCTTCCCGCACGCCCACCGTTCCCAGCGGCAGGTTATTCCACAGGTGCAGCCCAATCACCGCATCCACTTGCGGATTTTGCAGCACACCCGCCTGGATCATCGGCTCCGCGCCACCCGGTCCTTCTTCGGCAGGCTGAAAAATCAACTTCACTGTTCCGGCAAATCGCTCAGAGTGCTGCGACAGATAGTATGCTGTGCCGAGGGCGATCGTTGTATGTCCATCGTGTCCGCAGGCGTGCATCTTGCCGGGGTGCTGCGATCGGTAGGGAACGTCGTTTTCTTCCTGAATGGGCAGCGCATCCATGTCTGCCCGAATTGCCAGCACAGGTCCAGGCTGACTGCCCGTCACGGTTGCTACGACTCCCGTTTGGGCAATGCCCGTCTGGTGCGAAATGCCCCATGTTTTTAGCTTTTGCGCCACAAACGCTGAAGTGAGCTGCTCTTGAAATCCAAGTTCAGGACGCTGATGCAGGGTACGCCGCCACTCAACTAACTGCGGCTGAAGCGACTGAATTTCAGCCCGAATTCGAGATAGATTGACGGAGAGAACCGGGAGAGACGTGGAAACCATGATTGCTAAAAAAATCCTTTCTTTTCTCTAAAGTAACCGATCGCCTGCGTGAATCCTGTCTACCGTTCATGGTTTTGCCTGCGTTGCCCCAGGGTTATCTCTTGCGTCCTGCCACTGCCGCCGATCGCGGACAGATCCACCGTTTGCTAAAAAATTTCGAGCGCGAAACCCAAAACTCGCTGTCCCATTGGCAAACCCTGATCGGGATGATTGCTGCCGTTTTGCTTGCGACGCTGATCAGTTGGGAAATGGTGGTGCTGACGATCGTTGCCTTTGGCAGTTCGTTTTTGTGGATGCAGGTGAGTCCCTGGTTTTCAAGCGACTGGAAGCAATATTGGGTGATTGTCGATCGCCATCAGGGAAGGCTGATTGCCTGTGCCAAGCTCTGCCGCTACCGCCATTACTCGCTGCTGTTTAACCTGCTGGTTGCGCCTGCCTATCGCTGTCGCGGCTTTGGTTCGGTTCTGGTGAGGGGACTGAGTCAGAAAGCTGCTAAACCGCTCTATCTCGCCTGCTATGCCGATCGCGTCAGTTTTTACACTCGATTAGGATTTGAGCCAGTTGCTCCCAGAAAACTTTCGGCGATCGTGCGTCATGACCTCGGACTCACGCCCCATTCAAAACTGCTTGCGCTGAAGCTGGGACCAAGCAATGGGAAGTGATTATAGCTTTATTCCATTGTCTCAAGGTATGAGGGGGTGTGGAGGCACAGCCCCTGCACCCCGTTTTTTGTACTCCACTCACCTGGAAAGGGCTGTAATAATTAGAAACACCTCAATAAGAAAAAACCTCCGGGAGTCTTGCCATGTTTCGACCCCAGAGGTTCTTTCTACTTTTCCTCACACCTTGCTTATAACAATAACGAGTTGAATTCGCGTCTATTCCAGGCTTGTGCCACTTTATTGTGGTGTCACAAAAGAATTAGGATGTCACGAAAGACGAGTCTGCCGAAAGGAAGAGAAGCTGAAGAAACAGCCAGATAAGACGCAGGTTAAGCCTCTAGAAATAGAAGCAGCAAAACTAAAAACATCGATAAATCATTTTCAACTGAAACTACAAGATTGAGCGGTGAGAAGAACTGTAGCACGCTGTGAACGGACGATCGGTTAAATGATCAGCTCAATCGTTTAGTGTTTTGTGATGAAACCAAGTTAAAGCTGCGAACTGTTAAAAAACATAATTAAAATTGAATAAAAAATAGCGAATGCAATGTTCTTGATGACCAATCTGCTCTGCTCGATCGATACATTCTTTGACGAACCGTTGATGAACTGTTAGAAGGTGTTTTAAAAGTCGCCGATGCGACCCTGCACGCCCCCTCAATCCCCCAACTACTAATTGCCGCACTAAAAGTGCGAGTCATTGCCGCACTAAAAGCGCGAGGGGGGACGTTGAACCAGCAATACCGGATCGCAAGTCCCCCCCTTGTAACTTGCCGCTCCAGTCGGAGCGAGTTGGGGGGTTGGGGGGCGGCAAAGCCTTTAAAACACGCCCTAATCCTGAAGCGCAATCGGAACGGTGAGGCGAAACGTGATGTGACGATTGGCGCTTTCAACCTGAATTGTGGCTCCCAGACGCTGCGCCAGTTTTTTTACCAGCGCGAGTCCCAGCCCAACTCCGTCGTATTTCCAGGGGTCGTTGTTAGGAATGCGGTAGAACTTGTCAAAAATTCGCGCCTGTTCTTGAGGGGGGATCTCGACGCCCGTATTGCTGACGCTGATTTGAAGGGTGTTATCCTTCGAGATGTGGCTCATAGTCAGAGCGATCGTTTCTTCGGCGGGCGTATATTTGCAGGCGTTGTCGAGCAGTTCGGTCACGATCCGCTCCAGGTCGGTGAGGTCGGTGGTGAGAGCAGGCAAAGCATCAGGGATGTGTAGCTCCAGGGTTTGCTGCTGGATGTGGGCGCGCTCGATAAAGGGTTCTGCAACATGGCGAAGCCAGCTTCCGGGGTCGATCGGGGTGAGCAGCAGCGGTTCGATGTTGGCATCCAGGTGCGACAGGTCGAGCAAATCATTAATCAGATTAATTTCCCGCTGAGTTTCATGCCTCAAAATCTCAAAGGGGCGATCGAGCACTGTGCCCTCGCCCAAAAGCTGCATCTGCTCCAGGTGAAGTTCGAGCAGTTCCGCTGCCATTTTGATATTTGAAACCGGCGTGCGCAGTTCGTGGGAAATCGTGTTGAGGAAATCGTCTTTCAGATAGTTGAGCCGCTCTAATTCGGTCACCTCAGTTTGCGAGGCGTGATACAGGCGAGCCTGGCGGATGGCGATCGCACACTGGTTGGCAACCTGCTGCACCAGCCGAATCTCCTGCTCTTCGTAGATTGCATCACTCTGCTTGTAAAGACAGAGATCTCCTAAAATGCTCTGGTTATCGATGATGGGACAAGCCAGCACTGTAAACTGATTTTTGATTGCCCGCACTGGCTGACCGGAGATGTAAACGGTGTTGTGCCAACAAAATTGGAGATATTCTCCCTGCAAAAGCGGCTGATAGTATTCCGGAAAGACGCGCATCGGAATCATCACGCCCAGCGCAGATGGAACATCGCCCTGAATATATTCGTGAGCGATCGTCGAGGTTTGCTGCTGATGATTATAAATGCCAGTATCGCAGCTTGAGATATTCAGCGCCAGCGTCAGCTCTCGAACCACCGTCTCCAAAATATGGGATTCGTCGAGGCTGTCTCGCACCTTATCTGTGATGCGCTTCAGCGTTGCCTCAAATTCAAATGCCTGTTCGAGTTGGGCAGTGCGCTGCTGCACCTGGAGTTCCAGGGTTGCATTAAGCTGGCTAAGCTGCTGATGAAGCTCGGATTGCTGGATTGCAACAGCAACCTGAGCCACAAAT
>Ga0224723_1001637_pt1 | contig 13295 bp, 13 predicted proteins | sample Balambano_FR2_Me_FD_161647 | JGI IMG/M metagenome (GOLD analysis project Ga0224723, IMG submission 161647) | Freshwater sediment microbial communities from Lake Towuti, South Sulawesi, Indonesia - Balambano_FR2_MetaG | ecosystem: Environmental > Aquatic > Freshwater > Lake > Sediment | place...
GACCCGAACGGCGCGATCCCGACGTTCCTGACGTTGTTCCCGCTGACATCGCCGCTGGTTGTGATTTTGCGCTCGGCGTTCACGGCAATCCCGACCTGGCAGATCATCGTCAGTCTGGCGCTGCTGACGCTGACGACGCTGGCGGTGACATGGGCGGCGGCGCGCGTCTTCCGCTGGATGCTGCTGATGTATGGCAAGAAAGTGGGCATCAAGACGATTATGCAGGCGTTGCGCAGTCGCCAGATGGGGACAACCGCAACCGGGGAGGCGGCAGGATGAACGGACGTTTAACACAGGTGTTCTGGTACGAACTGCGGCGCAATTTCCGGCGCACCGGTTATCTGTTCACGACGTTTGGTGTGCCGGTGCTGGTATTCGTCGCGGCGATGGTGCTGCCCACGTTGTTGAGCGGGCTGGGCAATCAGCAACAATCGACCGACCCGACCGAACCCAACCTGCCAACGTCACTGATGGAGACGGTGCAGCGCGTCGGCTACATCGATTTGACCGGGTGCTTCAGCGATCCGGGCGAATTGAGCGACAGGCTGACTCGCTATGACGATGAAGCAGCGGCACAGGCAGCGCTGAACGCGGGCGAAATCGACACCTACTATCTGATTCCGGCAGATTATTTCGACACGGGAGATGTGACGCTGGTCATGCCGCGCCTGATGATCAACCTGATCGACAACGACCTGATCGAACAGCTACTGTTACAGGAACTTGCCAGCGGCGTCGAGCCGGAGGTGTTCGCGCGGCTGGAAGACCCGCTCAATATGCGCGAGGTGGATACGCAGCGCGCGACCAGCACGGATAGCGAGAGCGCATTCGACAGCCGCTTTTTGATCGCCTATATCTTCGCCATCATCCTGATGGGCTGCCTGTTCCTGACGAACGGCTACCTGCTGCAAACGGTGATCGAGGAGAAAGAGACGCGGCTGATCGAAATCCTGCTTTCGACGATGCGCCCGTTCGACCTGCTGGCGGGCAAGATCGCGGCGCTCGGCTTGCTCGGCATCCTGCAAATGCTGGTGTGGGGCGGCGCGTTCGCGTTTACAATCTGGCTGAGTACGCGCGAAACGCTGCGCGCCGTCCTGCCAGCGCTCAGCGCGCTGGTGAACCTGACAATCCCGCTGGACATCATCCCGATTTTGATCGTCTACTTTGTGCTGGGGTATCTGCTGTTCGCGGCGCTGTTCGGCGTGGTCGGCGCGCTCTCGAACTCGATGCGCGAAGGTCCGCAGTACGCGGTCATCTTCACGCTGCCGGCGTTTGTGCCGTTCTATTTCATCAGCATCTTCGCCACGACGCCCAATGGGACGCTGCCGGTCATCCTGAGTCTGTTCCCGCTGACCGCGCCGTTGAGCATGGCGCAGCGTTTGGCGGTGAGCGAAGTCCCCGGCTGGCAGGTGGCGGTCAGCATCGCGCTGCTGGCGCTGAGCGTGGTCGGCGTGATGTGGCTGGCAGGGCGGCTGTTCCGCGTCAACACGCTGCTGGCGGGCAATCTGCCGAAGCTGCGCGAGATTCCGCGCCTGTTGCGGGGATAAATTGACAGGGCAATTGCGTTGCAAGTGAGCAATCCCCAACGACGATTTTGAACCGCAGAGGCACAGAGAACACAGAGGAAATTTGCAAATTCTTTTCTCTGTGCCCTCTGTGCCTGTGCGGTTATCGCTGGTTTTTTGTAGATGTTACGCCGAATCTTTCGGCAAGTTGAGGTGTGAATAGCGTTTCGCGCGCGTTTGTGGTTGAATAGGCATAACATGAATCATCAGCAACAAGGCATGATTGAGTTTGAGCTATGGCTATTCGCAAGATTATCACTCCTGAAAACCCGATGCTGCGCAAGAAGGCGCACCGCGTTACGGATTTCGGCAAAAACTTTCAAACGCTCGTAGACGACATGATCCAAACGATGATCGAAGCGCCGGGCGTGGGGCTGGCAGCGCCACAGGTTGCGGTGCCGCAGCGCTTGCTGGTGGCGCGGCTGCCGGACGATGAAGAGGGGCAGAAGGAATACGGCAAGCTGGCGGGCGTGGTGCATGTGCTGGTCAACCCGGAGATCATCAAGACCAGCCGGACGCTGGTGGAAGGCGCGGAAGCGTGCCTGTCGATTCCCGGCTACGCGGGCAAGGTCGATCGCTACGAGAGCATCGTCGTGCGGGCGCAGGATCGCAAAGGGAAAGAGGTGCGCATCAAGGCGCACGACTGGCTGGCGCGCATCTTCCAGCATGAGATCGATCATCTTGAGGGGCGGCTGTACATTGATATTGCCAAAGAAATCTGGGAGCAGAAGCCAGAAGACGAAGCAGAGGGCAAGGCGGTCAAGGCGGAGTAAGTCGCTACGGATTGAAATCCGCAGCTATCCAACCCATTGAATAAATGGACGGAACGCCCGCAAATCACAGCGCCCTTTCAATGGGCGCAGATCAAGCATTATCACGCAACCAGTTCTCTGTTTGAACCAGTGGAATGCTGGCGAAATCGTTGTCGTCTGTCACCAGAATCCCATTCAGGCGCAGTGTCATTGCCGCCAATAAGACATCCACGTCCGAAAACTGGCGTCCTCGTCGTCTTGCATCGCCCCAGAGTTTTGCTGCGGCGCGCCAGTCCACCAATTGAACAGGTAGCATAACAAACAGTGGAATAACGTTGGTACGAAACTCCACCAGTCTTTGTTGAGATTGGGTATGCTCAAGCCCCCGTTCAACTTCAAAGATGATCGGTTCGCACAGACAGAGTGTTTCATCTCTATGTTTCTGAAAACGGTGATACAAAGCAGGATTCTTGCTTGGATTGAGGGCTGAAACGATATTGGTGTCGAACACATAAACACGTTTAGCCATGATCTTCTCGATCGGGTTCGATGTATTCCTCGTTCATCATCGCTACAACCTCATCGATCTCCTCGTCGGTAAGCCCCTCCCACATCTGGCGCGTCGCTTCGATGAGTTTATCGACATCCATCGTCCCCGCCTGAAGCGTTACAGGTTCGGCAGTCGCCAGAATCGCATCGATCTCGGCTTTCAACTGCGCCAATTGCTCTGGCGGGTACTCAATGTGGGCTTTGACCTGAAGTTTCTCTTCTGGCGTCAGGCTGTCAATAATCTTGAACACGTCTTGTAGCAGCATATCGTCACCTCACAGCACAACTTCGCACGATTATACACCGACAGGAACAGCGATTGCTGGTGTGGTGATTGCCTCAAAGCGACGTTTTCCGGTTAAGATACTATCATCACACAAGACAACTTGAATGAGTGGGGTGACGACACCAATGCGCAACCGATGGCGTGAACTGCTGTGGCTATGTCTGGCGCTGGCGGCGGGGGGTCTGCTGGCGGTGATGCAGGTACGCGGCGGCGGGAATGTGGCTTCTATGCCGGCGACTAATTCGGTCTTACTACCCGGCACAACTGCTACCCTTGCTCCGTTTCAATTGACCGCAACGCTCATCGTCGGGCAGGCGACACGGCAGGCGAGCATCCCGGTTACGTTGCCAACTCGTGCCTTTACGACACCTGCTACGACGTTAGATGCGTTTGAATTGACCGCAACGCACATCGTCGGGCAGGCGACCAATGCAGCACTCGCTGCAACTGATCCATTTTTGATTACTGCAACCTATGTTGTCGCGCAAGCGACAGCCCACGCTCCCACGCAACTCCCGACGCCCACACCACTCCCAACACCGAATGCAAGTCAAATGGCAGAGATGCGCGCCGTGTTGCTTGCAGAACTCGAAGCTGCGGCAGGGTTTTCGCATCCTGTTTTTGATGAGCTTGTGATGGAATACCTGAGTGAATTGCCAAATGATGGCGGTGCAACCGCTTACGATAACTATCGCAGAAGCGGTGGTGTTCTTTCCGAGATCTCGCGGATTGAGTTTGGGGATTGGGAATATGTGGCGATCACCGTTTATAAGACTGCATTTCAGGGTCTTCTCCAATCTCTTCTCGTGTTTCGACATCGCAATGGCTCTGCGCAATTGCTGCCCTTTCCCCCCAGTCAAATGGACGGAGGCTATTATTGGAGTGAGGCATATGTTTTTAACCTCAGTGATTATGATTGGGATACAGAAGAAGGTTACGTCGAACGTCCCTTAGGCTTTGATGACCGCAATCGGAACGGCTTACCTGATCTTGCAGTTAGGGTGTCGTCAGGAGGAAATAATGGATATGGAGGGATGGTATTGGTCGAGATTACCGAAGAGTCTCGATTAATAGATATTGCTCCGACTCCCAATGATGCAATTGTGCGTGAAATTAGGGACATCAACAATGATGGACTTGATGAGCTGGTGGCTTATGGTTGCATCCCGCATCCATTCAATGATATGTGCAATTATGACCGTTGGTTTGGTATTGAGCGTTACTTCGGTTGGGACGGCGAGAGATATGTCGATATTTCCGCTACGCTCGATGCAGACGTCTACTATCCTGCGCTCAGTCAATTTTGGGACACCTTTGATGAAACATCCACCTGTGTCCTGCCTTCACTCGAAATGTACGATATGCTGGTTGCCGCCTACATTCGCGGCGAACTGGATGCACAATGGGAACGACTGCAGCCGTCCCTGCGCTGGGGTGGGTGTTCGGTGTCGTCGCTGCAAGATTATCGTATACACTTGTCGAGCTTAGTGCAGTGGGTGGAACAATTACCGGACATTGCCAGACGTTGGTAAAATACGCCGCTACGGATTGAAATCCGCAGCTATCTGACCCGTCCAATGAATGGACGGAACGCCCGCAAATCACAGCGCCCTTTCAATGGGCGCATTCTCCTAGCCGGGCGATTTATCGCTCGGCGCAGATCAAGAATTGTCGCGCAGCCAGTTCTCGATCTGAACCAGTCTTATTTGTTGATTGCATATCGAACACTCGCCAACGGAGAGTTGAATGATGCCAACAATTAGCACACAAGCAAACATCCTGACCGAACTGGCGCGCATCCAGCAAGGGGTTGTGGCGCTGACGGACATGATGAGTCGCGAGCAGTTCTTCCACGAGACAGAGACGCGCTGGTCGCCTGCGGGCTATCTCAAGCACCTCATCCTCAGCATCAAACCGGTTGCCAAAGCGCTTGCGCTGCCACCCGCGCGCATCCTCAGCCTGTTCGGTGCGCCCGCGCAGCCGTCACGCAGTTACGACGCCATCGTCGCGGCTTACGATACGCGGCTGGCGGAAGGCATCCGTGCCGAAGACTACGAGAATGTCACGCCGGGCTTCTATCGGCTGCCCGAAGGCACAACCGACGAACAGCCCTACCTGATCGATACCTGGAACGAGAGCAATACCCGCCTGATTACCGCAGCCGGAGTGTGGGCTGAGGCAGACCTCGATACGCATCAACTGCCACATCCGGCGATTGGCGCGGTGACGGTGCGCGAAATGCTCTACTTCACCATCCATCACAACACGCTGCACTGGCGCGATATTGAGCAATCCGTTGTGTCTGTGTGATGCTACTCCGTTAAGGCGGATTACTCGTAAGAACCTTTGACGTATCGATGGAAGAAGACAACCGACAAAGCAAGAGCCCCATCGCGGTTGGCAGCGATGTTGTGATCATCGTTGGGATAGAGATAGAGTTCGACCGTGCCGCCAGCAGCCTGAATCTGCTCGTCAAGCTGGACAGAGTAATCGTAAGGCACAGTGGTATCTGCCAACCCGTGATGGATCTGCATAGGTCCGCTCAGGTCGCCGAGGAAGCTGTTGGCGGAAAGCGCATTCCAGAAGCCAGGGTTGCTTTCGACCGTGCCGAACTGCGTGACTGCATCGCTCAGCCAACTACGTCGAGAGCCGCCCCGAAACCAGCTTTGGAACATTTCCGGGTAAGAGGCAACCACGCCTGCCCAGATGACCCCCGCGCGGATGCCCTGCTCCGCAACCATCGCCCGAATGGTGATGTACCCGCCCATGGAGTGACCCCACATGCCGATACGATTCGGGTCGGCTTCCGGGTAACGGCGTGCAGAAGCCAGCGCATTCAACACATCGATGACGTAACCGGGGCTGCCATAGGCGGACTCTGGCTCACCTTCTGAGAAGCCGTGACCGCGATAATCGGGTTTGACCACAATGTAATCGCTGCGGGCGAAGGCATCGACGTAAGCGACGTAACGCTCGGTGGTACGGTACTCGTCGGGCGGGATATAGCCATGATTGAAGATGATGACCGGATAGCCGGTTGGGGGTTTAGGTGACAGTGGCACGGTCAGAAGGGCGTAAATTTTCAAGCCGTCCGACAGATAGGAGACGATAGCACGGCTGTAATTGATTCCGGGTTCGAGCATCTGCTCGACGACGAAATCGCTGCCTTCGTAACTGCGTGTACGCAGGCTGGAAATACTCAGGGGATGGGCAGACGCAGCCGCTGACGTGTCGAGCGGGAGCGCAATCGCTGCCTCGACTGGCGGGACTGGAGTGGGCGACTCAAACTCCGAATCCATGATGATCGCGGACGGAGTTGTGTCCTCGACGGGCGCACTGGACTGGAAGCAGCCTGCCATGAGCAGCGCGGACAGGATGCTGAAACCGGGCAAATACCTTCTCTTCATGATCGCGCAACCTGCGAAATCCGATCATCCAGCAGATGAACCTATCTTAATCCGAGATCACCGCTGATGCACCCGCCCGTGTGGTTAGGCTGGCACCAGCGCATCCAGCCGCCGCCCATCTTCCGGCACGACTGCGCGCCAGTAAGCGGCAGACTCGCGCAGCGCTTTCAGGATTGTGTCGTAGCGCTGCGCCGTGCCGCTGAAGATTTCCAGCGTCAGGTAGACATCGCTGATGCGCGGTGGCAGCCCCGGTAGTTCTGGCGCGTCATAGCTCGCCTTCAACGCCTGCAAGACGCGCTTCGGGTCGATGATGCCTGTCTCGTTGAACTTGCGTGTGAACGGGCGATGCGCCGAGACCGTGCCGTCCGTCTGCTGCAAATGCACAATCGGCGAATACGCGCCCGCCATGCGCAGCCAGGCATACGGGTCGCCGTCTTCGGGTCTGGCGAACAAATGCGGGCGCGCGTCGAACGACTCGGCGATCTGGCGCGGCGTCACCTTGTATTCACTGGTGTAGAACGGAAACCACATATCCGGCAGCGTGCGGTCGGCGTTGATGTCTTCGCACAACACCTCGATTTGCGTGGGTGACGGGCGCAGGAACTGGCTTTGCCCGATGGCGTGACCGAGATCAAGCGTTAAGTAAAACGGTGCGCCGCCGCGCGCGAAGACTTCGCGCAGCAGTTCCAGCGCGCCGTTGATCGTCCAGGGCGGCTGGTGTGGCGAATACATCTGCTCGACGCCGATGGACGGCAGTCCCGCCGCCTGGGCTGACTGCGCCACTTGCGCCAGCCGCGCATACAGATCATGCATCGCCGCCCGGTATTGCTCCGGGTCGTGCAGGATGTCCTGCTTGATGGCATGGCAGAAGAAGCCAAGCCCCGCCCCCAGTTCCGCCGCCTGCTTGATCATGACCTCCAGCCACTGGTGCTGGACATGATCGCGCACGCGCCTGTCCGGGTGTGCCAGCCCCAGCGTGGCATACGTGCCATGACCGCTGTAGAAGTTGGCGACGCGCCCACCCGACGCCAGGGCTGCGCTGCGCACCTGCTTACGCCAGTCCGCGAGCGCTTCCGGCGGGCTGTACAGGGGATCACATTCGTTATCGGCGCTCGCCTCGATCAGGCGAATGTCGAGGTCTTTGGCGATTTGCATCCATTCTTGCGGATGCGTCCAGCGTTTGGAGGCAAAGCAGTTGTCGATGGCGAGATGGATACGTGGATACGTCATAGGGTATTCGACGTTGGCTATTGGACGTTAGGCTTGATTTGAGCGTGAAAAGGTGAGGAATGCAACAATTTTGAAAGATTGCCAAGAACCTCACCCTCGTCCCCTCCCTCTGCTTTGCACTCGGTCGCCGTTTACGGAGAGGGGTGCGACTCGTTGTCCCATATCATTGATGCGGGGTGAGGTGTTACTTCGGCAGATGCCAGGGCGATGCTTTGGCGCTGTGGCGCGGCAGCACGGTGAAGCTGCGGGCGATTTCGGTCATGTCGTCCTTGTAAGCGCTTTCGGCGGGCAGCACGACATAGATACGGATACCGCGCTCACGAATGGCGCGGATGTATTCCGGGTGTGGCTTGCCGACATAGCCATCGGTGACGATCAGCGCCTTGCGCGCGAACGGCTTGTTCTCCAGCAGATGGCGCAGCACGCAGTTAATGTCCGTCCCCTGCGTCGTGCGGACTTTGCCGCGCTTCAGTTCGTCCGTCGGCATCGGCTCGACCTTGTTCGAGAACTGGAAGACGGTCGTGTAGCCCTTCGCCGCGTATGGCACGAGCAAGCCGAGCAGGTGTGGCAGCAGGTTCGCCATCGAGCCGGAGACATCGAGATAGACATGCGAACGCGCCGGGCGTTCCGGCGCCCGCGCCCGCACCCAGCCCGGCTGCCCGTACAGCACGCCCTGCACGCCCAGCCGCCGCCGCGCCGTGACCATGCGGTCGCGCGGGTTCGGCAGCACGTTCATGCCGCTGATGCCGGGCAGCAACACGCGCGCCTTGCGCTTCTGCTTGCCCGTGCGCGGACCGAGCGCCCGCTGCAACACGCGCGAAAACACGCGCCGCGCCTCTTCAGACGACGGACCGATGGCGCTGAACCAGTCGGTGAAGACAACGCTATCGCCGCGCTTGCGCGTGGCGAACGGCGGCGCGGGCCACGCCTGCGTCGTGCGCCGCAGCACCTCTTTCATCAGCGGGTCATCCAGCACGCCCGCTTCGCCGTCCGCTGAGTCGTGGTCGCCAATCAGCACTGGTTCGATCACGACTTCACCGCGTTCGATCTTCTGCTTCAGGTCTTCCTTGATCAGCGCCAGGATTTCCTCATACAGCGGCGCTGCCACGCGCGCCTTGTTGTTGCGCGGGTACAGCCGTTCCAGCACGCGCCGCGTCCCCGGCGGACCGACATCGGGATAGACCGGGTTTTCGGGCCAGCCGGGGGGCGGGCGCAGCAGCACGCTGGGGAAGTTATCGGCGGGATTGAGCGCCTCGAAAAAGCCGCGATACTCCGGTCCGGTGAACTGCCGCGACAGCCCGGCATTGATAATCGCGTCAAAGGCGATGTTGTTCGCCATCGTCGCGCGCGGGTACAGCCGCGTATGCGCCAGGATGATGTGCCAGAGTTCGTGCATGACAAGCAGGAACAGATGCTCGTCACGCTTGCAGTATTTATTGACGAAATCCGGGTTGAGCAGCATGTGCGAGCGATGCCCGACTTCGACGGCGGCGGTGGGGATGCGGCGGCTCGCCTTGATGCCCGCCAGACGGCAGAACGTCTCCATCTCGAACGTGGCGGCGGGCAGACACGACAGCAGCCGCCCGATCAACTGGTCACTTTCGATCTGCGTCACACGGCGGACGTTGGGAGGATACATCATGGCACATACTCACTCTTGGACTTCGGAAACATTTGTTGTTCCAGGTTCTGTGTTCAATGGGTGCGCATTTGAGAACATTGAATATAGAACTTTGAACAGGTCAATGTGATTGGAGCATGAAGCGGGCGCGCCGACAACCCGCAATTCGCGGGGGAACTAATCAGAGATGGTGATTTTCAGAGGAGGAAGCGAGTTTTTACGTGCATAGGCATCGCGATTTTCGTTGATGTAGCGTTGAAAGTCCCGCTTCCAGAAGGCTCGAGGATCGATATTGAAGACTCGTCGAAAAGCCTCATACAAGGTCGCATTGTTTTTCTCAAAATAATGTGGGTTGCGAAAAAACATTTCGACATAACCCGCGATAAATTCACCATTGTTGCTAAGGGTGTATGGTCCCCCAATCGGAACTGGCATTCCTCGATGCGCTTTACCCAACCGGAGCAGCTCGTAACGTCCTGCCTCAATTTGCTTGCCACGCGTGAATAAATCGCGCATATCCGCATCGAAGATCACTTTTTGACGCGCATTCATGCGCGGCAGCAGACCCAGTGCGCCAGAGGAATGATCCAGCATATGCCCTAGTTCATGCAGCAAGGGTGCTACACCCGGCTCTTTTTCCGAATACCCCTCAAACAAACGCGAAAGCAGCATTTGAATCGCGTTCTTATCGGGGCGATAACAACCACCTCCGACCCCGCCTGCATCCGCATAAGCCTTTTGTGTTTTATAGAACAGGAAGCGACACTTTACGCGCAGCAGCCAGTCCAGAATTTCAGGTGAGCCGTAAAAGATTTCTGTGAGATGGCAGGCAATCAGGAAACGAATCTCTGGCAGATCGATTTCAGTACCTTGGTCGTCAAAAACGCTCACCTGCAAGTGGTCATGCATCCCGATCTGCGCGGCGCGGGCATAAAAACGGCGCATCGATATATCATCCAAACCGCGACTGAGGAAAAAGTAGTGGTTCAGTGTGGCAACATTTCGTGTGAGCGCAAATGCGAGAAAGGCAAGCTGAGGTGTTTCTGTCGCATATCCTTGCGAACGAAAGCGTTCTGCCGCCGCATATAAATCATCACGCGACACGCGCCCGAACGTCTCGCCCAGATCAATGACAGCATCAAAGCTGGCGAACGGATCAAGACGATCCAGTGTCAGATACCTGTCTCTTCCAAGACTCAGCCGCGTAACCATCATTTCGCCAATCGCCTGCGCACCGCCTCGCCCTCGATACTGCCTGTGTTTCCCGCCTCAGCTTCAGCTTCGACGCGCTTGCGCTTCCCGCCGTCCGCCAGTTCCTCGCGCAGCAGCTCATCGTAGCGCTGTGCCAACAGTTTATCCAGCAACCGAACGCGCTCTTCAGCGTCCAGCATGGCATATGCGTGTGCTACCCGATCACGGCGATACCAGTGATAGAGCCATGCCAGCCCTGCTAAACCCAGTGTCGTGCTGATCATGATTTCCAACGGCGTGCGATAACGGACGATCCAATTGCCATATGCGCCTGGCGAGTAATATTCAAAGGCGTTGTAACCGCACACGACAATTATGATGGCGGTCGATGCCACAACTGCGACGATGAACCGGAGGTTGAGTTTCGTCGTTCGCATGTCCATCTCCATGTACTCTGTTGCGCTTATTATAGCCCCATTTTGTGGCTACTCCACTCAGTTCACTCTCCCGTCGGCAGCCAGGCGTTCTTGACCTGCACCATCAAGATGACTGCCTATCTAATGCTATCAGTGAGAATGAGGGTGAGATGGGTCAACGTAACTCTACCATTCCAAAATGATCGAACCCATTTTACCTACTTACCTGTTGTGCAATCTGAGGCGCATTTTATGTAGAGCTCCTCCCATCATTTGAGTTTCTTGATCAATAAACGCTTGCCCTTCTGTTTCGTCACGATCCAGACTCGCAAGCTCATAGTTAGTGATCGCTCCGATGACAAAAAGAAGATGTAGAATCCTAAGCCGACGCTGAATATCCACTTTGCCGTTTTGGAGGTCACCTTTCAATGCATGATTGTCCAGCTTAGGCTTGTCATGTCCTCCGCCTAAAATCTGCAACACACGGGTGAGAAAACTCTTGGTCGAATATCCGGGTGTCCACCATGCCACATCACAACTGAAAAAATGTGGTCTCCCTTGTTCGTCAGCAGCTTGGAAATCGTCGGCAGACAAGTAAAACTCCAGCAATACATTCAAGGGTTCAGCAGCGTCACGTCCCCATTGAGCCAACCGCACTGCAGCACCTTCACAATAGCGAACAGCTTTGTTGTACAGAAACTTCTCTAACACAGGCAGCGCACGAAGATCGCCTGTTGCTTTAGCAATTGTGTCCGCCGTCAAAAATCGTTTGTGCTGTTCTCGATATGCCAGTAATTGCTCTATCACGTCCGATGCAGCAGGATGAGTTAACTTGATGATCCCCTGAACCGCTGCTATAAAGTTATTGTCATCAAATCCTTCCAGGGCATCCTTTGCACGCTTCAACTCGGCGGGTGCATCTTCTGGAATGACCAAACCGCCAATGCCAGCGTTACGAAACGTTCTCAAAGCCACAATAAGTTCATCCCAACGGGAGTTATCATTCCTGAAGTCAAGGTATTGGAAGCTCTCCAAGCGAGGGTGTAAGTTCACATCGTCAAGCAACAATGTCACAATCGGTTTATTGCAGCCAAACCCAAATGCCCATTCATACGTGACATACTCCGAATGCTTGGCTTCTTCGGTCATGATTAAGATGACTGCGAAAGATGTGCGTATCGCGTTGTCAATTCCTTGTCGCCAATCCTCACTAGGACGCAATTTATCATCAATCCACCAGACTAATCCTGCTTCCTCCAATTTGCTTTTTAGAACTTCGATGAAGCTATTCATCGCATCATCATGCTTGTAAGAAATAAAAGCGTGTGTCATGAAAGAGCGTTCCTCATTGAACTAACGACCGCCATGTTGATCCGCCAGTTCGTTAAATTCACGAATGGCTTCCTGTTCTTGGGCGTCTATCTGCTCACGGTGTTCGTCATAGTAAAGCAGCGCCGCCAACACTTCGCCCTCGCTTAACGTAAAATTGTAGGCAGTTTCGGCAAGCGTCCAACCATTTTTGCGATGGTTATAGGCAATCATCGCCACAGGCACACGCCGCCCGCGAATGTGCGGACGTTCGCCAAACAAGCGCGCCTCGATGTACTTGCTCAAGTCAACCATGACAGGTGCTTGCAAAGCCATGTCTTCACCTCATATTGTGGGGGCATGAAGCACGTACCTCATGCCCCCATACTTATAGTCCCTACTCCCCCGTCGGCAGCCAGACGTTCTTGACCTGCACCGCCTCGCGCAGGAACTCCTCGCCTGCGCCTTGATGCGCGTCTGCCCAATCGACCGCGATGCCGTAGCCGACGAACGTGCGCTTCATGTTGTGCGCCGACAGTTCCTCCACCTTCGTGCTGCCCTCCGCGCTACCAAAGTACCACATGGCGTCCACGTCATCATGTTCGACAAGCGTCTTCGTCAGGTGATCGCGGTCGCCTGTGACGATATTGACCACACCGCCGGGGACATCGCTCGTCTCCAACACCTGATAGAAATCCGTCGCGCTTAATGGATACGCCTGTGACGGCAGGGCGACGACGGTGTTGCCGCGCGCGATGGCGGGCGCGACCAGCGATACAAAGCCGAGCAGCGGATACTCGTCCGGGCAGGCGATGCCGATCACGCCAATCGGCTCATTGACCGCCAGCGTCAGCCCGCGCAGCGGCGTTTCCTGCATCGTGCCGCCGAACTTGTCGCAGTAAGCAGCGTAGGTGAACAGGCGCTCGATGCTCAATTCGACCTCGCGCGCGGCGGCGGCACGATGCAGGAA
>Ga0224723_1001638_pt1 | contig 13295 bp, 10 predicted proteins | sample Balambano_FR2_Me_FD_161647 | JGI IMG/M metagenome (GOLD analysis project Ga0224723, IMG submission 161647) | Freshwater sediment microbial communities from Lake Towuti, South Sulawesi, Indonesia - Balambano_FR2_MetaG | ecosystem: Environmental > Aquatic > Freshwater > Lake > Sediment | place...
CCGCTAACCCAGCCGACTGTGCGTGCAGTCAGGTGGGCTAAGGGAGCATTTTAGCAACCTCTAGCCGCCTCGAATTGTGATGCATCGACGGGGTGGCTAGATTTTTGGGTTTTCCTTCCCATCTACACCCAGGAAAACCTCAAATGAACGAATCCACCTGGAGCGAGAGTCAGTCAGCCTTACTCCAACTGGGCAGTGCGATTGCCAATCCGGTGACGGGTCGAGAGCCAGTCAAGCATCTGCTGATTGGCGCGCCGCCTGCTGTACGCATCACGATTCATCGATTACACGTTTTGGGCTACGCGGAAGCGGGCGATTGGAGTACGCTGCTGGCGCTGCCCGACCAGCCGATCGTGATCACGCCCAAGCCCGGTGATGCGATGAGCAGCCTGATTAAGTACCTCAAGCTAATCGATTAGGTCGAGGCGCGGGGCAAGTTCTGTCACATGCCAGACTTGCCCTGCTGCCTTTACGGCTGCCTGTCGATGTGAATCCGGTTTCGATCGAGGCAATAGCCAACCACTACAGCATTGGCGCTGCGCTGTAGCGAATCACATCAGTGTAGGGCAAACCTGTTTCAAGCTTTTTTAACTTATGTTTTTGACCTATGAAGAGGGAATCAGCCGTTTTCGCAGGGAGTCGGCGCGTTTTTTGGCTGTGGCGTTTTGGGAGTCGTGCTTGAGCACTTCCTCGTAAACTTCGATCGCCTGAGCAATCAACTGTTTTTTCTCGTAGACGAAGCCCAAATTGTTGAGCGCCGTGACGTAATCGGGGTTTTGTTCTAGCGCTTCTTTGTATTGCCGAATTGCCAGATCGTATTGCTCTTGAGCGGCGTAAGCAAAGCCCAGCGCATTGTAGATCGGCGCGATGTCTTCGGGCTTCAGTTCTTTGGCTTTGAGGGCTTTTTGAAACTGGACGATCGCCTGAGAATACAGTTTCTTGTCGAGCAGAATGCCACCGAGTTCGTAATGCTCCTGAGCCGTGCCTTTTTCCTTACTTAACTTCGCTTGCAGGCGCGACAGTGTGGTTTCGACTCTGCGAGTTCTAAAAATTTGACGAAACAAAAATATACCAGCACCCGACAGGATGACCAGCAGGACGCTGAGATAAATGACTGGAAGCAAGCTGTCATTCATAATGCGCTGACGAAGGACTCACTTCTTTCAGACTACACTGCGGCGGCAGCGTTGGGGGTGAGAAACCGCAGATTACTGCCCCAGCACTTTTTGCCACGCGAGCCTGGCAGCTCCAACAATGCCTGCCTGGTTGCCCAGTGCTGCTGGGATGATCTGCAAACCGGGGCGAGAGCTGGGCAAAACGCGGCGATCGATTTCTGCTGCCACCGTCGGCAAAAAGAATCGGGCGCTGGCGCTGACTCCGCCACCCAAAATCACGGCTTCGGGCGTGAGGATGTAGATCAAGCTGGCGAGTCCTGCGCCCAGGTCGCGTCCATAGCGCTGCCAGAAGGCGATCGCCTCAGCGTCTCCTGCCTGGGCGCGTTTGCCTAACTCGTTTGGCTCTAATCCGGTGATGCGTCGAATGGCAGGAACCGAAACATGTTGTTCTAGTGATCCTTGATTGCCGCTATTGCACTCATGCCCATTGGGATTCAGAGTAATCAGCCCCAGTTCGGCAGCGGTGCCGTGCCGCCCGACAAACAGCTTGCCGTCTAAAATCACGGCTCCCCCAACGCCAGTTCCTAGCGTTAGCACAACCAGGTCTTGAAAATCTCGACCTGCGCCCAGCCAAAACTCACCCAGCCCCGCGCAGTTAGCATCATTTGCCAGAACCGTTGGTCTGCCTGTCTTTGCCTCCAGCCAGTCTGCCAGGGGAATGTCTTGCCAGCCCGTCAGGTTAATGGCAACTCTGGCAATTCGTCCGGCGGCATCTGCGGGTCCGGGTGTGCCGACACCCACTGCCACGCTCTGCTGGTCGGGATCGAGCTGTCCGATCGCCTCAATCATCGCTTGCAGCACTGCTTCTGGATAGGACGGCTGGGGAGTGGGGATGCTCTGCGATTGCAGGCAATGCCCCTGCCAGTCAAATCGACCCAGCTTAATTGCTGATCCGCCCAGGTCAATGCCGATTACCTGCCCCTCGATCGCCCCAGAATTGCTGCCCATACCTGCGTGTTTTGTGTGTACCGTGGCTGGTGGTTGTCCGATAATTATACGGTGCCAGCGATATTGCGCTAGCGTGCAAATGTTCAAAATGCAAATATTCAAAATGCAAATATTCAAGAATCGCTCAGTTGACTGCCAATCGTTGAGGGCGATCGTTTGCACCTTCAAAACCGGCACGAATTTCACAGAGCAGAGCTGCAATCAAGCTAAAACTTTTCTGACTCAGCTTCTAATTCGAGAAATTTGATCAGTTCTTGGAGGATGTTTGAAAAGTCAAGATTGTTACCCGAACCGCCCCCTAACCCTTAAGATTGGAGAATTTAGGGGGCATTTTCAGAGCATTTGATACTCTTTAAACATCCTCTTAGACAACATTCAGTCTTTCCTCATCCTGAGCTAGAAAAGCTGTGACACCATTGCGGTAATTTGCAGCGAAGCACTTTGGCAGCACAAACAGTTTGATGAAACCCGCGCTTTGTCCAAATTCCAAAGCGCTGTAAAACACGGTTCGCCGTTGCACCCCGTTAATTTGAGCCGAAAACGATGGAAACAGCAGATGTGGTTGTCATTGGTAGCGGTCAGGGTGGAATTCCATTTGCGGCTGATTTTGCCAAAGCAGGACGCAAGGTGGTTTTGTTTGAGCGAGATGCCCTGGGTGGAAGCTGTGTCAACTATGGTTGCACGCCCTCTAAAGCATTTCTGGCGGCGGCTCATGCCGCTGGTCGGGCACGTTTAGCCGCAAAGCTCGGTATTCACGCTCAGGTTGAGGTTGATTTTCCGGCGGTCATGGCGCGAGTCCGCAGTATTCGCGATCGGTTTAATCAAGGAACAAAACAACGGCTTGCAGGGGCAGGCGTTCAAGTCATTTGTGCGGAAGCATCTTTTGCAGCTCCGCAGACGGTGACGGGCGGCGATGTCACGGTGACTGCCCCAACGATCGTGATTAACACAGGAACGTCATCGCTGATTCCCAACATCCCAGGCTTAGCCGACACGCCTTATCTAACGAACCGTAATTTCTTCGATTTGCAAGAGCTACCGCCGCGCCTGTTGGTGATTGGCGGTGGTTATATCGGACTGGAGTTGGGACAGGGATTGGCGCGTCTGGGCAGTCAGACTCATTTGCTTGTGCGAGGCGATCGGCTGCTTTCGCAAGAAGAACCTGAGGTCAGTGAAACCCTGGCAGCAGCGTTTCAGCAAGACGGTATCATCCTGCATTTCAATGTAAATACCGGGAAAGTAATTCATGCAAACGGCGTGTTTACGCTGACGCTGAGTAATGGTGAAACGCTTGAGGGTGAAGCGCTGCTGGTTGTGATCGGACGAACCCCCAACACCAGCGCCTTGAATGTTGCAGCGGCTGGCATTGAGTTAGACTCACAGGGGTTTGTCAAAATTGACGACCAGTTTGCGACGACTGCTCCTGGTGTTTATGCGATCGGCGATGTAGCAAGACAGCCCGCGTTTACCCATGTGTCGTGGGAAGATTACCGTCGCCTCAAGGCAATTTTGTGCGGTGAGCAGCGAAGCCGCAGCGATCGAGTTTTGGGCTATGCCGTCTATACAGAACCACAGGTTGGGCGCGTCGGTATGACCTCAGAACAGGCTCAACAACACGGCATCAATGCTCGCTGTGTGACGCTGCCGATAGCTCACATTGCTCGTGGCATCGAGTGGGGACACGACCTGGGCTTTTATCGGATGACGATAGACCAAGACACCGATCGAATTTTGGGTGCGACGCTGGTGGGCTACGAAACGGCTGAACTAGTTCATGTGTTTTTGTCTCTGATGGAAGCGAAAGCCACCTGGCAAGTGTTAGAGCAGTCGGTACACATCCACCCGACCTATGGTGAAGCGTTGCCCAGCTTAGCTCGACTGCTGATCGGCGATGATATGCCCTCGTGTCCCAACATGTGAGGAGTAATTCGATAGATTTTTTCAGCGTAAATTCTCTGTCTTTAGATTCACAAGCGTCTGGCGTTAGCTGTGACGCTATGAGCAAAGCTTCAAGATGACGTTTCGATGCGATCGCGCTAGGGTCGAAAGCGCCGGGTTGGCAGCCAACCCGACACTTCTATAGCATAAACCAAACTTAATGTCACAGATTTATGCCCTACACAAGCGAAAGCCGGGGCAGATTCCCGGCTCCAGCAGGTATTGATTTGTTGACGGCAGCGGCGATCGACTTCAAACTCTGGGCGAGGCTGACCATCTCTTCGAGAGACAAAGCCTGACGCGCATCAGAAACCGATTTCTCTGGTTCAGGATGACACTCCACCATCACCCCATCTGCACCGCAAGCGATCGCCGCTCTGGCTAAATTTGCCACTAGCTCTCGCTTGCCAGCCGCATGACTGGGGTCAACGATGACGGGCAGGTGAGTGATTTGCTTGAGGGCAACGACCGCACCCAAATCCAGCACATTGCGGGTGTAAGTGTCGAAGCTGCGAATTCCGCGTTCGCAGAGAATCACCTGAGGATTGCCGTGGCTGAGAATGTATTCGGCTGCCATGACAAACTCTTCGATCGTTGCTGCTAAGCCCCGCTTCAGCACAACGGGTTTATTGACTTCGCCCACGGCTTTGAGCAAATCGAAGTTTTGCATATTGCGGCTGCCAATTTGCAGCACGTCGGCGTGAGCGCAGACCGCTTCAATTTGGGAAATTGCCATCACTTCTGTGATGACTGGCATGGCATATCGATCGCGCACTGAGGCAAGAATTTTCAGTCCTTCTAGCCCTAACCCCTGAAAGTCGTAGGGCGAGGTGCGCGGTTTATAAACTCCGCCTCGGATGGCTTGAATGGGAGCGACTGTCAGCCGACCGGCAACGGCTTCCATCTGCGCCTGGTTTTCGACCGAGCAGGGTCCGCCGACGATTAGCAGGTCTTGACCGCCCACCGTGACGCGATCAGAGAGGCGCACAATGGTTTGGTGGTCGGGGGTAGCTTTTAGTGCGAGTTTTGCTTTTTGCACGGGAGTCTCCTGGGGTTAAATGAGATAGAACTGTGGATGCGGATGCGTGAAATAAAAAACCCGGAGCCTTTGGGGTTCCGGGTTCAGTGAAAGCTTGGCACGGCTGACTTACCCGGAAGTGTTCCTGGTGAAAAAGTAAAAGCCGTAAAACCAATTCTGTAGCGGTAACATGCGATGTCTTGAAGCTGGGTGAATAAAACAAAAACCGCAGATTGCAGTCTGCGGTTCACTCAGAGGTTCCATACAGAGTTGGACTCACCCCAAGTGAACCTCGCTAAACCAAAAATAAAAGTAAGAAGCTGAATGCAGCATGTGGTGTAGGCTGACCCAGAGCAGGTCATGCGGTTCCAATGTGCTTCGACCCTAACAGACTCTTTGTGGCTCCGTCAAGACTGCGATCGAGTAATTGTTGAGATGTCAGGAAAATTTGACATTCGTGAGATGACGGATTCGAGCAGCGAGAATCGTCAGTCATCGCTGCTCGGATAGCTGCGTTAAGCGATTACTGGCAGAGCAACTCGACCAGATCAGCCTTCTTCATCTTGGCGTAGCCTGTAAATCCGCGTGTTTTTGCCATCTTCTTCAACTCATCGGTTGTCAGGCTATTCAAGATAGCCGGGTCTTTGACAACTTCGGGCATCGACTGCGGCGACAAATAGAAAACTTGCTTGAGCGCATCGAGCTTTTTGCCTTTGGTGATACCGCACTTGAGGCTGGCGATCGGCTCTAACGTTTTCCAGTATTGTCGGGGAGCGGCTTCAAGGCGATTTGTGACAACTGCAAGTTTAACGCCTTTGAGCACACTACCGGGCTGCTCAATCAGATATTGCAGCGCTGCCATAATTTCATCTCTGGAGGCGATCGAGAGATTAATTTGAGGAACGGTTTCCCCTGCTAAAACTTGGGTAATTTTGACGGTTTCCTCACTGGAGTCAGCGATGATACACCAAACTCGCTCTAGATTGGCTGCTTCTGCGACGGCATAGATAAACGAGTTGCCAATCACCTGATACTGGTCTTTGTTAGTCTCCTGGACAATGACTGGAATCCAGTTGCGACCGCCGCTTTGATTCAACAAATTTGCTGCCGCCTGGATGAGAAAATCAGGGGCGGTTGTCCCTTCACCTGGACTAATTTCGTCCAGATACAAATGCATCAAATTACCGATATCACTGAGGCTGCTCATTGTAGAAAATACTCCTTTGCTAAAGCCAGATAGTACTCAAACGCTGTTTTGTTGCAGTAGACGGCAGGCGTGCGAGAAAACGCTGCATTGGCAATATGAGCATAGCTGGGAACTTCAAAGACATAGTAATCTCGATTCGCATTGGTATATCGAGGATAGAAGTATCGCAGCAGATCGAACCCCTCCCTTTTAGCTTGCCTGATAATGTTGTTGATCGCCTGATGTGCAGCTTCTTGCTGAGAGGGAGTTGTTTTCTCACCGTTGAAGAAGATGGGGAGGGCGATCGGACCACCATCACCCCTGGCTCTTTGCGTCTCTGGGATGAATTGCTTTATTGCAGTTGCCGCATTTTCTAAAGAGAAAAGGTTATTGTGCTTAGCTGGAATCAAAACAACATCTGCGGCATACACCGCTTGCTGGCTATAGAAACGCCAATTGGGAGGTGAGTCAATCAGAACATAGTCGTAGTCCGCTGCGAGGGAATTGAGTTTTTGATGAAGCGCATGAGATTTGAGCAGCTGTCGAATATCCTTCTCATCTGCATCAACTAGCGTTTTGTCGGCAGGAATGACATCAAATCCAAATTCTTTTCCAGTCTGCTTGTGTCTGAAAGTGTAAGCCTGCATGGCAGAGCGAATATCCACATTTTTATTCACCAGAGACTGATAAACGTCGCCTTCACTCAGCGGCAAGCCAATCGAGCTGGTCAGATCCTGCTGGTTTGGATCGAAATCGATCACTAAAACTTTCTTGCCAAATAGAGACAGAATCGACGCTAAATTGATGGTGGTAGTTGTCTTACCAACGCCACCTTTGTTGTTGTAGACTGCCACGATCAGCGCTTTAGTCGGTTGATCAAGCTTTTGTTTGATTAGGGCTACAGTGTCATCAATGTTGTCTGAATCGAGCTTGAGGCAGGGAGTAGCCGGGTGGATGACCCGATCGTGCTTTCTAAAAAGCTGAATATGAATGGAATTGGTAATAATTCCCCACTGTGCTGTTTTACAGTTTGATGCAAGCAAGTATCGCCTCAATTGAGTGACTGTGTTTTTATAACTTGCTGAATCTTCTGCTAAATTAATGTCTCGCCCTTTCAGCTCAACGAGTAGATAAGGATTAGATTTGGTGTTTAGAAAAACATTGTCTTCAACGTTTTTCCGCGCGGCGTAGTCAACCGGTCCGGCACCGCTTTCATATTGTGGATAGACTTCGCCCTGATTGAATCCTAAAGCTTCTAAAAGGCGTGTTGCAAAAAATTGATCAACAATTGGTTCTTGAGCATTGTGCGGAATGCTCTGTAAGGTTGCACTGAGGTTAATGGATGGCATGAGCAAAGAGATGGAACGATCGCCTCTTGAGGACTCAACTACAAAGTGCCCTGCGAGACTCTTTTCTTATCTCTCATCACCACTGCGCCAACCCGGAACTTCACGGAAGTCACACACAAGTTCCCCGGAAACAAAGCGCAGCAACATGAAGCCTTTATTTTGCTCCATGTTGCTGTGCCGGTGAAACTGATTTCTAGCAGTGCTGGCGCTTAAGCGTGGCAGCAGTCGCCGGGTTTGGGAGTCGAAGGTGGCACATCCATTGCCGGATTTTGCTCAAAGAAGCTGACCGGCTTGAGCATAAAGCCGATGTAGGAAGTGGGCATGACGGGCCAATCTTCGGGACGGGGGATGTGATGGTGTCCGAAGGTGTACCAAACGACGAGGTCAGTGTCTTCGACAGAGCGGTTTGCCTGCGTCCACTGAGGCAAGCCTTCGCCGCCCGGATGCTGGTTGGGATAGTTGCCCGCCGGGAATTTCTCATCGGGGCTGTAGGGCGTGATCCACAGATGTTTGGTCATGAAGCCAGCCCGCTTGAGGATAGCTGAGTCAGGGTGAGCGAAAGGCAACAGGTTTTCACCGGGAGCCAACTTGTAGCCTGCGGCTTGACCCAGGCTGTTGATTTTTGCAGGATTGACGATTTTCCAGTAGCGTCCTCTCAGGGGATCAGCGAGGCGCTGAGCTTGCTGCTCGGTTGCCAGCAGCGTGGACTGGGCGTAGCAGGCGTTGCCGTGCGGGTTGTCAGGTCCCAGTGGCACTGGCTTTGTATTGACTTCATACACCGAGTTGCTGCTGCCATCTAAGTCAAAGTCGAGCCGCACATTAAAGAAGTGCTGGTGCAGGTGAGCGTTGAGCTGCGGGGCAATCAGGGTGCCATACTGGGGCGTAACTCCGGGAGCAACAGCAGAGGTGTTGACAATGCCGGTCAGCTTCACCTCGTACTGAATCGAGCCGTCCTGATAGAAGTACCAGAAGAAGCCGTACTCGTAGTTGCCCACGGTGGCAATGAACGATACGACCAGACGGCGCGATCGTCTCACCTCCGTGTGGTTTGTCCGCCAGTCCATGTGCTTCCAGAGAATGCCGTAGTCTTCTTCGTGCATACACACGGCGTTCTCAATGTGCATGATGCCGCCGCGACTGTTGTGCAGAAACGCATCAAAGTAGTGAATTTCTCCTAAGCAGTCGCAGCCCAGCGTCAAAGAGTTTGCCAGCATTCCTACGCCATATTCGCCCACATCAAAGGCATTTTTGCGGTAGTGGTTAGAGCCACCGACGCTCGGATCGTTGTAGGGTACGACCATTTCTGCCAGCGAAGCCCGATAGAGAATTGGACGAATTTGTCCCTGGTCTTCGTAGCCAATTTCGTAGAGCACCAGCCCTTCGCGCGGCGTAAAGCCAATGCGGAAGTGCCACTTTTGCCAGGAGACTTTGTAGCCGTCTACCTGAAAGCTTGCGCCTTCGGGCTGAACGATTTCCAGCGGCTTCAGGTCAGTGCGGAACTGGGGAATGTATTCTCTAGCGTAGTTTCCGGGCTGGGGCGGTAGCGGCACAACGCCGTAGTCTTCGATCCGCAGCACCTCCATTTTGTTGAGGTCTACGATCGGCACCACTCCCTCGATCGGGCGGGCATAGCCGTTGTCGTTGGGTTCCGATCGCACCCAGCAAAAGGCGCGAGACAGCCGCAGCCCCTGCTCTGCTTGGATGCCAAAGTTTCCGGCTGACCAGGGATCGACCATTACCAGATTAAAATCACTGATGCCCCGCTTGCGGAGGGCTGCCTGAAACTCTGGATTCGCTTTGACCGCTGCTTCACACTCCAAAAACTCGTCGAGCATGATGTTGGGCTGCACGCCGGGAATGTGCTTCCAGGAAATGACAGCTTGATTGGTGAGCGAAACGATCGCCTCGTAGGTCTGCCCGGTGGCATTGTCCAGCAGCACCAGGAACGCTTCACGGTTAATTCGATCGCCCGTCTTAAAATTTTGCACCACACTCTTGGGTGGCTCATGCAGCACGATCGTGGCAAATCGATAGCCATTGTTGATACTGCGATCACCTGTGACAATAGCAACAGCAGCCGTAATTTCTGCCGCCGTGAGGGGATCAAGCGGATGCTGAATCGCTGTGGACTGCTGAGGCGCTTTTGGTAACGGCGTAGTGGTCATACGAATTTCCTGAAATAGCTGATTTCTACGAGGGAAATACCAGGAAAGGTGCCCAGTATATTCGCCAAAAATGGGCAGGATTTGAATTAAGCTAGTCTGTCTGTAAATCCAAGACTGTACGAAATACTACCATTCGCAGACAATTGATTTGCTCAAGGAGCTGTGCCAGTCGAACAAACGCCCAATGGCAATGCTGAAACTGCTGGAATTTTGAGAGCTTAGGATGTTGGTCGTTCTCAACAGGAGGCGAGAGGCTGATGGAGTTTGAGCGATCGATCGACGGCTTTCCTCGATTAGAAACCAAACGATTCAGCCTGCGTGCCATCACTCTGGCAGATACCCAGGCGATGTTTCGGGTCTGGTCTGACGAGGAAGTGATGCAGTATCACGACCTGGAGCCGCCCAAATACGTTGAGCAAGTGCAGGGGCTGATTCACCGTTGGGCAGTGCGATTCAACAGCAGACAGGGGATTCGTTGGGGTATCGTCAGAAAAACCGACAACGTATTAATCGGCTCTTGCGGCTATCGCTACAAAGATGCATTTGTGGCAGAGCTGGGGTATGAACTGGCAAAAGCTTACTGGCGGCAGGGTGTGATGACAGAAGCACTCAAGGCGATCGTTGTCTTTGGCTTTGAGACTCTAAACCTCAACCGCATTGAAGCGCGAGTCATGCTGGAGAACAACGCTTCGACGCAGCTCCTCAAGAAACTGGGCTTTCAACAAGAAGGCATCCTCAGAGAATATGGCTACTGGAAAGGGCAGTTTCACGACCTGCGGTTGTTCTCGTTGCTGAAGCGAGATGCGGTTGGCGATTAGCGGTTAGCTTTTGGCTGTGTAACTCATGCGGTTGATGCGCTGCAAATTACGTCGCCAACCGATTGACAGAGAACAAACTCGGCTGAATGTTTTGCAGCAAGGTATTGCGGCAGTAGAGCGAGTTAATCGATCGTTGCTGTTCGCTGAGTCTGGACGCTCTGTTATACAAAAGTTATACTGCGTCTCAGAGATGTGTGGGACTGTGCTATCCGACACAGACAGCGCATCTATCAAAAGGTTATTTTTTGTTAAATCTACCTTCAAGCTTGCAGGGAGTTAAGCGGGTATGGCTAGGGCTTCAGCTTCGTCTTCCCCTCAGGAAAACATCACGCTGGCGGAACTGATTCCGCCGCGAATTCTGCCTCGCGTGTTGGGGCGGTGGGATCTGATCGTGGTTTACATTTCCATCATCTATGCCAGCTATGGTTCTGGACAAATGGCGGGTGCAGGCTGGCAGGCGATAAGCATCTGGCTGCTGGCGTACCTGATTTTCCTGGTTCCTGCGGGCATGTGTTCGCTTGAGCTGGGCAGCGTCTTTCCCGAAGAGGGTGGCGTTTACGTTTGGGCGAGCAAGACGATGGGCAAGCTGGCAGGCTTTATGGGCGGCTGGCTGTCCTGGATGCCAGTATTTGGTGCTGTGACTCCCTGGACGGCGATCGTCGTTTCTTATCTCTCGACTGCCTTTGGCTGGGAGCTACAGCTTTGGCAGCAAGTCGGACTGCAAGTTGTCGCTGCCTGGATCGGCGTAATTGTGGCGTTGTTTAGCCTGCGATCGGCTCAAAAAGTGGTCAATCGCTTGTTCTACGTTTACGCTGCGCTGTCGATTTTGAGCTTTATTGCTGCCTTAATTTATGTCAGCGCCAACGGCTCTGCGACACCGCTGCCGTCTCTGGGCGAAATGGTGCCTAACCTTCAGGAGAATGGCGCGATTTTTGCGCTGGCGGTGCTGCTGCTGCTGGGCGTAGAAACCCCGTTCAACATGGGCGTAGAAATGAAGTCAGTGCAGCAGTCTGCACCCTGGATGGTGTTTGGCGGATCGCTGATTCTGGGGGTGTTTTACCTGCTAACCACTTCGAGCGTGCTGATGACAACGCCGCTGGGTGAGGCAGACCCCTATGTATCGCTGGCAAATCTCTATGGCAGCGTCGGCTGGGGCTGGATGGTGGGAGCTGCTGGTTTTCTGTATGCCTTTTGTGCGATCGCCCAGCATGTTTGCTATCAGTATTCTTATTCGCGTCTGCTGTTTATTTCGGGAATTGAAAAGCATTTGCCCAAAATTTTTGCTTATCTTGACCCCCGGACGCGCACGCCCGTCACTGCGATTCTGCTGCAAGGCGCAATCATCACGGCAATCATCCTGGTGATGTATTCCAACGCTGACTTGACCGTGGCAACCCAGGTGCTGCTGGCTTCGATTACAGTAGTTTGGTGTTTGTCAAACTACTTCTTTATCTTCCCGGTGGCGATCGCTCGCACCAAGTTTGCTCACCTCTACTCAGAACCGGGTCGCGTTGGCTGGAAAATTCCGGGCGGCACATTCGGTGCCTGGCTGACGATCGTGCTGGCGACGATCGGCAACACAACTGCGATTTACTACTGCTTTGCCTCGCCCTGGGTGGCTGAGCTAAGCGTTGGGCAGTGGGCACCCAAGGTCGGGCTGGTGTCTGGGGTGGCGATTGCGATCGGACTGTTGATTTACTTCATCAACCTGAAGCAGTCTGAGTCAGTCAATGTCGAAGACGAACTGGCGCAGTATGCCTTCCTGGAGGACAGCGAGGGCAACCGCTCGTGATTGGTAAGTTTCTCAAAATGGCAGCAGCGAATTTGCTGCGCTACGGCACTCGCACCGCACTGACGGCGGCAGGGCTGGCACTGGCAATCGCTGCTGTTTTGTTTGTCAACGTGGTGGCACTGAGCTTTGAGTCGGGGACTGCCAGCGTCTATCGCTATATCCGCAGTACTCCGGCTGGCGTGGGCAATGTCTGGGTGACTCCCGCCAGTGGCTTTCAGCTCGATGCCAGGACTGGATTTTTTGCCGCGTCGGGCACACTACCAGAAGCGCTGGCAGACCGGGTACTGGCTGCGAATCAAAGCGGCGGCGAGAAGGTGCTAACCGGGCATCTGCCAGACAGCGAACCGCCGATCGTGGTGTATGGCTGCTCACAGTGTCAAACGGTTTCGCTCAGCCGCATTGCCGCCACATCGCTGGGTGTGCAGTCGGGCGATGCCCTGCCGATCGCCCCATCTGTGCGAATCGATGATACCGACAGCGTGCTGGATCTGGGGTCGGGTGGCTTGATCGAAATGCCGCTGTCGATCGCCCAGCAGCTTCTGAACCTGCCGCAGCAGGTGAGCTGGGTGATGCTGCACAACACCGACTTGACTCCGCTGCGGCAGTTTTTGGACGGGCAAAATGCTCTGGTGACGACTGACCCGACAATGACCGATGCCAGCAAAGCGATGACTGCCTACGTGCTTGAGCAAAAGCTCAGTCGCGCCGACCTGGTGACGTTTGATGTGAAGCTGTCAGCGCTGTACTTCAACCAGGCAACATCGTCGCTGCTGGGCTGGCTGGCGCGGATCACGCTGGGACTGGGCTTTGTGCTGATGCTGTCTGCGGCGCTGCTGAGCATCGAAGAACGCCGCCGCGAGTTTGGCATCTATGCGGCAGTTGGGGTCAGCAGCGATGTGTTTTACC
>Ga0224723_1001639_pt1 | contig 13295 bp, 13 predicted proteins | sample Balambano_FR2_Me_FD_161647 | JGI IMG/M metagenome (GOLD analysis project Ga0224723, IMG submission 161647) | Freshwater sediment microbial communities from Lake Towuti, South Sulawesi, Indonesia - Balambano_FR2_MetaG | ecosystem: Environmental > Aquatic > Freshwater > Lake > Sediment | place...
GCTGATACTGTGTCGGACAAATCGGAAAATGATCATATCCCCACATACTCCTCCAAGTCCTGCAAAAATAGAAACAAGAAGAATATTATGACTCTCAGCCAGAAAATACAATGCGATCGTCGAAGACGTAAGCGTAAGTGAATACACGAATCCTACACCAGCGAGAAATGCACCCAGATATCCCAGCTCGCCTGTTCTGATGAGCGCATCCTGAACAAATTGCTGCGAAAAAAGCCATATACTTGTGATAATACTTAGACTAAAGAAGAACAGGAAGCGGTATTTGAGCATACTATCCATCCTAGCATAGATTATCTGGCGGATATAGTTGCCGATGCCTGATGATTTGTTTCAGATTTCAGCGAGGTGTATAGTTCTCTTCCGAAATCAGCAATCGCGTTATTGGCAGTCTCGCGATCAGGGAACTGCGTCAATACGACAATGATATATGCTCGATCGTCCACGGCGAGGATTCCTGCGTCATGACTGTAGTCATCAAGCTCTCCAGTTTTATGTGCCATCGTGATTCCTGCTGGAAAATAGCGAGTCAATTTGTCATTGAGACGTTGATCGCGCAGTATCTTCTGTTGTTCTCTGGCGTATGGCACCTCTTCTTTCCATATTCGTCGGTAGAACGAAGCGATATCCTCAGCTGTAGTCTGAGGCGGCGCATCGTGTTCGCTAAGCCGTGACTGTGTATATCCCTGCCCTGTCATCCAGGTCCTGACAGTGCTCAACCCGAGTGTTTTTGCGAGCAGAAGAGCGGCATCATTATCTGATATCGTAATCATGCGTGTGATAGCGTCATCGACGGTCAGCGAAATAGTCCGGTCTTTTTGGGGTGGATCGAGTGAAAAATCTGAATACAACTCTGAAAGTGTGGACCGCATATGGGTTGCCAACTCAAGACTTCCGCTATCGATACTCTCGAAAGCAGTTCCCATCAGCCATAGTTTATATAAGCTTCCTGCGGTGTAAGGATCGTCCGTGCGATAGGCATATCTGTCACCGTTTGTCAGCTCCTCGATGAGGATAGCTACTCTCCCATAATGTTCAGCTTCTATTGTCGTTCGCAGAGATTCGGTCAGTGGATGGAGTCGATGACGAGCATACTCAGGTTGTTGTGCTGTTGATGCATTTTGTAAAGCAGGAATAGCTATCTGAGTAGATTCTTTGGGTTGGAAAATCTGCCAGCCCAAAATACATATCCCCAGTGACAACAGGCTGCATACGAGGATCCTTTTTCTGCGTTGTGCTTTTTTCTTAAGAAGCCGTCGGGACACAAACGCCGTCATGTATGTATACTAACATAGAGTATAATCGGGCTATATGCCACTTGCTACCCTTCTCCGTCCCGAGACACTCGACCAGGTCGTCGGCCAGCGACATCTCATCGGCGAGAAGAAACTGTTATCGATGATGTATCACTCACGGAGTGTGACATCTCTGATATTCTGGGGACCGCCGGGGACTGGCAAGACGACACTTGCGATGATCCTCGCACAGCGTGCAGGGCTTCCCTTCTATATGCTCTCCGGCGTAACAGAAGGCAAAACTGAGCTTGCCAACATACTCAAAAAACACCGGAATGATGGGAAAATTGTAGTGTTTATCGATGAAATCCACCGCTGGAACAAAGCTCAGCAGGATGCGCTGTTGGGACATGTTGAATCGGGAAAAATAATCCTGATGGGCGCAACGACGGAGAATCCTTCGTTCTCAGTCAACGCCGCGCTCATGTCGCGCATGCGTGTTGCTGCACTTCGACTGCTCGATCAAGAGGATCTCGAAACCTTAATTGATCGTGCAATGGCACATCTGCAAACTGCAGGAAAGAAGATAACGATCTCTGATGAAGCACGTCATACTGCCCTCATGCTTTCAGGTGGAGATGCGCGTATACTACTCAACGGGATAGAGTTGGCATGTGAGCATGCTGTTGACGGACAGGAGGTTTCCAAGGAGATGCTTGAGGACGTATTCCTGAGAAAGTCTGCTGCACTCTATGATAAGAAAGGTGAGGAACATTATGCCACCATTTCCGCGTTCATCAAATCGATGCGTGCGAGTCATGTTGATGCTGCATTATATTATCTGATGCGCATGCTCGAGGGAGGAGAAGATCCTCTGTTTATCACCAGACGCATGATGATCTTCGCATCTGAAGATATTGGAATGGCAGACAGAGGAGCTTTAATCCAGGCATATGCAGCGCATAGTGCAGCAAAAGAAATCGGTATGCCCGAGGCAGCCCTGATACTTTCTCACGGTGTCGTGTATCTCGCGAAAGCGAAAAAATCGCGCTCAGTTGCCAACGCACTTCTTCGCGCAAAGAAAGCAGTACATGAGACGCTTGATGTCAGTATTCCGCTTCATCTGCGCAATGCAACCACACGCTTCAATCAGGCAAACGGATACGCTCGAGGCTATACGTGGGGTGAAGAGTTCGTTGGGATAACTGATCCGACACTGCCCTATTTGCCTCCCCCCTTGCAGGATGGAGATATCTGGAAAGAATAATCCTGCACGATTCTCACATAACTACTGCCATGCTCTCACCCCGTCATTCTACGATTGCGTCATGAATCAGCAGCCTAGTTCCCGAGTTGAGCTGTTACATCATCAACTCAATAAACTGTATTCTGTGGAAGTGCAACTCAGCGATACCCTTCCTGAATTTATGCAGCAGGCAAGGAGTGATATGCTCCGTGAAGGAATCCGTCAGCATATCGACACGACACGCTCTCAGCGCGATCGGATGTATGCGATCTTAACGAATCATAACGTTGACACCGATGCTCCTGATGAAGATCGTGTCATGAAAACGCTTCTTGATGATACGAAGAGTTTATGTCGCACGATAGACGACGCCGAAGTAAGAGATATCGCGATCCTCTCAGGTGCAACCAAAATCGAACATTATGAAATGGCCGGATATCTGTCGGCGATGAATCTGGCACGAGAAATCGGAGAGGACGATACCGCTGATCTGCTTCAGGAAATCTATAATGAAGAACAAAGTGCAGCCAGACAAATGGAAGGCTTGGGTGGATCAAAAGGAATCGTTGAACGCGTGAAAGAAGCAATCACTGGCTGAGTATTTCTCCATGCTATACTGAGAGTTGTGTCTGAGAAAGCAGATAATATTGCAATCGAATCATTGGAGGAATGGCATACATGGCTGTCGGAACATGCTGACCAGACTTCCGGGATCTGGGTAGTCTACCCGAAAGGAGAAAATGCAAGATTCTCTTCAAACGATCTGGTTGAAGAAGCAATCTGTTATGGCTGGATAGACTCGAAGCCCGGTAAAGTCGATGGGACACACACGAAACTGTACTTTGCTCCCCGCAATCCGAAAAGTAACTGGTCTGCAGTGAATAAGGCACGTGTCGCGAAGCTTGAGAAAGAAGGAAGAATCGCTCCAAGAGGTAAGCAGATGATTGAAGAGGCGAAACGAAATGGAGCATGGACTGCGCTTGATGAGGTGAGTCAGCTTGTCATCCCACACGACCTTGCCGAAGTACTCAAAGTATCTACTCCTGCAGACATCTATTTTGAACAATTCCCTGCTTCAACAAAACGCGGGATTCTCGAATGGATCCATAATGCCAAAACTCCGCAGACGAGACAGAAGCGCATAGTCCAGACCGCAAGCCTCGCACGTGATAATCTCCGCGCCAACCAATGGCCGCGGAAGTAATAATTCGCTCTATCGATATGGCTGATGTCATAATTGAATCAACATGGAAGACAGCGCTTGAACAGGAATTTGTTTCACCCTACTGGCATACACTGAGTAGTGCGATTCGTACCTCATACCTCACACAGACAGTCTATCCTCCCCCCAGTCAGGTATTTCGCGCATTGAATGCATGTCCCTTTCCGCAGGTGCGTGTCGTCATCCTGGGACAGGATCCGTATCATGGGAAAGGTCAGGCAAACGGGCTGTGTTTCTCTGTTGCTGAAGGTATATCTCTTCCTCCGTCACTTCAAAACATATTTCGAGAAATACACAATGATATCGGAGTAGTACCGTATCCGTCCGGCGATCTATCACGTTGGGCAACACAGGGCGTGCTGCTGCTGAATAGTGTATTGACTGTCCTGGCAGGCAAGCCGGCGTCACATGCTGGGCTTGGATGGGAGACATTCACCGACAGTGTGATAGAGGTGTTGTCAGAAAAACGTGAACATATCGTATATATGCTCTGGGGTAAGTATGCGCAGAAAAAGGGAGCGATTATCGACCGGACGCGCAATCTGGTGCTTGAGAGTGCTCATCCTTCACCCTACTCTGCGCCCAAATTTTTTGGGAATCGTCATTTTTCGCAGGCAAACACATATCTGGAGTCATATGGACAAAAGCCCATTGATTGGCGATAGCCTGCATACGATATGATACGTGTATGAGAAAAAATATCGGCACATGGGATCGGATTGTACGGTTATGTATCGGGTTGTTTTCGCTCGCACTCGGAATCTGGTGGGTGCAGCCGTTGTTTATCATCATCGCACTGTTTACCTTCTTTGAAGCCATTTCCGGATGGTGTGCGTTCTATCAGTTGATCGGAAGAAATACCTGTAGCCTACCAAGAAATATTGCAAAAAAAGCGAAACCTAGAAGTCTAGTGGCCTAATCATTACAGACAAGGCTTTACATTACAAGCTAAACCTCATATAATACGGTTCGACTGAAGATAAAAAAGTAACTGCTCACCTTGTCCGCTTTTATTTCTTCACCATACAACCATGACAACAGCGCTGCGTGCCATGTTCAAATTTATCTTGAAAAGAAAGGTCTTCTTTGATCTTTTCTGTATAGCAACGCTTGTGGCGCTTTCCCTCTTCCATGTCTTTTATTTTCTGAATGCGGAGGCGATTGTGACCCACTATCCTGACTGGTTTGTGCAGGCGTTTAGGGTAAAAATGCTTGACGCGTATGGATTTACCTCATGGACACACGTCTGGTCTAATGGGATCAGTTTATGGAAGTCTTATCAATTTATTCCTCATGTGATCACTCTTGGAGTATCACACCTGTTTGCAGTTGATATCCCCAGAGCGCTTGTATTGACTACGATTGGTGCCTTCGTCTTCTTTCGGATCAGTACGTATGTCGTGCTCAGGCTGCTTAAATTTTCACCATTTACTTCACTGTTGTGTACTCTGCTTACGTTTGTGATTGCGCAATTCTGGAGCGGAGTTGCTGACTTCTCAATTCTCTTTGCGTTTATTGCTTTTCCGGTTTATCTCTATCTTTGGATTCAGTTTTACAAAGGGCATATTGCCTACTGGTACCCGTTCTTTGTTGGTATATCGTTTTATATCCATCCCACACTTGGGGTGATTAATGCGGCACTTTGGGCGCTGGGAGTTATCTTCGGGGAGCGTACGATTGTCCATCGTTCTACATTGATTCAGGCTGTGATTTTTCTTATCGCTTCATCACTCTTCTGGGGTCCATTAGTTGCCAAAGAATCATTCCTGTATTCTAATACCAATTTGGCAAGCCTCTCGTTTCTCAACACAGTATTGTCTCAGTATGAGTATTTCGGGTTGAGTGCTGCGATTATCATCGGGCTTGTTGTGTCGCTGATTCGTTACCTTTTCCCGGTCTCCAGAGAGTATAACTGGACGAAGCCGTTATCATTATTTTTTACTGGATATTTTCTCCTTGTCATCCTAGCAACACAGGTTGAACTTCCGCGATTGATAGCTCAATTCCAGTTTACTCGCGGCGTATCGCTTGTTGGAATAGGCGTGTGTTTTTTGATTGCGCCGATGGTGGCGTATCTGCTGTCAAAACAATCCCTTCTTGTCCGGATACCTATCGTTTGTGCTGCGATGGCAGTAGTAGTCCAAGGAATATATTTTTCAAGTATTTTTTCACCAAGTCCCAGTATGCATGCATTTGACAGACCGATCACTTCATTTATCGATGCGTCTTCAGCATATCCGATTGATGCATCGCGCGTATGGGGTCCGCCAATTGATAATGCAAGTTATTTTTCTCCACTCACGATACGTCTGCCTAACTCATACATGGGACATCTTGAGCCCAACCAGCTTTCGCCTCGTTTAGGTCAGTTAATCAGTTATCAGAATTATACTGATAAGATTCCTGCATCACATCTTGACAGGATAACTGACTATTTCAAAGTCAGCGGTGTAGGGACGGTATTTTTTGAGGCAACTTCCCCGTTCACCAAAACGCTGTTGAGCGAAGAAACAGGCTATATCACCGAACGAGTACTCAGTCTGGATCGTTCCATCTGGTACGTATTCCGGGTCCCCTGGGGCCCTAGGCAGGCTGTAGCGGTAGATGATGATCTCGTATCGGAGTTCGCGCCTTTTCCGAAAGATCTTATCATTGAACACCCTGCAGACCAGGCGCGTCTTGATAGCTATATCCATGAATTCTCACAGTCGGTCTATGACAGCAGAAACATTCCTTTACCAGTTACATATCCGACCCAAACGAGTCTGTGGATCGACATTCCTGCCAGTGCAGCGGGGCGCGTTGTGTATGTCAACGAAAGTCATGACAGCGGGTGGAAGGCAATCCTCAACGGAAGCGAAAAAAAGATTTCCCCTGCCGGACCACAATATATGACCATTACAGTTGACGAGGGCGATTATGGAACGCTCGTCCTCTCCCATTCGTGGACGATGCGAACACTCGTAAACGCAGGTGGTATCGCTGTTCTTCCGGTGATATTACTTCTTGCACAACTTCCATGGAAACGATTTCCTGTCTCAGGGCTGCGTTTGCTTCTCAATAATCGAGCATCCCGCAGCGTTGTACACAATGAGCGCAGCATAAAAACAAGGAGAAAAAGAAAATGAAAATTACCAAGATTCACTCACTGAATAATACCGCGTTATTGTTTATTTTGATTGCGCCATTTACAGTGATTTACTATGCAAGCTTTATTTTTAATCCGCAGCATATGGGAAATTGGTTTTTGTACGGTGTGCAGTTGTTTGCTGATATTATCGCAATAGCTATCGTCGGATCATTATGGATTACGATTATTCTCGATCTTCTTCAGCCTGAATATCACAAAAGACAAAACAAATATCATGATGGATGGCTCAGCAGTTACAAACCAAAAGTTGACGTATTGATTCCTACTGCCAATGAGCCATTCGATATCGTATCCGAAACAATCAAAAAAGCAATCGCGATGGATTATCCTCATAAGACATTCGTTCTTGACGACGGGAAATCTCCACAGGTGAAGGAGCTGGTTGAATCGCTGGGCGGATATTACATTACCCGTACCAACCGAACCAAAGCAAAATCAGGAAACCTCAACAACGCACTCAACACCCTGAGTAAAGCAGAATTTTTTGCAGTGTTTGATGCTGATCATGTACCACGAAAGGCATTTTTGACTGAACTGCTTCCGTTTTTTGAGAATGAAAATGTTGCACTCGTCCAGACTCCGCAGCATTTTATCAATACCGATAATTTCATAGCATCAGGCACTGCGCAAGCGCAGGAATTGTTCTATAAGTATATCCAGCCTGCAAAGAACAGTTATAACTCATCATTTTGCGTAGGAACAAATATGATCTATCGCAGAAAAGCAATCGATGATATAGGAGGGATAGCGTTGGTCGACCACTCAGAAGATATATGGACAACAATTATGTTACATGAGAAAGGATATGATTCTATTTTTTATAACAAAATTCTTGCAGAGGGAAGAGCGCCAGAATCGATCCAGTCATTCTTCAGACAGCAGAATCGATGGGCAAGAGGTGGATTTACTCTCTTTTTCACACATAATCCCTTGTTTATTAAAGGGCTTACACTTGATCAACGCCTGCAATACTTTTTCTCAAATATTCATTATTTCAGCGGATTTGCAATTCTCATCTATCTTCTTCTTCCGCTCGCATACCTGTTGTTTGGACTTCATCCGTTGAATAAACATGTAGGAAATATGTGGTTTCTGCATTACCTGCCATTCTTCATTACAGTGTACTTCCTGCCGTTCTTTTTGCTGGGAAATCTCAAATTATCAACGATTAGTACATCTCTTGCGAGTTTTGCTCCTTATCTTCAAGCATTCTTCTCGGTGATTCTTAAAAACTCGTACACCTGGGTAGCGACAGAAGCGCGCAACAGTCTCAAGACACCAATTATGGCATACCTTTGGCCGCACGTTTTTATCATCATATTGACCCTTTTCGCAATTCCTATCGGGTGGTATAATGTAAGTGATCTCCCAACGACTATTGCCACGACGATCTGGGTCATCATCAACGCGACGCTCTTGTTCCTGTTTATTAATAATGGGTTACACGGAGAAAGGAAATAATCGAATGAACAAGCAAACAGTCTTTACCTATGTCATCAATGTAGTAGTGCTGCTTCTGGTGGGAATGATCGCTTTTTCGGTTGCTACCATCGCGATGACCAAGAAAGTAAATGAAAGCAGAAGCAGTATTGACAGCGGAATAAAAGCAACGATTGCCAAACAGGCTGTTCCTGTGCTGTCACTCTCACGCGGTATTATTACAAGGGTATATGTTCGCACAGGCGATGAAGTAAAACGAGGCGATCTGCTTGTTTCCATGACCAATCCTCTTCTTGAAGACAGGGTAAGAGTATATCAGCAGTTTCAGGAGAACGAATCAGCCCAGACAGAAGCTGGACTCGCACGAAGCAGTCTCAACTATCTCACAATCAGTGCGCCAGCTGATGGAGTAGTCGGAGACGTATTTGTCACAGAAGGTGCATCTGTCAATGAATTTGAAAAGGTCGTTACTCTGTTCTCGTCCCGGGATGTACGCGTGCTTGCTGAACTGACTGAAGACCAGTTCCAGAACGTACAGCGCAAAAATGAGGTATTTATCTTCAGTAGCCGTCTCGGGCAGACCTTCGCCGTAGTCCCCAGTATACTTAAGCCAGATCAGACTACCCCGCTTCCACTGCAGGAAAAGAAAATCGGTATGTTTCTTACATTCAAAAATCAGGCTGACGCATCAAGTCTTCTTAACAATGAAGATGTAGAGCTGCGTTTAGACAATCAGGACAATACTGTTAGAAAACCCGCAGATATATTCGTAGATTTCTGGAACGGGCTTATCTCACGCCCCACAAAATAAATGCGCCGTATTGGACTGATTGCTATCGTTTGCAGTAGTATATGTATTATTGTCGCGGGAATATGGCATCTGCTACGCGTTCCGCATGCACCATCGGAAAATTCACCTCAGAAAGCTATGCATAATCTCGCTACTGTCGCCTCAAATCAATGGTACAGCAATCTCTATACCGCATTTCCGACACAACCTCTGTATGCTCTTCCGCTTGGATATCGCCTTAGTCAGAAAGGAATCGAGATTTCGACTCCACGAGTCAGTTATCAGCTTGACAGTATCACTGCGCCATTTGAGAGACATTTCACGATACGAACTGAAAGTCCTTTTGAGGCACCTCGAATTGTATCGCGGGGAGACTGGAGTGTAGGGGTAGAAATGAAAACAGGTGCAGGCAATGTGTTCCAGTGGACGATGTCGAAAGGAATACCGGGAACAACGATACGACTTTCTTCAGAAACACTGATTCTGGAAGCGGCTGATGACATATCCGTCTATGCGCCAGACAGCAACTCTCCTGTGGATATAGGAAAACAGTACGTACTATCCGGGTTCCGCATGCAAGTAAAGAAAATGACATATTTGTTTTCTTTACCTGAAGAAGCGAAGGTGAATATTGGGCGAGATACCATCACCTTACAGAATGTCTCACAACTGTCTTTCGTAGTGCTTCCTGATGACGCTGACGAAAACGTATGGCGTGAACATATGCCTGATATTACCGGAACTCAGGTAATGTGGGCGATGCATCAATCGAAACTGACGACACAGTTCAATATTCTGCATAATGGACCAAGCCCTGTTATTGCTCTGCTTCCTCATCAGCAGGACTCTCTTGCTAATCCTCTGTCTGTGGTCGGATCATATCAGACGATACGCGGCAGGATGAAAGCGTATATCGCATCAAGATTTACTATGCAGCAGCAGGTCCCTGTTACGCAAAAGGGGTTTCCCGCGTTGAAGAGCGAAACATCACATATTACACAGGCATTAAAGGAAGATGTGCATGCGTATCTTACTCAGGCACCACCGGAAAGTAGAAACTATTTCTATGGTACGTGGTTGGGAAAAGGAACGACACTTATTCTGCTATGCGAAAGTCTAGGCTTGACGGCCGAAAAAGAACAGCTTACTGCATATCTGAAGCTCCGTCTTCGAGAAGGACTGGAGCATCTGCGCTACGATGAAGACCAGACATCTATGGTCTCAACAAAGCCTGAATTCGGAAATGAAAAGTTGAATGATCATCACTTCCATTACGGCTACTTCATACGTGCTGCTGCGATTCTCAGCATGAATGACACCAATTTTCGTGATGAGATCCGAACTGTAGTAGACAGTCTTGTCGGTGATCTCGCGACAACAGACCGCAACAGTACTCGTTTCCCCTTTTTGCGCGTTTTTGATGTATACGAATCCCATTCATGGGCAGACGGATATGCGAATTTTTTTGACGGAAATAACCAAGAATCGACATCTGAGGCGATTCATGCGTGGTGGGCAGTGTGGCTATGGGCAGATGTCACACGCAATACTGAGCTGAAAAATACTGCTATGTATCTATATACAAGCGAAATTACCGGAGCAAGGTATTACTGGTTTGGCGACAACGGCATGTATGTCTCGCCATACGGACATGCGATCGTATCAATCCTCTGGGGAGGTAAAGTCGAGTTTGCTACATGGTTTAGTAACGCGGTTGAAATGAAATACGGCATCCAGTTTCTCCCCTACACGCCTGCGTCAGGCTATCTCTCTTCCCTGGCAAGCGCAAGTGCGATGCGTACGGATTTCGAGCGCTCTGGAGGATCGTTCATCAATCCATGGGGTGATCTGTTTTTGATATTTACCTCCTTTTATGATCCTGAGATTGCGCAACAACAGGAAGAGAAAGTCATTCGTCCTGAAGATAACACCCCGGAGTCGCTTCGTTTGTATATGGTAGCTCTTTCAGCACAAAGGAAGTAGAACTCTGAAGGTTGACCCTTTTCCCTCAACTGTCTGGACCTGGATTGTTCCGCGATGAGCTTTTATGATTTCTGAAGTGATGTAGAGTCCAAGTCCAAGTCCAGGATAGAGCATACGTGCAGGGTGTATCGATCTGAAGAACCGCTCAAAGACATGAGGCGCATCGATCATGTTTGTGACCCCAAATCTACGAAACTGATCACAGCTTGGCGAGCGTTGTGCTGTATTGAGAGATACTCTACAACATCACGTATGCACTGAAGCAGATCAGTTTCTACACGTCAAGACGTACGCTGTCTCTGTCGAAAGACAAGCCATCGCATCATTGATGCATATGACATGAAATGATGTATCCATATAATATATACAGTACTGTACATAATTCTCAGTTGCAGTACAATACAAGGTATGGAAACACAAAAACAGTTACTTTTTTATGGAGCGCAGTGGTGTGCAGATTGTAGAAGATCAAAGAAGCTCCTCGACGAATACCATGTTTCTTATCGATATATCGACATCGACGCTGTAGAAGGTGCTGCAGATGAGGTAGTACGCATCAATAACGGACTTCAATCTATCCCCACCATATGCTTCCCTGATGGGACCGTACTTGTCGAACCCTCGAATGCAGCACTTCTTGCTGCTTTGAGACGATTAGAGTATATCCCCACACTCTGACCGCTTTACAAACGCAATTGAGTTGCATTATAATCAATGCATGAACAAGAAAACTATCATTGGTGTTATTGCATTGATCGTAGTTGTAATTGGCGGAATATACGCATATTCGCAAAGAAGTACACAAACTGCATCACAAAACATCCGAACTGATAGACTGCAGCTGACGGCGTCATTTTATCCGCTCGCATTCCTAACGGAGCGTATCGGAGGAGAACGAGTTGAAGTCGCTACGCTCACTCCTGCAGGAGCAGAGCCCCATATATATGAACTTACTGCGGGCGATATCGTCAAGATCCAGCGAAGTAAACTTCTGATACTCAACGGTAATTTTGAGCCATGGGCAGCAAAAATAGCAGAAAACGTCAAAGGATCAGGAGTCATCATTCTGAAGACAGCAGAAGGTCTTGCTACACAGGAAGCAGTTCTTGGCGATGATGATGCTGAGGATGTAGGTTCTCATGTATCAGATCCTCATATTTGGCTTGATCCGACGTTGTTTCGTAAAGAAGCGGATCGTATCGCACAGACCTTGGTGCAGATCGATCCTGCCCACAAAGACTACTATGCTCTTCGTCTTAGAGAACTGACCAGTGAGCTTCGTGCGTTGGATGAAGATTTCCGCTCCGGACTGAACACATGTGAAAGACGAGAATTCGTCACTTCGCATGCGGCATTCGGATATCTCGCTTCACGCTACGGATTGATCCAGAAGCCAATAGCGGGCATTTCACCCGAGATAGAGCCTTCTGCCCGCGCGATGGCCGACATCTCAGACTATGTACGAATACAAGGAATCCCTGTCGTGTTTTTTGAGACCATGGTGAGCCCTCGCTTGTCCGAAACAATCGCACGCGAAACCGGCGCGATGACGTTGGTGCTTGACCCGATCGAAGGAATCTCAGATGATGATAAACAGAAAGGCAAAAACTATCTGACAGTTATGCGCGACAATCTCGCTCACCTTCAGACAGCGTTAGGATGCACCAAATAAATCACTCTCGTACTATTGTCTCTCTCGATTCCGTTTCATTTGGATATACTAAGGATGAAGTGGTGCATCAGGCAAGTTTTGATATCCATGCAGGAGATTATATCGGTATTGTAGGTCCAAACGGTGGCGGAAAAACTACGCTACTTAAGCTTATGCTTGGGCTTCTCACTCCTCACAAAGGAAGTATCCGTCTTTTCGGAGACACTCTCTCACAGTTTCGTCAGTGGGAAAAAATAGGCTATGTCCCTCAATATAGCGGAGTAACAAACCAGAATTTTCCGATTACTGTAGAAGAGGTCGTGATGATGGGCCGTTATGTCACAAAAGGATTGTTTCGTATGATTGATCGCACGGATCGTAACGCAGTCGAGGAAGCGCTTACACAAGTTGATATGCACTCATTTGCCAAAACGCGTCTTTCTGATCTCTCCGGCGGACAGCAGCAGCGCGTATTGATTGCCAGAGCGTTGTGTGCTAAACCTGAGATTATTTTTCTAGATGAGCCGACCGCGGGAGTTGATGCGAAGACACAAGCGCA
>Ga0224723_1001640_pt1 | contig 13280 bp, 10 predicted proteins | sample Balambano_FR2_Me_FD_161647 | JGI IMG/M metagenome (GOLD analysis project Ga0224723, IMG submission 161647) | Freshwater sediment microbial communities from Lake Towuti, South Sulawesi, Indonesia - Balambano_FR2_MetaG | ecosystem: Environmental > Aquatic > Freshwater > Lake > Sediment | place...
CACGTCAAGGAACACGTCCCAACCATTCGAACGTAAATCCATGTAAATCGAACGGGCAAGATGCTTGCTCAGGGCGCGGCGATAGGAAATGAAGACGGTTTTCTGTGTCATAAGAGCGTCCGCTACACGATTGATGGAATGTTTTTAATTTTATAACAGGCGGGCGCTTCATGCCATGAAAACAGATGCATTCGGAAATGGGGGCATCACATGATCGGCGTGAGTTAGAGCAGTGATTGTTCTTGTAACGCCCGTTGGCCGCCTCGCCGCAACGGACTGAAAGTCCGCTGCTACTTGCTTCAGAAAGCCCACTAAAGGGGCTGGAAGACAAATCGAATCGCTCTTCAACCCCTTCAGAGGGTTTCCAAAAAAAGATAGCCGGGGATTTTGAAGCCCTGGTAAGCTCTATCCCTGGCGCTGCCACTGCAAATCATCTCCCAGACCCGAAAGATGACCTTCTTAAGATTTTGCCCCCAAATCCGAATGCACCCCATGAAAACAGGTTTTTCCGACATTCCGCTGAAGCCTGGTCGTACTCCGCTGACATCTCGACCCATTGTGAATTGTCACCGTGCGTGTCGAATGCATTTCAAGTGAGTGCATTCCTGTATGACACCCACCAGACAACCAGAAACGTCGGCAGCGTAGGGGAGGCACTAAGGCGCGCAGCGCCGCATGTCCTCCCGTGCCCTATCAAGTCGTAAATTGGCGCGCACCAAAGTGAACTGCACCCGTGTTTCAAAGGGCTTTTTAGCGCGCGGCCAGGTCGCTACGAGGCGGCATCCTCGCCCCGAATCAGCGCGTCAACCCCCGGCGAGTCGCGCAGCAGCGGCTCGATCCCGGTCAGAAACGTGATCGCCTCTGGCATGGCGGCGAACAGACGATAGCGCACCCCGGCAAACTGATGGCCGACACCCGCCAGAAAGCGTTCCATGCGCCCCGGATGCACATAGACCGACCAGCCGGTGCGCTGCTGGCGCAGAGCGCGCATCATCGGCTGGATTTCGCGCAGCGTCATGGGGCTGGCTTCCAGCCTGCGCGCGTCGGTCAGCGTGTTGATCAGCGGGCCGCCGGGGCCGTTGATCTCATTGGCGCGATCGCGCATCGCCATCGACTCATCTAGATACGCCAGCAGTTCCTCACCGGTCAGCACGCCAAAGTGCCGGGCGAGGATAATCCGATTCTCCAGCAGCCAACTGACCTGATATGGCATGATTTAACCCCCTGGTGCTTGGCTCGATCGGGATCGTCTTTTTATAAACGAATCTTACACCCACGCGGCCCGATCAGAGCGTTAACGTCGTTCGCCGGTCGCGGATTGATCCGCTGTCGCGGAGGTGTCCGCCAGCCAATCCGTGGCCCAGGCCAGCGTCGCGTCAAAGGCGGCGTCGGGTGTGATCACAGGGGCGTAATCGAAATCACGCGCTGCCTTGTGGTGATTGAACCAGAAATCACGCGCGGTGGAGGCGACGACATAACGTGACAGCGGCACACGGCTGTTTTTCTCCGTGGGGCGCAGACGGTAACGGGTTTCCAGCGCGCTGGCGATCCCCCACGCCACGCTGAACGGGATGGCCCGCACGCGGTGGCCGATCTTCAGCGCCTCCAGATAGGGTATAAAAAACTGGAAAAAATTTCCGGGCGGCGCATCGGTGATGAAATAGGTCTCACCGGCCAGCGGCGATCCCGGCGCGAGACGCTGCGCGGCCAGCCAGTGCGCGTGCGCCACATTGTCCACATAGACATGCGTGAACTGCGCGCTGCCGTCGCCGATCCGGATCATTGCGCCGGTATCCAGCACGGATCGCAGCACGGCGGGCATCCGGTGACGGTCGCCAGGACCGTAAATCCCGGCGGTGCGCAGGATGCAGGTGGTCAGGCCGCGCTGACCATTGGCCGCCCGGACGATCTGCTCTGCCTGCATCTTGGTCGTGCCATAATAATCGAGATGACGGCGGGCATAGGGCAGTGTCTCGTCGCCATCGCGGATCGGGCGGCCGTCGAACACCACATCGATGCTGCTGGTGTAGATCAGCCTGCGCACGCCGTGGCGCTGGCAGGCGTCGATCACGTGCTGTGTGCCGCGCACATTCACGTCATAGATCGGCTGCGGGCGGCCCAACTGCTGGCTGATCAGCGCCGCGCTGTGGATCACCGTGTCCACCCCCGCGCAGGCGGCGGCTACCGCCTCGGCATCGCGCAGATCGCCGAGGATCGTCTCTACCGCAGGATCGACCGAGGCGTTCAGGTCAAAGCTGCGCACATCCGCGCCCTGCTGCCGAAAATAGCGCACGAGGCTGCTGCCCAGAAATCCGCTGCCGCCAGTGATCAGGATGGTCATGATAATCCCTGTAGGGTCGAAGAAGGTTTACGTTCCGCGCTACAATACCCACGAACCGGGCGACATCACAAGCCCGGTTTGCAAGGCGCCCGGTCAGAAATCGTGACAAGGGCGCATCCTGATCGGCGCGGCAGCGTTAAGATGTCGCACAAGATTGCCAGGATAATCACTTCACAATCGACGAGATGATCTCATGGCCGGGGTCAGAGATCGGGAAGTAATTGAGACACGGGTGTAGGGACAGGCACACGGGTCTGTCCCTGTCCGTGCGCCTCTCCTGGCAATTTGAGGCAGCCGTACCGACAAGATTGCTGGATGCACGCACATAGAGAATGATGTACAATCCCTATATGCCACCCGCCCTCAGTCGGCCTCGACAAGGGTCACATGGCGCAAACCGAGACCGTGCGCGAAAATTCGTTTCCCAGTTATCGGACGATCTTCGCCCCTCGGCGCAGCACTGATTCGGAAGTTCATTATGTTTTCGCAATAGGAGATGGCCCGTTGTCTAAGTCACGCACCGAACAACTGGTTGAACGTCTGCGGGACCTCCAGGCCAGTTCAGGCGATGTGGAAGCTGCCGCTGTCGTCAGCGTCGATGGCCTGAGCATGGCCTCCTCGCTGCCAGCAGGCATTGAAGAAGATCGCGTGAGCGCCATGTCTGCCGCCATGCTCTCCCTGGGCGAGCGCATCTCGTCTGAGCTGGGGCGCGGCGAGCTGGAACAGGTTATGGTCAAGGGTGAAAACGGCTACGTGATCCTGACCGCTGTGGGAGAGGAAGCGGTGCTGACCGTGCTGGCGCGCAAGGACGCCAAGCTGGGCCTGATCTTCCTCGACGTCAACCGCACCGTGGATGCGCTGTCGCAGATTGTTTGATCGTAGAGGTTAGTCATCGTAGAGGATCGTCATCCCTGTGCTGGAGCCAAGCGGCCTGTATTATCCCAACCGCTTTGCGCGCTGGTTTCTGCTGGCGATGGAAGATGTGATGGGCAAACACGGGTTGAGCGCGATCCTCAACCTGGCGGATTTGCAGGCCACCATCGATCATCTGCCGCCAGATACGTTGGCGCGTCAGTTTGATTTTGCCTATATGGCGGCGCTGAATGAGGCACTGGAGACGATGTACGGCGCGCGCGGCGGGCGGGGCATGGCGCTGCGCATTGGCCGGGCCTGTTTTTCCCGTGGGATGAAACATTTCGGCGCGCTGGCCGGTATGTCCGACCCGGCCTTTCAGGCTATCCCGCTTGATCAGCGGGTCGAGGTCGGTGTGCGGGCGCTGGCCGGCATTTACACGCGCTTCAGCGATCAGCAGTCGATCGTGGAGGACGCGGGCGAGCATTATCATTTTGTCACCGCCTACAGCCCGATGTGCTGGGGCCGCAGCGCCGACCGCCCGGTCTGCCACGCGCTGGCGGGCATCCTTCAGGAAGGGCTGCGCTGGTGTTCCGGCGGATATGAATTTCATACCCAGGAGATCGCGTGCCGCGCCGCCGGCGCCGATCAGTGCGTGTTCCGCATCAACAAAAAGCCGATTGGGCAGTGAGGATGAAGTCATTAGCGGTTAGCTTGTTAGCTATGAGTCGGCAGACGTGCGGAAAAACATGCGGCGAGGCGCTTGTGAATGGATGCCGTGTTCTCGCGTCACATTCCTCTGCGCATGATTAATGTCAACAGTCTGTTCGGAAATACTGCTGATCCCACAACGTATGACTCTGAACTAACTGCTAACAGCTAATAACTAACAACTTCCTCGCTACAAGCTATTCTTCGAGGTGCAAGAGTGGATAAGCCTCAGATTTTGATTGTTGAAGACGATCTCGACCTGGCGGAAATGCTGAACGCCTATTTCCGTGTGCAGAATTACGAAGTCCTCACCGCCGCGTGGGGTGAGGAAGCCCTCAACATCAGCCGCGATCACGATGTCGATCTGATCGTCCTCGATATCCGCCTGCCGGACATCGACGGCTACGAGGTCTGCCGCCAGCTTCGTCTCCAGCGCCGCACGCAGGACACCCCGATCATCTTTCTGACCGAAAAACGCGATCGCGTCGATAAGCTCCAGGGCCTGGAACTGGGCGTGGTCGATTATATCACCAAGCCGTTTGATATTCAGGAACTGCGCCTGCGCGTCCGCAACGCCATTAACCGCGCCAGCCGCCAGACGCTCGTGAATCCCGTCACTGATCTGCCTGAAGGCGTGATGGTCGATGAACGGCTCGGCACACTGATCGGCAGCGATCAACGCTGGGCGCTGCTCCAGGTGTCGATCAACAGCCTGAACCGCTTCCGCGAGATGTATGGTTTCGTGGCGGCGGACGATGTGCTGCGCGCCGTCACGCTGATGGTGCGCAACGCGGTGCGTGAACATGGCAACGCCGACGATTACGTTGGGCATGTGGGGCCGGAGGATTTCATCATCATCACGCGCACGGAGAATGTGCAGCGCATCCGCGAGCGGATCGAGTCACGCATTCAGCAGAGCCGTGAGTATTTTTACCCGCTCAAGGATCGGGACAAGGCGCGCGAGGCGATGGAGGCCAATCACCTCAAGCTGGTCAGCCAGGTGATCGACCACAACGCCCCGCCGTTCGAGACGATCGACGAACTCAAGGAACGGCTCAAACCCGCCGCCACGCCGTGATCCAGCAACGCACCCCTGGGATGGGACAGGCACACGGGCCTGTCCCTACTAACCCGCCCTGTTTACGCTACGCTCACTCCTCATCGCCGACCGACGGCGCGACTTCGGTATCGATCGCCTCGGCGTCGATCACGATCGGCTCATCATCGGCAGCCGCACGGGCGCGAACCTGCGTGTCGTCGTCATCCGCGCCGGCATCGTCCGCGTCGATACGCTGCCCCACGCTGATCCCGACTGTGGTGGCGGCCTGCATCAGCAGCGTCAGGCGGTCGGCCATCGAAGCCGGATCGGGATGGAGGCCGTCCTGGAGCAGCGCCGTCTCAAAAACCTGCTCGATCACCGCCTGCGCCAGGGGATGATCGCCGCGCTGAGCTAGCAGACCGCTCAGGTTGTGCATCAGCGGGTGGCGGGGGTTGAGTTCCAGAATCCTGACCGGCAGTTCATAATCGCGGTCGAGCAGGCGGTTGAGCCGGAACATATTGCGGCTGCCGCCGGCCTGATCACTGACCAGGCGCGCCGGGCTGCCGGTGAGCGTTTTGCTGGCGCGCACCTCGCGCACCCGATCGCCCAGCACAGCGGCGAAGCGCGACCGCAGCGCCTCGAAATCGCCCTCTTCAAGCGGCGGCTCACTGATCGAAGCCTCATCGGTCGGCGTGCCGATCTCGCTCAGATCGAGGTCGGCCTCGTCCGCCCCGCGCAGCCTGTGACCTCGGTAATCGGCCAGGCTCATGATCAGCGCGGCATCGACCGGATCGGTGAAGTACAGCACTTCAATGCCACGGGCGCGGAAGGCGTCCAGATGCGGGCTGCGGCGCGCGCTGGTAAAGTCATCGCCCACGATGTAATAAATATCGTGCTGGTTGGCCGCCAGCCGATCGACATAATCGGCCAGGGTGACGAATTGTTCGGGATCATCCGCCTGGGTGCTGGGGAACATCAGCAGCGGCTCGATGTCGGTGCGATCCGCCGGGGCGACAATAATCCCCTGCTTGAGGAAGCGCCCGAACGCCAGCCAGATGTCGCGGTATTTGTCCGCGTCCTTTTCCGCCAGGCGCTTCAGTTCGCTCAGGACTTTATTCGTCAGCGTCTTCTTGAGATTCGCCATCACGCGGTTGGCCTGCACGCTCTCTCGGCTGACGTTGAGCGGCAGGTCTTCGCTATCGACCACGCCCTGTACAAAGGCCAGATATTCCGGCAGCAGATCCTTGCTGTAATCCTGGATCAGCACCTTGCGCGCGTAGAGCTTAAGGCCGGCTTCCTTGCGCGGGCTGAACATGCCCAGATCGACGCCGGACGGCACATAGAGCAGCGCGTAGAATTGCAGCGGCACGTCGGCGCGCATGTGGATGCGGTGCAGCGGTGGGTTGAAGTCCAGCGTCAGCATTTTGTAAAAGTCGTCGTACTGCGTGTCGCTGATCTCGCTGGCGGGCTGACGCCAGATCGCGGTCTGCTTATTGGTCGCGTTTTCTTCGCCATCGACATAGATCGGGAAGGCGATATAGTCGGAGTGCTTGCGGATGATGTCCTTCAGCTTCCACGGCTGTGTGAACTCTTTGGCGTCGTCCTTCAGGTGGAGGATGATGTCCGTCCCGCGCTGATCCCGTTCCGCCTCCTCGATCGTGTAACTGCCTTCGCCGTGCGATTCCCACACGCAGGCCTGTTGGCCCGGCTGATGAGAGCGCGAGATCACCGTGACGCGATCCGCCACCATAAAGACCGAATAGAAGCCCACGCCGAACTGACCGATCACCTCCTGCGCGGAGATCGCGCCGCCGTTGGCCCCGCCGCGCATGGCTTCGATAAAGGCTTTCGCCCCGCTGCGCGCGATCGTGCCCAGATTATGGATCAGATCGTCGCGCGTCATGCCGATGCCGGTGTCGCTGATCGTCAGCGTGTTGGCCTCCGCATCCGCCCGCAGATCGATGCGCAGTTCGGCGTCAGGGTCGAGCGCGTCGCGGTTGGTCAGCAGTTCAAACTGGGCGCGGTGCAGCGCGTCGGATGCGTTCGAGATCAATTCACGCAGAAAAATCTCGCGGTCGGTGTACAGAGAATGGATCAGGATATTGAGAAGCTGCTGGATTTCCGCCTGAAACGTAAACGTTTGCTGCGTCATAAGGGCCTCGCTTCTGCTTGTTCTGCTCACAAATGGGATTAATCAAAATCTGGCACAGTTTGTACCACACGCGCATAAGAACGGCATAAACAGGCGGTCGCGGGGTATCAGGCGGAATCACGTCAAAGGCCCACGTCCCGCCGGGGACGGCACACGGGCACGTCCCCTACGGAAATTCACCGCGTCGTAGGGACAGGCCCATGCGCCTGTCCTGGCCCGTGCGTCTGTCCTAGCGATTGGATCGTCGTGTCTATTCCCCCACCTGACCTATCTTGCGCGCAATTTAAGCCGCGCCATCTTGACAGGCAGGCGGTGAATCGCCGATAAATGATGACGTTCTGCGCACTGTCGTTGCGTGTTGCGTGATACCCTGGCGATAAACAACCCCTGATGCGCGGTCAGCCTGGCCGCCTGAAGTGCTTGCGAAGAAAAAAGGAACAAAAATGACCCCCGAACAGTACCTTGATGCGCTGATGACTCTGCCCGCGATCTATGGCCCGAAAGTGTCGCCCGATGGCAGATACGTGGCGTGGACGTGGATCCGCACCGCGCCCACGACGGAGGTTTACGCTGCGCCGACCGATGGCTCCGCCGCCCCGATCCGACTGACGGACACACCGGAAAACACATTTTTCGTCAGTTGGACGCCGGACAGCCGCGCTGTGCTGGTGGAACAGGACAAAAACGGTAACGAGCGCGCGCAGTTGTTCCGGGTTGATCTGGACGCGCCGCTGACCCTGAAGCCGCTGACGGAGGAAGACCCGAAATTTTATCTGCGTGGCGGCAGGCTGCACCCCAACGGTAAATGGCTGTTTTATGGCGCGAACTTCGATGCGGCTACCGGCCAGGAGATCGAGCAGACCTGGGTCTACCGCCATGATCTGGAAACCGGTGAGCGCGTGGCGATCGCCAGGCCGGAGAAAGCAGGCTGGCCGATCCCTGCTCTCAACAGCACCGGCACGCATGTGATCTACTCACGCAAGGACCTCCATCCTTCCGGCAGTCAGGTATGGCTGGTGGATGTGGAGGGCCAGTCTGACCGGGAAATTTACAACGCGGGCGCGGATGTGAAGGCTTTCGGAAGCTGGCTTTCGGACGGGATTCACGTGCTGATCCAGGCCGAGACGCCGACCCACACCCGCCTCGGCGTCTACGACACGCGCGACGGCGGTCTGAAGTGGGCGATCGATGACCCCAAGCGCAATATCGAATATGTCTACACGCCGGAAAACAGCAGTTGGATCGTGGTGGTCGAAGTGCAGGCGGCCCGGCTGATCAGCTACCTGTTTAACCCGCTGTCGCTGGAAGAACAGCGGCCTGATCCTGTGCCGGGGAATCTGCTGCTGGTCGGCCCGGCGGCGGGCGGTGACTGGGTGGCGCTGCATTTTTCTTCCGCGCAGCCGCACGATCTGGTCAGGGTCGCGGTGCTCGATACGAAGGTCGAAAACTTTGCCAGCCTCTCCCGCGTGTGGGAACGCACCTCGCTGACGGCGGGGGATTTTACACGGGCGGAAGATTTTCGCTGGAAGGCGGCGGACGACCTGGAGATTCAGGGCTGGCTGTACCGGGCGCAGGGCGGCGCTCAGGGCGCGGCGCGCGGGACGATCGTCTACGTCCACGGCGGGCCGACCGCCCACAGCCTGGATGCGATCAACAATCAGATTCAGTTCTTCGTGCGCCAGGGCTTCAACGTGCTGGACCCGAATTATCGCGGCAGCACCGGCTTTAACCTCCAGTTCCGCGACTCGATCAAGGAGGACGGCTGGGGCGGGCGCGAACAGGACGACATCCGCGCCGGGATCGAGGCGCTGATCGAGGCGGGGATCGCGCAGCGCGGCAAAGTGGGGATCACCGGCACATCCTACGGCGGGTATTCATCGTGGCACGCCATCACGCATTTCCCGGTCGATGTGCTGGCCGCGTCCGCGCCGGTCTGCGGCATGACCGATCTGGTGATCGATTATCAGACCACGCGGCCCGATCTGCGCCCATACAGCGAGGAGATGATGGGCGGCACGCCGGATCAGGTCCCGCAGAAATATCATGACCGCTCGCCGGTCAATTTCGTGCGCGAGATCAAGGGGCGGCTGCTGATCATCCAGGGGATGCAGGACCCGAACGTGACGCCGGAAAATGTCAACACCGTGACGCAGGCGCTCCAGGAGGCGGGCGTGGAATATGAGATCGTGGCCTTCGACGACGAGGGGCACGGCATCATCAAGCCGAAAAATCAGCGCGCGCTTTATCCGCAGTTGGCGCAGTTCTTCGCCACCGCGTTCGACAGCCAGGGGTGAAGCCTGCCATGCTAGGCGCAAAATTAGGGCGCGGAGATGATCTGCGCCCTTTGCGTCTTTGGATCGTCGCGTTTCTCGCTCAGCAGCGACGACCTGAGCCACACGCTTTGGCCCTCCTCGTGGACGGGGGCCTGCTCCCTAATGCGTGTTCAGAGCAATCCCGTTGAGTCTGGACAGGTTGCAAACGCGCTTTCTGAACTGTAGAGCGCACAAAACGACGGTTTCTGATACGCTTGACTCATCACTCGTTACTCGGAACTTGCATTACCCGGCGCTTTCCGGCGTGGGGAACGGAGTCGGTTCCGGCGGCAGGGTGCGATAGGGCGGGCACGAAGCCGGGATCACGATCGGCGTGCCGGGCCGGATCAGGCGGGTGTTTTCGATCTCGTTGGCCTCGATCAAACACTGCGGCAGCGCGTCGTAAATCTGCCCGACTTCATCGAGCGTATCGCCGTACTGCATCACATAAACCTCGCCGTCCACACCGCCGCCCGCGCCCAGGGTGCTGTCCGGCGTCACAATGGCCGGCACCAGACCGTAAGCCGGCGCGTCCGCCGGGATGATCAGCACCATGCCGGGCATCAGGCGGCTGTTTTCCAGCCCATTGCTGATCTGAAGCGACACCACGCTGACGTTGAATTCCTGGCCGATCGTATCGAGCGTGTCGCCCGGCTGCACGATATATTGATCGCCTTCCGGCAGACCGCCGCCCGCCCCCAGCGATTCGTCCGGCTGGGTCAGCGCGGGGAATTGGCCGTAGCCGGGGGCGTCTTCGGGGATGATCAGCACCGTGCCGGGGAAGATCGTGCTGTCCTCCTCCAGCTCATTTGACAGCCGCAGCGAGATCACGCTGATGTTGAGTTCCTGCGCGATCGTATCGAGTGTGTCGCCCGGCTGCACCACATACGTTTCCCCTTCAAAGCCGCCGCCCGCGCCCAGGGTCTCATCGTCGATGATCGGCGGGAACTGGCCGTAGGGCACGGCATCGGCGGGGATGATCAGCACCGTGCCGGGGAAAATCGTGCTGTCGTCTTCCAGGTCGTTAGCGATGCGCAGCGAGACGATGCTGACATTATATTCCTGCGCGATCGTGTCGAGCGTATCGCCCGGCTGCACGACGTATTCCTCGCCTTCGCCCCCGCCGTCTTCGGCGCCGCCGCCCTGACCCGCCTCTTCGGTGGATTCGGCCAGCGGGACGGTTTCTTCGCTTTCGTCTTCGTCGTCTTCGGCGCCGCCGCCCTGACCGCCGGTGAGCGCGGGGAAGACGCCGTAGGCTGGGGCGTCTTCGGGGATGGTCAGCACCTGGCCGGGGAAGATCGTGCTGTCGTCCTGCAAGTCATTCTCGATCTGGAGTGACACCAGCGAGATATTGAGTTCCTGCGCGATCGTGTCGAGCGTGTCGCCGGGCTGGATGATGTACGTGCCGCCGGTGACGGCCCCGCCGCCCTGACCCGCCGTTTCGTCCTCGTCATCCTCGCCCTGCGCGGAGACAATCGCCGGAAAGACACCGTAAGCGGGCGCGTCCGCCGGGATGATCAGCACCATGCCGGGCATCAGCACGCTGGTGTCTTCAAAGCCATTGGCGATTCGCAGCGACACCAGCGACACATCGAATTCCTGCGCGATCGTATCGAGTGTGTCGCCCGGCTGCACCACATACTGATCGCCCTCGATTGCAGCGCCGTCTTCGGCCCCGCCGCCCGCTCCCTGGGTAGAGTCCTCACTCACGATGGCGGGAAACTGCCCATACGGAGGCGCATCCGCCGGGATCAGCAGTTCCAGGCCGGGGATCATATCGAGGCTGGTCAGGTTGTCGTTCGCCAGCCGCAGCGAGACCAGCGACACATCAAAGGCCTGCGCGATCTCATCCAGTGTGTCGCCATACTGCACCACATACGTGCCGCCACCGCCGCCCGCTCCCAGCAATTCGGCCTCGGCCTCGGTCGTCTCAAAGCGCGGCACTTCAACTGGCAGTGTGCCGTTGTAAGCCGGGCAGCTCACCGGGACGGTGATCACCTCACCGGGGAAAATGGTCTGCCCGACCAGGATATTATTGGAGTCGCGCAGGCATTCCCGATCGACATCGAAGATCGCGGCAATATTTTCCAGGGTGTCGCCGAACACGATCGTATACTGATAATCGGTCGTGATCGGCAGCGGCGGCAGGGACGGGCCGGGTTCCGGCGTCGATTCCTGCGCCAGGGCGAAGCTGGCCGCCAGCAGCGTCAGCAGCCCGATGGATAACCACGGATAAAAACGGGTAAAAGCGCGCATGGCGGCTCCTTCTGCGCTGGACGCGCGTGATGGTCAGTTCGCAGCGGTGAAAGCTCAATGCCGCCTAGCATAACACAAAACGGCGATCGGCGTGGTAGGGCGGAGGTCACGAAAAAAAGCGGATGGCGGGCAGGGCAGGTTGATCCTTACCTCGTGGTACAGTGGCGGAGATCACCATCTGGTACGCGCAGTGATTCCATACCCGCCCGGATCAGCGCGTGCCAGGGATGACGTGGGTGGACTATCGGCGGGAAACGTATGGCTCGCTGGCTTAGAAATACCCGCGCGGGCGGCCAGGGATCGACGCGCGCATCCAGCCGTGCTGCACCGACCGCGCCTCTTCCACCGCGATAAACGCCTTCTCGTTGATGCTGCGGATTAACTGGACGGTGGCGGCCACATCACGCTTATCGACCACGCTGCGCAGCGTGATCACATCGCCTTCCCGCCCGCGCCCGGCGAATTCCGTCACGCCATGACCGGCCTCGCGCAGCGACTCGGCGATCTCGTGGCCGTTGTGCACCGCGATCACGTTGATGATCACAAAGCTGTGGATCAACCGGGCTTCCAGCACCATGCCGATGTAGCTGCCGACCGCTGCGCCCAGGCAGTACGACGCCAGGTTAACCAGATTTTCCAGATCGGTGACTACGTTGGCGATGGTCACGGCGAAGACGAACGCTTCCAGTGTCGCCAGTGCCGCCGCCAGCCCGCGCCGGTTGCGCGTGATGACCACCAGGCGGATCGTGCCGATCGAGTAATTCGCCACGCGCAGGACGAAAATCACAATGCCCAGCGCTATCTCATCCACAGCGTCTTTTCTCCTTTAATTAAGTGAATCTATGCCGGTTCGTCCATCCTGTGCGGGCCGGACGACCAGCCGCCGCCGTTCCAACGGCACATCCCCTACCACCCGCCGCGTGAAATTTCCACGGCCACCCCCGAACTCCCCATAGAACGCTACAACTTCGTGTGGGAATCAACAGGGCCGCGCACTTTGCCAGCGGCGGCCCCGTGGTGCTTACGGTCTGATCTCGTTTGCGACCGGATCAGGTTTCGGGAATGCCGTCGCCGTCCACATCCAGCAGACCGCCGAAAATTTCGTCGTCGGAACGGTTGGAATCGCGCGTGCTGCGCGACCCGGCGCGGGGCCGCCGAATCTGAGAGCGCAGGTCGGGCGGCGAATAAGGGCCGAGCAGATCGGGTGTACCGGGCGGCGCGCCACCGGGCGGCACATTCTGCGCAGGCGGAAGGCCCACAGGCGGAAGCGCACTCGGCGGTGGTGTGCCCGCAGGCGGATAGGAGGCGGGTGGCAGGTTGACCGCTGGCGGTGGCGTGTATCCGGGTGTTCCGGCGGGGGGATAACCGGCGGATGATGGCGGCGGGTTGACCGGATACTGCGGCACACCGGGGATCGGCGCGGTCGGCTGCGGCGGGCTGGCCGGGCTGCCAGGCGTGCCATATAGATCACGACCGAGCGGCGAGGGGGTCAGCGGGGCGCCGGGGATCGTCCCACTCTGCGGTGTGCCGGGCTGCGGGCTGCCGGGCGGCGCGGCGGGATAACCGGACTGCCGTGGATAGCCGGGCGTGTAACTGGTCTGTGGCGGAAATCCACTC
>Ga0224723_1001642_pt1 | contig 13274 bp, 9 predicted proteins | sample Balambano_FR2_Me_FD_161647 | JGI IMG/M metagenome (GOLD analysis project Ga0224723, IMG submission 161647) | Freshwater sediment microbial communities from Lake Towuti, South Sulawesi, Indonesia - Balambano_FR2_MetaG | ecosystem: Environmental > Aquatic > Freshwater > Lake > Sediment | place...
GGTTGACGGCGGGGACGGCAAGAAATCCGCCGGAATTTCCCAATCGCGAAAGAGCGGCGTGTTGTCTAGCGCAGGGGGCAGGGCGGACGGCACAGGCGGAGACACGGCAACGGGGGGATCATCTTCCGCCCAGTCCGAGACATACGGCTCAAACGTATCTTCTTCTGCCCACTCTGTCGGCGCTGCATCAAAATCGAATACCGACGTACCCGCACTTCCGGTCAAACTGGCTCCCGCTTCGTCCTCCCACATTGAGGTCTCGCTTGTGCCGGAAGTGTATGTGGTCTTACTCACTTCCGGTTCTGAAAAATTCCAGGGGTCCTCGTCGCCCGGTTTCTTTGGCGGCGCGTCCCCGCCGCCGTCGGGCGGCTCTCTGTCCAGCCCAAGCGCGGCGAAGAAACTGTCATCGTCGGCAAATTCTGTCCCCAGGTTATCATCTTCTTTCGGGGTCTGGCGGTGTTCCTCTTCAAATGCCGAAAACAACGCCGTCAGGTCATCATCGCTCGGCGCAACTGCCTGGGAGTCATACCCGGACAGGCTGCCCGTCCCCGGTAGTTCATCCGATGGTTCTCGCGCCGAGTCGTCATCAAAATCGGCGAAGAGCTTATCGAAATCGTCATTCGCGGGCATAGCGTTCTCCTGTGCGAAAAGGTTGCCAAACCGCGCATTCAGTTCCGCCGTATTTGGCAGGAATGTACGGTCATCTATTGCTTCGTCTTGAGCTTCAGCAAACAGCGCATTCAGTTCGCCCGTGTTGGCAACATAGCCCGGCGCGGGTTCTGCAGGCGCGGCGTCTGGCGCGTCGTCCTGCCCGAAGAGCGCGTCCAGTTCGCCTGTGTTAGCGATGAAGCCCTGCATGGCATCAGCGTCTTGCGGCGCGGCGGCAGGCACTGCCCCCAACGCGCTTAACAGCCCGGACACGTCATCGGTTTGCGGCGCTTCGTTCCAGAGTGTGTTGAGTTCACCCGTGTGGATGACAGGCGGTGCGCCCGTTTCTGGCTGTACATCACCATACGCTTGCAGCAGCGCATCTACCGGATCAAGGTCGGTAGACGGCGCGGCGGGCGGCGGTAACGACTCCCCTCTACCTGAGGGAGAGGAGGCAGGGGTGAGGGTTGGCGCAGGCGTGTCATTTTCCCCGAACAGGGCGCGGAACAGCGCGTCATCATCCGGCATCGGCTCTGCGGTCTCAAATGATGCTGCGGGCGCATACATTTCAGGCGGCGCAGGCTCATCGGTGATGAGCGCCGGCTGCTGGCTGCCAAACAGCCGTGTGAAGGCATCCGGTTCTATCTCGTCCGGGATGTCCTGAACGGGCGAGGCAGGCTCGCGATAGGCTAGGCGCGTGTTGTAACGTTCGTCTTCCGGCGGCGCGCTCAATAAGCCTGTGTAGAGCGCGTGCATCCCGTCATCATCGACTGGCTCCGGCACTGGCGCGGGCGGAGGGGGTGTTTCCTCTACCCCGCTGTAGAGCGCAGCGAACGTTTCTTCGGTCGGTGTGCGCGGCTTGTTGTCTTCCTGCAACGCCGAGAACAATTCCGCCATCTCGCGCGTCTCTTCGACAGGCGGCTCTGGCGGCGCAGGCACCCGCACCACTTCCTGCGGCGCAGACGCAGCGGGCGCGTCTTCCTCAAAGCGCACGCTGCTCAACCAGCTCATATCCTCTTCCTGCGGCGCGGGTTGCGCGGATGCAGGGGGTGGGGACGGCGGTTTCACAGGCGCAGGCGCGCGGGGTTGTGTCGTGACAGGCGGCACAAATGGCGCGGCAGCGGCGGATGCTTTGCGCAGCGGCTTGGGCGGCGCAATCGGCGAGTCGTCAAACGGCAGCAGCGGCACAATCGGCTCGACACTGCTGACCGAGTCTTCGTCCATGACGGGGATCGGCACAGGAGCAGCCTTCGGCGGCGCGGGTGGCGGCGGCTGCATCAGGTCTTCAAACTCGAACAGCCCTTCAACCTCGTCTGTACGCATTTGTGCCAGACGGTCAAGTTCTTCCGCTGTCTTTCGTTTGACCTCAGCAGGCGCAGGCGGCGTATCAGGAGCGAACAACGCCTGATCCAGTTCCCCCGTCCTTAGACCGATCAGGCGTTCCAGTTCGTCGGACAGTACCTGTGTCTGGGCAACGGCTGGCGGCGCGGTTTCCAAGTCGAACGTCAGGCTTTCGTCCGGCATCTGCGATAGCGGACCATCTTCCGGCAGGATGACTGTGTTGCCATCGGTGCGACGCTTGGGCGGCTGCGGTTCCGGCGCTATTTGCTTTTGCTCGCCCGTCTGCACGGCGGCAATATTGTCAAACATCCCGGCGAATGAATCGCTGGTCTGTGATTCAGGTGCATCAAAACTGCTGAAGTCAAATTCGCTGAAATCGACAATCGGGCGCGCCGCGTCCTGATCCACCCCCCCGGCGGCGGAAGGCGTTTCCTCCTCAAGCTGATCCGGCATTGCCTCAATCTGGCTTAACCAGTCGGGCGCGTCGCTGTCTATAAGCGACGCTGTTGCCGCGCGCTTGTCGGTCGTCAAATAATCGGTCACAGGCGGCACAACGGCATAGCGCGCCGTATCTTCGTCTTCGCCCTGCTCAGATTCGATGACATTACCGACAATCGAGTTGATCTCATCCAGCCAGCTCATATCGACAGCGCTGACGGGTTCAGCGGGCGGTTCTGGCGGAGGCGGGGGTGCCGGTGGCGCAGCCGTCGCACGCATCCTGTCCACCATTGACAGCATGCCTCTGGACATCACCGTCGGTTCGACATAATCCGTCAGGTCGGGTTCATCGAACTCGAACTCAAAGGCAGATGCGGGGGCGGAGGCAGACGGAAGCGTCTCAACTGTCACTGCCTGCTGGCTATCGGTATCGCCTCCGAAGTCCGGCAGTTCAAAGAAATCATCATCGTTCTGCGCTTCCGGCTGGCGCTGCGCCTCGACACTGCCAAAGAAGTCGTCCATATCTACGCCGAACGGACCTGAGCGTGGCGCAGGTGTCGTGGGCGGCTCATCGTTCAGGTCCGGCTGCATGATCGAGGCAAACAAATCCGGCGAGATCGTCACAGCCGGCGGTGCAGATGGCGCAGGCGCGACGGGTGCTGGCTCTGGTGGCAGCGGTGTCGTGCCGCGCGGCGATGGCTTGCTGAACCAGTCGGGTGCCTGGCTGTCATCCAGTTCTTCCAGCCCCAAAAACCAGTCCGGCAATTCGCCCGTGTCCGGCAGTTTCATCGTGCCTTCGGGGAATGCCATGTTGGGCAGTTCGTCATTCAGGAGATCGGGGACTTCTTCCTCAATGCTGCGTTCGCGCTGTTTTTCCTGCTGGATACGCCGCCACTCATCATACGTTACACTCCCGACCGACGTTTCCGGCAGGTCGTCGCCCGCCGCAAGGAAGTCGTCGGAAAATTCGCCCGTCGCCCTGATGAATTCCTTCGGCTTGTCATCGGCATCCATCAGCCAGGGAGGAATCGCAATGCCATCGTCTGCGTCTTCGGCAGGCGCTGGCGGCGGGGGTGCTGAAGGTTTGGACTTCGGGTCTTCCGGTTCGTCCAAATCTTGCAGCCAGGGCGGTAAAAAGTCGCTCATGCGCTACTCGCGGTACGACCGGTCTTGCCCGACCAGGATGCGCACGCCAGTGACAATCGTCGCCAGCGCGATACCAAGCAGGATGCCATGCGCGCCTGCACTGACTGGCACAGTCATGAACCAGTTACGAACGTCTGTGAGTACCCCAATCTCGGTCAACGGCAGCGCCGCGACCAGCATGATGCACACGGTTAAAATGAACAAGCCACCTGCCCAGCTCAAACGCCGATGCAACAGGCGGTACGCGCCGTAGACCAGCGCGAACAGAACCAGCGCCGCCAGCGACGATTCTATCGACACCTGGACGGAGTTGAGCAAAATCGTGTTGATGTCTGTGCGCTCCGCCAGCCACAAGGCGATAACCGCAAACGCGCTGATGAGCAGGATGATGCTGTAGGGGAAACCGCGCTCACGCCCGGCAATGCGCCCGATATGGACGATCAGCAGATTCAGTACGCCCGCCACGATCAGGAATGCCAGCGTGATGACTGCCAGCCGCAGGAAAACAGCCGCGACTCCCCCGTTGCTGAAGGGCAGCCCAATTGTCAGGTCGCCAATCGTGATGATGCCGACGACGATAGTGACAACGGACGCGAGAATGGCGAGCAAGCGACGCATCAGCCACCCCCGCCGACATTAAGCACGCGGGCAAGCTGGGTCAGCAGTGCGCCTTGCAGCAGTTGATCGAGCGCCAGAAAGCCGAGTGTTAGGATCAACAGCACGCGCAGTGTATCGAGCGCGACGACCGCGCCTGTTTGCGCCGCACGCCCGCCCAGATAGGCACCGCCAACGAACATCTCTTCGCCGATCAGCAGTTCGTCAGACATGGCGTAGGCGACTGCCTGCCCGTCCAGTTGATCGCTGGCGGCAATGGCACGCTGTCCGCGCCGCGTCGCCGCATCCAGGATGAGCGCCAGTTCGGAACCAAAGCCGCCGAGCAGAATGTTCGACCCGGTACGCCGGTCTGCCATCGTCGCCGTCAATGCGGCTGCGAATGCCAGCGAACGCGCGCCATCGGGATACCACTGCACAGCGCCGATCTGGAACTGGTTCAGCCGTCCCTGGGTGCGATAGGCGCGGCGGAGAATGTCATAGCCAATCGGCAGCGTGGCGACTTCACTGGTCGTCAGGAGGGGTGTATTCGTGCCATACGTTGTGCGGGTTGCGAGCAGCGTGAACGTTTCGGCGTTTGCCAGCGTCAGCGGCGCGGTGACGCCGCCCGGCGTCAAGCTGCCGAACGAGAAATGGACAGGGCGGTCGGTTTCCAGCGACTCACCAATGTACTGGGGCATGGTGGCATAGGCGCGAATATTGCGCAGGATTACCGAGTCCCGGCGCGCACGCGCGATCTGTGTCGCAATGGTGTTGATGAGCAGTGTCGCCAACACAATCGCAATCGTCAGGTATGCCAGCGTTGTTTCCAACCCACAGCCTCCGCCCGTTTTCCCCGTAAACGCGGGCAAGGGACTGAAGTCCCTTGTTCAATCAATTGACCTTGTTACAGCCTACCCTGTTATGCGTCTTCGCGCAACAGGCGACGAATGGTCTCGATGCCTTCCGGCGTTTCCAGCGCCCGCGCCAATGATTGCCACTGCTGCGGTTCCAGCGCCCAGCCCAGTGCCGGCTGCGCGACCCACATCAGCTGCGCGCTCAACGGTGCCAGCGGTTCGAGCGTATCGAGCGCCAGCGCCAGCCAGTCGCCGCTTGCTTTGCCCTGCCACGCGCGCAACCAGTCGAGATCGGTTGGTTGTGTTTCGCCCATCATAAGCTTGAGTATAACATTAGTTACGTAATGCCACATCACCAGACCTTATAAACCTTTATCTTTCCACAGGCACATAGATGCGAAACTGACTCACCGTTTCAACATAACGATACTGCGAGTCCAGCAAGGTACGTATGGATGGGCGTGCCAACAGATAGCGATAGAGATCGATCTGATAATTGCCAAAGGGTGAAACGCCCTCCCGTATCAACAGAAGTCGGGTGGCAGGCGTGTTCAAAGAGACGATGATCCCATTCAGAAGCTCTTGCACAGCGTCGCCAGGCACATGTGTGTCCAAATAGATGTCTTCGGGAAGCGCCGGGAAGTATGCCAGTTCCATGATGCCTGTGGTCAGGTAATGGTGCAACCCCTGCCAATGTCCCGCCTGAACAAGTGTGGGGTAGACATTAGAGAGATGTGCATCCAGTATTACAACGCCATCATCCTCACTCACATATGACTGGATCGCCGCAATAACCGCGCGATCTCCCTTGAAGTACGGCGCTGAAGACCACAGGAGCAGCACAACCAGCAGGACTCCAAGTGTCCCAATCACACCCATCGCGAACACAATTTGCCGTAAGTGCTTGCGTCGATGCAAGATCGCTCTGAACATGGGTAGTAACGCCAACCGGCTTAGCAGTAGCGCGACCAGCCACAAATTGACCCAAGTCACTGGGATTTGATGATAGGGCCAGCCTTTGCCCTGCACAGCGAACCCGATGAGCGCACCTCCTGCTGCCAACGAACAGCACTGCACGAGTGTAGCGTTTGCACCACGCCGTGTGCCCGCTGCAACCCCGACAAGTGCCAGCAGTATCCAGATACGAATGAGTGGATCACCCCATGTCAGATCAAATAGTGTAAAACTACCTAATACATCATAGCCGCTAGAAGCAAGCGGCATAATTTCGTTAATATACGTTTGGATCACCTGCGGAAACGCCAGCAAGTACGCTACATACACCAGCGCGACCCCCAATACACCTAACATCTCCGGTTGAAAATACAGCCGCCAATGGCGCACGCGCGTCAATAGCACCAGTTCGATGGCGATCACCATCAATACATAATGCGGCTTTAGCGTGAAAGCGACTGCCGAAGCCACCCCCAATAACAACGCAGGCAGGCGTGGGTAGGTATGGGTTTGCAGGCGCAGGCATCGCAGTAACAGCCAGGGCACGAAAGCCAACATCATCAGATGTTCGCGCTGCCCAAAGCCAAAAAGTAATGCAATGCCCGTAACCAGCCCATACATAATCGGCACGGCAATACGGTTGACCAGCAGCAGGGTGTGGTTATGGTGAGCATGTACAAGCAGCCGGTCAACTGACACCGCACTTGCCAGTGTCAGAACAAACACGAGCAGATGCGTGACAAGGATGACGCCAGTTCCTGACCATTGACTGATCAAGACCGGAATAGCACTTAAATAAAAGATCGGCGGCAAATTGACTTCAAAGAAACCGACATACGGCAATTGACCATTGAGAATGCGAGAGCCGATGTCGAGAAGAAACGTCACATCCTGATTACCATACATTGGAAATGCGCACAGCAAAAGCAGAATCGGCATGTAGACGACCAGCGAAACGAATAGGAGGACACGTCCCGGGCTACCGCCAGCAGTATGTGCCACTGGCAGATGCGTTTGTTCGGAGTTTAGGGGCAGTTGAGACTGAACAACTGGGTTCATCAGGGTTACAATCACATGTACAGGTTGAAAGAAATCCTACACGCGTTCGCAGTAGTTGAATGCGAAAGAAATTTGTTTCATCACCAAAATGATGCAGACTGAGAAAACAAGCAATGAACAATGAGAATCATCCAGAAATCATCCCCGTCAAGAACCCCGTCACCAGCCAGGTCATCGGCACGATTCCCAACCTGCGCGCGGAAGCATTGGCAGAGGCAGCAGCGAAAGCCCGCGCTGCCCAGCCTGCCTGGGAAGCGCTGGGTGCGCGCGGGCGTGCCATGCTTATCAGCGTGTGGCTGGACGCGCTTTGGCTGCACAAGCGTGACCTGCTGGCGACCATACGCCGCGAGACGGGCAAGACGCACGGTAACGCCATGACGGAACTGTTCGCCATCGACATCATCGCCAACTATTACGTTAAACGCGCGCCGCGCATCCTGCGACCGCACAGCGGCATCCCTATCTTCCCGATCCTGCAATCGGTCAAGGTTGAGTATAAGGCGCATGGTGTCGTCGGGCTGATCACGCCCTGGAACTATCCGCTGCTAAACGTTTGCTTTGAACTGATCGCTGCGCTGATCGCAGGGAACGCCGTGCTGGTCAAGCCGAGCGAACTGACGCCCTACACCGCGCTCTTCATCGTCGATCTGATGCACCGCGTCGGCATCCCGCAGGATGTCATCCAGGTCGTGACGGGCGATGGCGTGACAGGCGCGGCGCTGGTGGATGTGGTTGATTATGTCCATGTCACGGGCAGCACCGCCACCGGGCGTAAAGTCGCCGTGCGCGCTGCCGAACGGCTGATCCCGTACAGTCTGGAACTGGGTGGCAAAGACCCGCTGATCGTGCTGCAAGACAGCAATCTCGACCTGGCGGCGACGGCAGCACTGGCGGGGTCGCTGGAAAACGCGGGGCAGGCGTGCGTGGCGCTTGAGCGCGTCTATGTGGAAGCGCCGATTTACGAAGACTTTCTCAGGCGCATCCAGCATCACGCCGCACGCATGAGGATCGGCACCGGCGGCTATGACTACGGCGTTCACATGGGCAGTATGACGCACGAGCGCGAACTGCTGCGCACCGAACAGCAAATCGCCGATGCCGTCGCCAAAGGCGCACGTATCGTTTATGGCGGCAAGCGTCGCCCGGATTTGGGTCCGCTGTTCTTCGAGCCGACGGTGCTGGCGGATGTTGATCATACGATGGACGTGATGCGCGAAGAAACGTTCGGTCCGGTCGTGCCGGTCATGCGCGTCGCTGATGCAGACCAGGCGGTGCGGCTGGCGAACGACAGCAAGTACGGCTTGTCCGCGTCGATCTACACGCGCAATCTGGCGTTCGGGCAGGCGCTTGCCGCGCGCCTTGAATCGGGGGATGTGGCGATCAACCGCGTGGTTGTCAACGTCGGCACGGCGGGCATCCCCAGCGGCGGCATGAAGGACAGCGGCATCGGGCAGCGCAATTCAGCCGCGGGGCTGCTGCGCTTCGTCCACCCGCACGCCGTCATGACCGACAAGCTGTGGTACAACCCGCCGGGCTTGTCACTGTTGAGCGACCCGCTGACGCGCTTCGGCTTGCACATCATGCGCATCGCCCGCCGCTGGCTGCCGTTTGTGTAGTGCCAAGCAGATCAGTGGGAAACGGACTTTCGCCCCCTTCCCACATCTTTCGTGTTAGCGACAGGTACTAGACGAATGGGTTTGTGCCGCGCCCGCGCACAACGACTCTAACCAGGTTGGGAACGGTCACTCCTGCGGTATTGTTGTCACCGACCACATCAACGATCAGTTCAGTACGATTTGCGTTGAGCGTGAACGTTTGCATGGTTGGATTCGAGGTGTTGACCGCCGTATAGATGGGTACGACAGCCAACTGTTTGCGATCAGCTTGCGTCGGAAACGGCGCGGCGATATGCACATCAACGGTCGTGATGAAGGTTGCAGGGAAGGTACGACGGGCGCTTGTTCTGCTTTTAGTTGCGGCTAAATGAACAAACCCTGCACCTGGTTCGTACCGAGACTCTGGCGTTGCAACCCATCCACCAGCATTTGTTATGAAGTCAAATTCCTTCACCCAGTCACCCGCAATCGTCAGCACATGCTGGTTAGGACGCCCGATGACCGCGCCGCCCGTCGGGTTGGTGAGCGTGAAGATGACGCGCTCGGCGGGTTCGATGAGTGTATCTGCGAGGACGTTGACGGTGACACTTTGGGTCGTGTTGTTCGGACCAAATGTCAGCTGCGTTGGACTAAAGGTGAAGTCACTGCCCAGCGTTGCGCTTGAATTGGGGTCTAGCTCGACGTTGACCGTTGCTGTCGGTGTCGCGGGACCAACAAACGCAAGTTTCGCCTGTACAGTTGCCGAAGCACCCTCTAAAATCGTCTGTGCGGGCGTTGTGAACTGAACGAACGCCGGTGGATGAACTGCCGGCGCAGCGCTGCATTCGCTGATAGTGAGATACAAGTTGAATGGCACACCACTTACAATCTCAAGATCACGGAAACAGACGCCTACAAGATTTGTCAAATCGTTCACTGCACCAAATGTACCATCACACTTGGCATATGTGACCAAAGGAAGAGTGGGATTCAAGATCGGTGGTTGCGCAGCAATCACTCCATCAATGCGAAAACATTGATTGGGGAAAGGTGTTCTCCAGCGATAACTACCCGCTACACTTGCCCCAATATACCAAGTGTTTGTGCTTACTTTCTCCGAGAAGGGAATCCGCCCAGTATCACTAATGACCGGAATTAAAGCGATGTTGGGTGTCAAACAGCCAGGGCTTACTTCTGGCAGTGCCAACCCATTCCGATTACCTACCCAACGTTGCGCTGCGACTTCAATCACATTACGCAACTCATCCACGGGGATGCTACGTAGAATTGCGGACAGGAATTGATTGACCGAAGTCTTCGATCCGAAGTCGTTACCGTCATACGGCACGATGTTTTCGATTTCTCGAGCAATGCGAGCGACCAAGGTATCGTTGATGTCTGCGGTATTGGCTGGAAGGTTACAGAAGATTTGCCGCTTGACGAGATACCAGTAGAAGTTATCTGCTTGAATACGCGCGGAAGTGCCACTAAACGGGTAGAGAAACTTACCCAAATTCTCGTTGAGCAATTCAGGGATGACGGCCCCAATCGCTGCGCCCCCCAATATCGCGGCACTGCTACCGCTTGCTAAAGTAACAAGAGCGCCGGCAATGGCACCAACCAATGTGGTTCCCAGTAGCGGAATCTCCTGCTCACGGATTTTTGCCTCTAGAGAGTCAGGCAATAGCACTTCCGTAAGATAACTACTGATGTTTGCACGCTGTTCTGCCGTTATTGACATGCCGCTCATATGATGTTCTCCTCTCAATTCGAGATGTTGTGCTACAATTGTCGTTAAGGGAAAATTGTTATGGTGGATAGACCAATGGAATCGAAACGCCGCGCCCGTCTAATAGCGATCGTTGTGTTGTTTGTAGGTTCAGCGTACTTCTGGTTTCAGGCTTTAGGTGTCCCATCGGACATGCTCTTTCCTGAGTCGCGTGATAGGCTTGTGGCCTTCTATACTGCCTTGGCGATCTTCGGATTTGTATTCGGATGTGTAGGTGTTTACGCAACACTCCGTACAAAGCAAGACAACTCGTAATGATCACCACATGGTATTTCTCCTTTCCTTCTTTCCCGCCCGCCCCAAACGCCGCTCCCGGACAGCAACGCCTGAGCGCACCGACATGATGTGACAACCGAACTATGCTTTTCTTCGCAGCGGCGGGCGCGTGCGACAGATGAACTGTAGCACAGGCGTTCCATCTTGTGAGACACATTTGTAAGGACATTTGTATATACATTTGTTCTATTTTACAGCAGGGTCGGCTGGCTGCGCTGGCAGGATACGGATCGACCGAGCTTTGCCTCGCGCGCGGCTGATTCTCCCCTGAGCTTCCAGAATATCGAGCGCGCTGCTGGCGCTCATCGGGTTGCTATGGCACGCAGCCGCGATCTCGCGGATCGAGGGTGGGTAGCCGTGTTCATTGACATAGCGAGTCAGATAGTCGTAAACCGTCTCCAGTGTATCGTGCTGCATAAACCCTCATCAGAACTCTTGTTCGGATAGGTAGTATACGACGATAATGGCTCATTTGTTCTATGCACAAGGTTATAGTTGTGTTCGAGTTTGTCGTGTTTGGGGTTTGTTACACTGCGATTTCCAATGAAGACAACATAAATTCCTCAACACAGTCTGCGCGCCCCTTGCCTTTACAATACAAGCATTGATAACGCATGGTTTCAGGCAAGGGTTGTATTCGATGGCATCATTCCTTCAGCGCAAATTGAGCGAACAGGCGCAGCGTGATGCTGCCCGCACGGGCGGCAAACCCGCGCCCACGATGGACGACTTTGACGATCCATTCGCCGAAATGGACGACGAACCTGCGGCTGCCCCCGCACCACAACCTGCATCGCGCATGGCAGCCGCCCGCACGTCTGCGGATGCAGGGGCGCAACATGCTGCGCCCCTACCCAATCCACCAGCTGCCCCCGCCACCAAGCCGCCGATGGCGAAGGAGGCGACACCGCCGCCGCCCAAGCGCCGTCTGCCTGCCAAACTGAGCGCGCTGCGCAAGGCACTGCGCGCAAAAGTGCTGCGAACGCCCGACGAAGCAGACCAGTGGCAGCGCGGCGACGAGGCGAAGGAAACGCTGATCATCGAACGGCTGCGCACTATCTTCAAGCAAATGGCGCAGGAAAACCCCAATCTCGGCTTGTCTGACAGCGAGTTTGACCTGTTGAGCCAGGCAATCCTTGATGATGTGCTGGGCTTCGGTGCGATTGACCCGCTGGTGCGCGATAAGTCGTACTCGGAAATCATGGTCAACGGTCCCGAAGTCATTTACGCCGAACAAAAAGGCAAGTTACTGGAGAGCGAATATGTTTTCGACGATGAAGACCACGTCCAGTGGACCGCGCAGCGGATCGTTCGCCCGCTTCAGCGCCGTCTTGACCGCACTTTCCCGATGGTCGATGCGCGCCTCCCCGACGGCTCGCGCGTCCACGTCGTTACGCAGCCGTCGGCGCTCTGCGGCACAACGATTACGATCCGCAAGTTCCCGGAGAAGCGCCTGACGATTGAAGACCTGATCGGCTTCGGCTCGCTCACACGCGAGACTGCGGAGTTCCTGCAAGCATGTGTCGTCTCACGAATGAACATGGTCGTCAGCGGCGGCACAGGCAGCGGCAAGACGACGCTGCTCAACGTCCTCAGCGGCTTCATCCCGGAGACCGAACGCATCCTGACGATTGAGGACGCGGCAGAATTGCAACTCAGCCAGCGCCATGTCGTCCGGCTGGAGACCGCCCCGCCGCTGCCCGGTGGCGATGGCAAGTCTGGCGCGCTAGCGATTCGCGATCTGGTCAAAGGTTCGCTGCGTATGCGCCCTGACCGCATCGTCGTTGGCGAATGTCGCGGCGGCGAAGCGCTCGATATGTTGCAGGCGATGAACACCGGTCACGACGGCTCGCTGACGACCGTCCACAGCAACAACCCGCGCGATTGCGTCGGGCGTCTGGAAACGCTGTGCCTGATGGCGGGCATGGACTTGCCGCTGAACGTCGTCCGCCGCCAGATCGTCAGCGCGGTCGATCTGGTCATTCAGCAGGCGCGTCTGCGCGATGGCAGCCGCAAGGTGGTGCAGATTTCGGAAATTCAGGGCATGGAAGGCGACCAGGTGATCATTCAGGACGTGTTCGTATATCGCACGCCCGGTCATCAGGGGCAGGGCTATTCGCACGAAGGCGGCGGCAAGCTGGAACCGACGGGCTTCCGTCCGAAGTTTGTTGATCGCTTTGAGCAGTACGGCTTCCGCCTGAGCAGCCGCGTCTTCGGCGCAGGGCAGACGAACTTCAGCAAGTCGTAAATCGCTGAGGATTGAAATCCTCAGCTATGCAAATGCGTCCACTGAAGGGACGCCGTGAGCCCGAAATTTCGCTGTCAATGTATTTGCACCCCTTCAGTGGGTGCATTTAGGATAGCCGGGCGATTTATCGCTCGGCTCTTCTTATAGGCAAAACTCCCCGCCACGATGATGCCGATGACCAGCGCCACCGCCAGATTGAACCAGGCGAATGTGCCAGCCTCGACCATGACGCCCGCGATAAGTGCCGTCAGCACGTAGGGGATGCGCGAGAGCAGCGCCACCGTCGAAAGCGTCGTCGCGCGCGTTTCGGACGGGATGCGCTCGTTCAGCAC
>Ga0224723_1001643_pt1 | contig 13271 bp, 13 predicted proteins | sample Balambano_FR2_Me_FD_161647 | JGI IMG/M metagenome (GOLD analysis project Ga0224723, IMG submission 161647) | Freshwater sediment microbial communities from Lake Towuti, South Sulawesi, Indonesia - Balambano_FR2_MetaG | ecosystem: Environmental > Aquatic > Freshwater > Lake > Sediment | place...
CATTAACGCGCTGGCAGACCTAAACGCACGCAATCCCGGCGGCACGCCGATGATCTATGGCAACCTGCCCGTTGGCACCGGGCGCGATTGGGCGCGCGGCATCGGCATTCCGCACGACAACATCCACGCCGCCGCCGACTGGATCGCCAGCGCGCAGCCACAGCCTGTCGATATTGGGCGCGTCGATTATGACGGGCAGCGGCGCTACTTTCTGAATATCGCCAGCGCGGGCATCAGCGGCGACGTGGCAATGCGCGTCAACCGCGTGCCTGCTCGTCGCGCCTGGACGTTCTTGCAGGCGACGCTGGCAACGATGCTGCGCTACACGCCGCAAGCCGTCCATATCGCGCTGGATGGCAAGGTGTGGTACAACGGTGCGGCGTATTTGCTGGCGGTGGCGAACGGCACGACGTTCGGGCGTGGCATGAAGATTGCGCCGAACGCCAGACACACTGACGGCTTGTTCGATGTCGTGCTGGTCAAAGGCATGTCACGCCCACGTATCCTGATGGCATTCGAGCAGGTGTATCGCGGCTCACATCTGACGCATCCGAAGGTGGCGTATGAGCGTGCCAGCGCTGTGCAGATTGATCTTCCACAGCCGATCCATTTCGAGCTGGACGGCGAAACCTTCAGCGGGCGCAATCTATCGTTCGCCATTCAACCCGGTCTTTTACATATGCTGGCTTGAGGTGTCATATATGCAGCGTGGAGCAGGCGGAACACCAGGTGGTTTGCTGGAATTCTTTATCGGGGCAGGCATGATCGTCATCGGCGGCTGGTTCTTCTTTCAGAACCTTGTCGTCACCAGCAGCTTTCGTGTCCTCTGGGGTGCAGATGGCTCAGGCTTGGGGTTGATCGTATTGCTGGCAGGGATCGGCGTTCTGTTCTTCAGCGGGCGCTCAATGGTTGGCTGGGTAATGATTGCGATTGGTGCCGCTGTGATTATTTTGAACGTCCTGTCAAATCTGGTGATTTACTTTGCCCCTACCAGCCTGATGAACACAATTTTGATGCTGGGACTGATCTTCGGCGGATTAGGACTGGTCGCACGCGCAGTGCGCCCTCACTAACGCCTGTCGCTTGTTACTCTCCTGCCCGCTACAATCTGCCAATCCTAACCATAGTTTCGGGAGATACTCGCCTCATGCATCGCTTGAAGTTTGTATGGCTGCTGTCGGTTGTTATGGCGCTGCTGATGCTGATCGGCACGGCGGCTGCACACGAAGAGGTCGATATTGTCATCACCAACATCTGGGCGCGCCCGACGACAGGGGAGCCGCCCGCGATGGCGGGTCACGGCGCGCACGGCAGCAACGCCACACCGATGCATGGCGGCAGCGCCTTCCCCAGCGCCGCCTATATGACGATTGAAAATCGCGGTAATCATCCGATTGCATTGGTATCCGCAAGCACCAGCATCGCCGCGATGGTGCAAATTCACGAAACGACGGTTGTGGATAATGTGGCACGCATGGGCGAAGTCGAAGGCGGCATCGTCATTGCGGCGGGCGAAAGCACCGAACTTAGCCCCGGCGGGTTGCACATCATGCTGATGGACCTGGTGCGCGATCTATCGCCGGGTGAGGCAATCGCGCTGACGCTGACCTTCGAGATGCGCGAGACCGACGCCGAGCCGATGGAACTGGTTGTCGGCGCAGTGGTGCAGGACACGCCGCCCGAATTGACCGATGTGGTCGTCATGCAGGCATTGATCTTCGACAGCGCCAACCCCGAACCGCCGCACGCTGTCGAAGAGGCATTGGCAGGCATTGAACTGCCAGAAGGCATACTGGCGCTGGTGACGGTCGAAAATCGTGGGGAAAGCGATGCTCCCTTCGCGGGCGCACTGCACATGAACGAGGCAGTCCTGCTGTACGCGCTGATCGACGGTGAACTGTTTGAGGTGGACGAGTACGACATGGGCAGCGGCGAAAGCGCGCAGTTCGTTGTGGCGTTTGGCGCGCTGGAGATGATGGGTATAGACACGGGCGCGATGCCGTTCACGCTGATGCTGAGCGATGACCGTGTGCTGCCCGTCGCGGGTGTGTTGGCAGACGGATTGCACGACGATCATTAAAGAATCCTCTTAACGCAGGGGCGCAGAGACACAGAGAGCGTAGAGAATTGTATTCCCGCATGTCTCTGTAGCCCTACGCCTCTGCGTTAAATATCCCCCTGTTCTGGCGGTGTTACACACTCCCCATAAACGTTACAATTTAGCGTGAGGGAAGGGGATACGCGCGATGACCAGTCCGGGAACGAAACCGCTGATTCTTGCCAAAATCGTCTGGGAAGACCCACAAACACGCTCTATCGCTGAGTTCTTGCTGACGGAAGGCGCGACCGCCACCATCGGGCGACTGGACAGCAACGACATCGCCATCAAGGAAGAGCATGTCTCGCGCCAGCACGCCATCATCAATTACCGCGATGGCATCTTTATGATCACGGACCTGGGCAGCGCCAACGGCGTCTTCGTCAACGACCAGAAGATCAGTGAGCCGTTCCCGTTGCAGGCGGGCGATCTCATCCGGCTGTATGTGCCGCAATTACGCTTTGAGTCGGTATTTGACAGGAGCGAACGGCTGGCGGAGACCTCGACCGTCATCACGGCTGCGGTCAACACGGGCAAAGGCAAGCTGATCATCTCGAACGGGATGCAGGAAGGGCAAACACTGCTGCTGCTGCGCGACCGCCTGACGGTTGGGCGCGCCATTGCCAACGCGGACTGGGAGATCAAACTGGAAGACCAGTCCGTGTCGCGCCCTCACGCACGGCTCGAACTGGTCGAAACAACGTGGGTACTGCGCGATCTCGGCAGCGCCAACGGCACATCCGTCAACAATGCCCCCGTCACCGAGAAAGGGCGTGCCTTGCGTGACGGCGATGTGATCGGCTTCGGCGGTGTGATGGCAGTCTTCCGCGTCGGATAGTGCCACCCTCATCCCCATCCCTTCTCCCTCAGGGCGAAGGGGGTTCAGAAGAGTCATCTTAAGCCCCTCTCCCTCAGGGCGAAGGGAGGGTCAGAAGAGTCTTTTTAAGCTCCTCTCCCTCAGGGAGAGGGGTTGGGGTGAGGGCTTAACCCTTGACACCACCCAGACTCAGACCGCCGACGATCCAGCGCTGGAAGGCGAAGAACAGCACGATCACGGGCAGCGAGATCAAAATCGACATCGCCGCGAACTTCTGCATATCCGGCGGTGCCTGGTTCGCGCCGTTGGTCAGCGTCGCCAGCGCCATTGCCAGCGTGTAGCTTTCGATTTCACCCGTCAGGAACACCCACGACAGGATGAACTCCGTCCAGCCCTGCATGAAGCTGAAGAGGATGACGATGGCGAAGGCGGGCAGCGACAGCGGCAGCATGACGCGGATGAACGTACCGATCAAACCTGCACCATCGATCAGTGCCGCTTCTTCCAGTTCCTTCGGGATGGTGTCGAAGTAGCCCTTCAGGTTCCAGATCGCGAACGGCAAACCACCGGACGCGAACGCAATCGCCAGACCGAGCAACGTGGTGCGCAGGGCAACATTGGCGGGCATATTCGGGTCTGCTGCCAGCCGTCCTTGCAGCGCCGTCCAGCCGATGCCGATGATGATTGCCGCGACCATGCCGTAGAGCAGCAGGTTGACGAACGTCTTCGGTTCAATAACGTTGCGTAGCGCGCGGACGATTGCCCACACGCCGACCGCGCCCGCCAGTGCCGCCAGCCACGAAAGGAACATTTGCGGAATGAACGACGCGATGGCGTTATCGCGCAGTGCGTAAATGCGTCCGGCTTCGCTGTCACGGGCAGCGCAGGCATCCGCCAGCGTTTGCTCGGCGGCGGTCAGGTTGATGGCTGCCTCGTCCGCGTTGGCGCGGGCGGTGGCTGCGCCCGCCTGCACATCCGCGACTTCGATTTCAGCATTATCGACCGCGCTGGAAATGGTTGCCTTGAGTGCATCAAGACCTCCTGTCTCCAGAATCGGCAGCGCAATCAGCAGCCCTTGAAGCATCAGGTCATCTTCTGCATCATCCGGGTTAGCCGTATAGAGTGCCTGTCGCGCTTCGATTTCAGCCTGCATCGCAATCGCAACTTCTGCGGCGGAGGTTGCTGCCAGAAGGCGTTGTTCGGCTGCCTGCAGGAGCGACAGCTCTTCAGCAGCACGGGCGGCGCGCTCTTCGCGACGAATGGCGGTTTGCTGGCGCTGTTCGACACTGCCGACACGCTGGTTGTAATCGTCCTGTGCCGCCGCGAACTCTTCGTTAAGCTGCGAAACGGGCGCATCGATCACGCTCCCATACGCCGGGCTGCGCTGAATGATGGCGTAGAACGTGATGACGATTGCCAGCAGCGTGATCGCGGCGACCACCACCGTTGTCCAGCGCGGACCGGGGTTAAAGACGCGATCCGGCTCGATCTTCGCCCAGCCGCGCGTCATGTTGAACAGCACCCACACGACCGCCGCCAACAGGAAGCCGATGAAAAACGACGGAATCGCTGCCGACAGCGTGCTGTTGATCTGAATCTGGTTGAACATGATGTACAGCGGGATCAACACGCCCGTGCTGGGCAGCATCAGCAGGATGATGAAGCCTAACATGCCTGCCTGTCGCCCGATGAAGCGGAAGCGCGAAAACGCATAGGCGGCTGACGCGCCCAGTGTCACTGTCGCCAGCGACACGCCGAGCGCGATGAACAGACTGTTGACAAGCAGATCGCCAAAGTAAACGGGCAGCACGTTCGAGAACTGCTGCGTCAATACTTCGCTGAAGGCGTCGAGATTGGCATTTGGCGGAATCAGCGTCAGGTCGGTCGGGCGGGTGATGCCGCGCGGGTCGGTCGCCATCGACACGATCCACATAATCGGGAACATGACGACCACAACCATGATGAGCAGGAACAGTTGCAGGAAAATCTGGCGGACGATGACGCCGCGTGTGCCGCGATCCAGCTGGAAGCCAGCCCGCGACTCAGAGACGGGGGTGACTTTTGGCAGCGTCGCCGCCTGTGTCGATGCCTGAACGATGTTTGGATTGCTGGACATGATCAGTACGCTGCCTCCGTCGCTTTGGTGATGCGGTTCTGAATCAGCGTGATGACGAGCAGGATGAAGAAGACGACAATCGCAAACGCTGATGCCGCGCCGTAGAGTTGGTCTTGCTGGATCAGCTTGTACGCTTGCGTGATGAGCAGGTCGGTTTCGCTGCGCGGACCGCCGCCGGTGATGAAAAAGATGACGTTAAACTGGTTAAATGTCCAGATCGTGCCGAGCATGATCGCTGGCACCATTGCCGGGCGGATCATCGGCAGGGTGATCTTCCAGAACTGCGTCCACCTGCTGGCGCCATCCACGTCCGCCGCTTCGTACATATCCGGCGGAATACTCGTCAGCGCGCCCGTCGCCACGACCATCATGAAGGGCCAGCCGAGCCAGATGTTCGCCAGCAGCACCGAGTAGAACGCCAGCACGGGCGCACCGGCGCGCTCGAAAAACAGCGATGCCGTCGATTCTGCCGCGCGCCCGCCGAAAATATCAATGGCGGTCGCGATAGCGATGATCGTCAGGATGATGACCCCGCCCAGCCCGAAGACCGTCTTGTCAAAACTGAGTTTGCCTGTTGCCTTCTCGGTCAAGCCTTTGCGCAACAGGTAGCGCACCACCAGCACAGCGATGACTGCGCAGCCGATGAAGACGACCCAGGGTATAATAGCGCGCAGATCAATCGGACGGTCAAGCGTGCCAAGCCAGTTGGTGCGCGTTGGGAGGTTCGTGCCGAACGTGTTGTTGATGCTCTCGAACAACAGGTTAAAGCCGCCCGATTGCTCCTGCCACAGGTTGTTCCAGATCAGCGCCGTGATGTAGCCCGGCAGCGCCCAGGGCAGCACGAAGATCGCGCGGTAGACGCGCCGCCCGATGACATGCTTGCCATTGAGCGCAATCGCCACTGCCAGCCCGATGACGACGTGGAAAAAGACATTTACCAGCGTCCACAGGATGTTAAAACCCAGCAACGGCAAGAAATTGTAATTGGGAATATTCAGCTGCCCGGTCAGGATTTGCTGGAAGTTGAGCAAGCCAACATTTTCAGCCGGAACTGCGCCGCTCAGGTTTTCTGCCTGGAAATCCTGAAACGAGATGACGATCTGGCGGAACTGTGGGTAAAAGGTGATGAACGCCATGATCGCGACAGACGGCATAATAAAGAGCCAGGGAACACCGCTTTCGCGCACGCCCTTGCGGAAACTGTCCCACATCGTCAGCGAGGATGCTGGATACGATGGGGATTGTGAGACACTCGCCATAACAACCTCTCGCCACAACGTTTGTCAGATATTTGCAGGGGCGACACTCTGGTCGCCCCTGCATTCGCACCTGTCAATTTATAAATTTCTCTGCCGAACAAGGGGCTTCAGCCCCTTGCCAGTAAACCAGCCTGCCAACCGTTGCCAAACAAGGGGCTGAAGCCCCTTGTTCGATGCGTCGGGTACGAGGCTGTCGTTGTTAGCCGCCCTGGATGGTGTCGATCTGGGTCTGGATCAGGTCATATGCCACGTCAGCAGCCGCAGCCGGGGTTTCGCCACCCGCGCCCACCGCTGTGATTGCATCGCCCATCGGACCCCAGAACGCACCGAGTTCAGCGCGGTTGGGGAACGGCGTGCCGAGCGCGAACTGTTCTGCGAAAATCTGGAGGTTCGGGTTTTCCACTTCAACCGCCGGGTTGACGGGCAGCAGACCGCCGACTTCGCTGGCAATCGTCTGACCTTCAACGCTGGTGACGAACGTCGCCCAGGCGAGGACAGCTTCCAGTTTGGCGGCATCTTCGGCAACCGTCGCGTTGACATAGAAGCCTTCGGACTGTGCGAACAGCGCCGGAACTGCGCCGTTATCAAGCGCGGGCATCAGCGAGACACCCAGGTCATCGCCCAGGTCGCTTTCAAACTGCGCCAGGTTCCAGATGCCGTCGTAAACCATCGCAACGTCGCCCGTCTGGAAGCCAGGGTTCGGCGAGCTGCCATCGATGACGACGCCGCTGTCCGGATCCTGCGCCAGGTTGTACATATCCTGGTGGAATTGCAGGTAGGCTTCCAAGGCGGTACGACCTTCGCTGTCGGGTGCGAACGCGGCATCGCCGTTTTCGTCCATCAGCGAACCACCGAGCGAGAACAGGAAGCCCGCGCTGTGGAAGAAACCATTCTGGAACGCCAGACCGGTGATGCCATCCGCCGCCAGTTCTTCGCTGATGCTCAGCACGTCTGCCCAGGTTGCGGGGGCTTCCGGCACAAGCGCACGGTTGTAGAAGAACGCCAGCGTCTTGGCGCTGTAGGGGATACCGTAGATGCTGCCATCATAGGTGAAGGTGCCCCACGCGGTTTCGCTCGCCTGCGCCAGCAGCGCATCGTCCACGCTCGCCGTCAGGTCGGTCAGCAAGCCAGCAGTCGCCCACGGACCGGTGCTGTCGTTCGCCCAGACCACCATGTCCGGACCTTCGCCCGCGCCTGCTGCGGCAATAAAGCTGTCTTGCAGCGTGCCACTGGGATTAAAAACCTGTTCAACCGTAATATTCGGGTTTGCCTCGACAAACGCATTGATCAGTGCCAGCAGCGCGTCGCCTTCGGCGTCCTGCTTGGCGTGCCACAATGTCAGCGTTACCGAATCCTGCGCACCAATGCTCATGGTCGGGACGACCAGCAGCGCCAGCAGCGCGACAACCCACAACAACTTCTTCATGGAGTACTCCTTAAATCACAATTGCTCTACAGACATATGAGAAGCTAAACTCAGACGTGTGAACTCCGAAGGGAGTTAATCGATTGAGCTTAATCCGAAACAGGATTATACAATCTGCATCTTGAGAATCCAATGCAGTCTTAAGATTTGTGCAAACAGCACAAGCGGGTTATTGCAGGCGTTCGCCGGGGGCGCGTCCGTCATCCCCTTGCAAGCGGGCGCGCTGTGACGTGAGCGCCATCAGCCACTCGTGAATGAAGGCACGAATCTGCTCCGTCATCTCGGCATCGTGGTAGACCTGCGCGGCGATGGCGTGCGACACTTTGAGGATGCGTCGCAGCCGGGTTTCTTCGTCCGGGCGCAGCGGGCGTTGCTGAAGAATGGCGCTGATAAGATCATCAATCGGCAGTTGGTGATACACGTCGGGGTCTGTTTTCAGCAGCGGTGTCAGATCGACATCGTAGCGTTTGTGGACGATATAGAGCAGGCGGTCACGCGCTTCAAAATATTGCTCGCGCAGTTCTTGCAGGCGCAGGCTGAGATGATCGACGACTTCGCTCATGAGCGTCGTGCGCGGCGGGCGATGGGCAATCTGTTCCTGCACAAACTGAAGCATGGCGGTGGGTGTACCATCCGTCAGACAGCGCTGATACAGGTCGAACGCCTGGCTGCGCAGTGCATCGGTGTCGTAGAGTTCTGGAAAGCCCTGCATGAATTGCGTCCCTGTGTCCATCAGTCGTGATCCTGTTCCGGCGGGCAGAGCCGTCGCAGATAATCCCACGTATAGATGCCTGTGTGATGCCCGTCATCCCATGTCGGCTGAAGCGCATAGTTGCCGATGGGGACGATAGTCTCCATCACATACGAGCGTTTCGGCGTCAGCACCAGGATATGTTCCGGGTCGTGTTCGCGCCCCATGAATTCATGCCCACCCCGGCACTGCACACACGGACATGCCTCGCGCAGATGTGCCAGCGGATAGCGGCACACCTGCTCATCCTGCCAGACGATTTCGAGGTAGCCCTCAGTCTTGTTGAGCGTGATGTTTTTCGGAAGGATTGTGTTTTGCATAGTTGTCTTTTTAGTGATGAGTGTTGAGTGATGCGTGATGAGTGGAAAGTGATGAGTTTTTCGTGGATGATGCACGCAGTACGAAATCCAGTCTGTATCAATACTCATTACTCATCACTCATTTCTTTCGCCTGCTCAATCCAGCGCTCGCGGCGGATACGGTCTGCGGTGGCGATGCCGCCCAGCTTTTCCGCCAGCGCGTCCGGGTCTTGTGCCGCAAGCTGCGCAAACGTCGTGATGCCAACCGCGTGCAGACGCTCGACAAACACCGGGCCAATACCCTTGATGTCGATCAATGCGTCCTTACCCGTCGGAGCAGCCGCAAACGTGCTGACGTTCAGCGGCGCTGTCGGGGCGTTATCGTCCGCGTCTTCAGCGGGCGCGCGTTCAGGCGTGCGTCCGGCAGACGCCTGGCGAAATTTGTCTGCTTTGCCCATATCGGACACGCCGTTGGGCTTTTTATCGGACGCCCTATTGGGCGTCCCTACATTGCGCGGTATAAGGGGCGAGGCGGGACGTGCAAGCCAACTGCCAATCAACAGACCCAGAACAAACCAGGCAATTCGTAACACAGCACCCCCTCCATATGCACTACGCGATCATCTCTATTTTAACACAGGAGATGGGCTGACTGGCTTAACGTAACGGGGGATTTTTGTATAGTCTTGTGCGTCTTGATCCATGAGCAGTGTTGAGATATGAGAATGTTTACGAATCAATTCTCAATTTACATTTATCGTGGAAATGTATTGAGACGTAAGACGTGAGGGTACGACAATGGATTATGAAGTATTTGTCTACAAACTGGGTTCGCTGCACAGCATGTTGACCGAGTTGGCAGAAGAAGACCTGTACCAGGGTGAACACACGATTCACTATACAGGCAAGTATGGTGTACAGCGCACCCTGCATGTCTATATTGACGGCAGCGAAATCCAGATGAGCGACACGCCGCCATCTTCACATTTTAACCTGTCCATCGGTGCCGATTAACGCAGACTTACCTACCCGCTGCCATAGCGACTGCGAATCCGTGCAAGCTGCTGCTGCGCCTCGGCACCGAAGTAAAGCGGACTACCGGACGCCGCCGAACCTGTTTCGGACGTTTCAGTCGGTTGCTGTGAAAACGGTGTTATGAGCTTGCCACCGGCTCCCGACGGCGCGCTTTGCAGCAGAACCAATGCGGGTGCAGGTGCGGGACGTGCGGCTGCGGGCGGTGGCGCAGGCACGGCAACCGGTAACGCCGCCGGTACAACCGGCGGTTCGTCCGGCAGATTTGCCTGGTCTCGCAGCCAGCGGCGCGCCGCTTCCGGCATGAAGCCATCCCAATGGGTATTGTTATCACTTTCGACATGGCTTGTCGTTGTGCGCGTCTCCACGCTGCCATCGGCGCTGCGCCGCTGCTGAATTTCGATGACGAACGACGCGACGGGCTGCCATTCGGCGGCTGAAGCGGGCGGCGTCACAGGCGACGCCTCAGTTTCAGCGGGTGTTTCCCCGCGCGCAAAGGCCCGCGCCTCTTCCAGCCATGCTTCGATCTGCCCTGGCGGGATCGGCGTGCGCTGCTGCTTTAACACCTGGGCTATCTCATCGGCGCTCAGCGCCGCCAGGTCGCTCATCGTCCGCACCTGCAATTGCTCGCGCAGCAGGCGCTGGCGGCTTTCGCCAATGCCGTTGATGCGCGTCAGGTCTTCATAATGATTCGCGTTCATAACGTGTCGTCCTGTAATGGCTCGTGCAGATAGGGACGCACTCTGAAACGTCCCTGCCTTTGAACAAGGGGCTTCAGCCCCTTGCGGAGAGTCTGCTTGCGGCAAGGGGCTGAAGCCCCTTGTTCGCAAGATGATGGATAGATGCCTAGTTGGGGCGATAGAACTGGATGATCGGCTCTTCGCTGAAACCCGCGACCGGTAGCGGGTTGCCCATCGGGTCCTTGAGCGTCAGGACAACGACGACCTTGTAGACACCGGAGAAGGTGGGATGTGCCATGTTCGCGTTCGGCGGGAACGTGAACGTATGGTTGTAGACCTGGTTCGTCCCACCAGTAGCCTGAATTTCTGCTGCCGGGGGCATGAGAGTCTCAAAGCCCGGACCGATTGATTCGACGAACACGCGGACAACCCACTTCTCGTTCGGGCTGACGAATGCCGCGCCTGCGCCGCTCAGCGTCCAGTTGACGCGCACCTGCCAGTTGTCGGTGGTGCGGATGATACGGCTGGACGGAATGCCTGACGTATCGACGATTTCCGCGCTGATGGTGCCCTGCATGGGGCTGGTGACGGTTTCAAATGGCATGATCTGGTTTCCTCATCTCTAGATAGTTACTGACACTACTGTCCCTACGTAGAAGACATTCTTACAATACGACATGCCACTTAAGTCAAACTTAAAGTTAAATTTCGGTTTCGCGCCAATAAACTTAAGTGTCTATCGATAATCGTTTCTGATACTCGAACAAGGGGCTTCAGCCCCTTGTTCGTGGGTTTCGGGACGGGCTGACAGTCGGTGATTTACACCACCGCGCCCGTGCGGATGTCCGCCATCAATGCCAGCGTTTCGCGGCTCGGCTCGGTCGCGTCTTCTTCCAGCGCTTTGCCAAACTGCGCAAACTGGCGCTGCGCCAGATACGGCTGCCCCTGTCGGCTGTAGCAGCGCATCAGGCGCACATGCGCTTCTTCACAGGTCGGTACAACGGCGATCATCTTGTTGGACACGCTGATGCAGCCGGGGTGATCCCCCACCTCCAGCGCCTGCTGGCTCAGCTTGTCCAGCGCGCCCAGATATGCGGTTTGCAGCCGTTCGCGCAGTTCCATCGTCCAGTCTTCATAGATCGACTCTGGCAGGAACGTGCCGCGATAGATCAACTCGGCATCGCGATAGTGGGCTATCGCCGTCTCGGTATCGCCCTGCCGTTCGCACTGCTGTGCCGCCTTGCAGCGCTCCAGGAACGCCTCGTAATCGACCCAGATGTGTAAGTCCGGGTTGAAGCGGTAGCAATCATCTTCAAAGACGATATGCGAAACGCTGCTGTCGTCACGGCGCAGCGCCTTGCGCGCGTTGTGGATGGCAACGTTCAGGCTGTTACGCCCTTCATCCAGCGTGCTGTCCGCCCAGAACACATCCATGAGTTCCTCGCGGTGCACCCCCCGTCCGCGCTGCATGAGCAGGAACTTGAACACGCCAGCGCTTTTGCGCCCGTACCAGTTACGCACAGGCTGTTCTGCGCAGAAGACCTCAAAATTGCCGAGCGTGCAGACGAGTAAATCGGGTTGACCGGGCGTTGGTACGGGGATGGGTGCAGGGATGACACGGACTGACGGCGCGGAGGCGCGCTGCCGTCGTGCCATGAACAACGCGGGCAGCGCGAACAGACCATGCGCTCCTTCCCGCGCATGGATAGCGGTATCGGCGGCGGGCTGGGGAGGCGGCGGCTGCATCATGATCTCGGCGCAGTATTTCAGCAGCAGGTAGAGTTGTTCGCGGAATGCGGTTTGTCGTTCGGCGATGACTTCGGTGGCATTGCGATGCCAGTCGGCTTCATCGCTGCACAGGCTGAGCAGGGCGCAGATTTGTTCAGCGGCACGCAGCAGCGGTATAGACGCGCGCTGTTCACTATCGGCAACCATCGTCTGTGCGTCCTGCAACAGCAATGCCAGTGTGCGGTAGTCACCGCCTTTGAGCGCCTGCATTAATTCGGCAACTTGCGATTTTTGCAAACGCTCGGACTCTCGTGGCGTACTCGACTTAATGATCATCCGCTTGCCCCTTAATGGTGCCCGTGGGTTGAGCGCGGTGTCAGGTGAGACGACCCGAAAAACGCGATTTTAACTTGTTCCTTACTATGTCGCAACATTATCGATTTTCTACAAATTCGTGCAGACCTTCAAACACAGGCTGTTCGGTGTTATGCTAGTCATGGATTATTTCCATAGGACTTATCCTGTTGACCGACTCTCCGCTGGAAGCCACCGCCCCCGACGCAGCCTTTCCCGTGCCAGCCGATGCGCCGCAGACCCAGGCGGAGACCAACGCCGGAGTTGCGCGGGCGGGCGGCTTGCTGGCGCTCGGCAATATCAGCAGCCGGGTGTTGGGGCTGGCGCGCGAAATCGCGCTGTCAAACCTGTTCGGCGCGTCCGGCGCGGTCGATGCCTTCAATATTGCGCTGATCATACCCAAGACATTGCATGACCTGCTAATCGCCGGACACGTTAACAGCGCGATTGTCCCCGTCTTGAGCGAAGTCGCTGCCAAAGATGGCAGGACGGCACTCTGGCAGCTGGTTTCGGTGCTGCTCAGTCTGATCACGACGATCATGGCGGCACTGATTTTGCTGCTGCAACTGTTCGCGCCGCAGGCAGTGGCGCTCGTCGGCGGCGGCGCAAGCCCACAAACGCAAGCCCTGGCGGTCGATCTGCTGCGCCTGACCGCGCCCGCACTGCTGTTCCTGGCAATGTTCGCCGTCGCCAGCGGCACGCTTTATGCGC
>Ga0224723_1001644_pt1 | contig 13261 bp, 10 predicted proteins | sample Balambano_FR2_Me_FD_161647 | JGI IMG/M metagenome (GOLD analysis project Ga0224723, IMG submission 161647) | Freshwater sediment microbial communities from Lake Towuti, South Sulawesi, Indonesia - Balambano_FR2_MetaG | ecosystem: Environmental > Aquatic > Freshwater > Lake > Sediment | place...
ACTACCAAGCCGAGGTAAAGCGCTTGGGTATACCAGACAGGATTGTGGAACATGGCGAACAGTGGGAGTTACACCGCGAGTGTCACTTCGATGCTGACGGCATTGAGCGGGCCGCACTGGCGATGCTGGTGCCTGCTACCGCGAAAGCATAACCCCATGTTCGTTAAAACCATCGGCTCGGGCCCACCGCTGGTACTGTTGCATGGTTTCTGCGAGAATCACCACATCTGGCAGCCGGTAGCCGCTCCCCTCGCGAAGAACTTTGAAGTGTGGATGCCCGACCTGCCCGGCTTTGGCGTCAGCCCCCCGCTTCGCGAAGGGTTTTCATTGCAACAAGTCGCTGAGGCGATCTCTAACCATTTGCAGTCGGTGTCGCGGCCGCCTGTAGTGATTGGCCGCTCGCTGGGCGGCTACGTGGCCCTTGCCCTGGCGAAGGGAGGATTACCCATGTCGGGCCTGGGTTTGTTCCACTCCACGGCCCATGCCGATACTGATGAAAAAAAAGCCAGCCGCGACAAAACCATTGAGTTTGTGAAGGCCCATGGCCCTCACCCCTTTCTACAAACATTTGTGTCTGGGTTATTTGCAGGCAAAAATCATTTTCTTATCGAGAAAGTGGCGGCTATTTGCCGGGGTACCTCGGCTGAGGCTATCATAGGCTACAGCCGGGCCATGCGTAACCGGCCGGATCAGACCCGCCTGCTGCAAAGTATAGCTGTGCCGATATGGATAGGAGCAGGGCAACACGACAGCATTTTGCCGTATTCTTTGCTACAGCAACAGGCCTTTTTGCCTCCAAAATGCCGTTTCTCCTTGTTTTTGAACAGCGGGCACATGGCCATGTTTGAGGAACCCGAAGCTACCTGGAACGAGGTGGAGGACTTTGCCACGAGTTGCTTTGGCGATCAAGATTTTTAAACCGGCATTTTTTTGATTTTTTACCGCTTCTGTTCTAACTTCGTTCGTTTTGTGATATATTTGACTTCGTCTCCGCCCTGCGGAGCTAAATGCGAACAAACCATTAAACAATAACATCATGTACGAACATTTACCAAGTTACGACTCATGGAACGCGCTGGCCGCTAACGTTGCCTATGCCTGTTGGGCTGCCGGTCTGCTGGTGGTACTGGGCTACCTTGTGAAACTTGCCACCACGGGCGAGAGCAAGGATAAGTACGATTTCATCAATAAGTATGAAATACGGGTGTTATGGATCGCAGCGATCATCATGATCGTTGGTGCTTGTGCATGGGTTAACTCCAATATAATCGAGCTGAATGCCTTGTGGATTTTCGTACGCGTATTTACTACAGTCTCCATGGGTATGATTGTGGCGCTTGTCGTGCAAAATCTGTTAAAATTTTATTACCCTTTCTTCATTGAAAAGCGCCTGAAGGTATTGCGTTACAAGCCGCGCTTATCGCCCAAAACAGGTAAGGCGATGAAGTTGCTGAGCGAAGAGGAAGAAGATGCTTACCTGGACGAGGGTATGCAGGCAGAAGAAAACCTCTTCTCCATGGACTACGATGTTTGGAAGGACGAAGAGACGGGCTACATTAAAATTGAAAAGTACGCTGGTCACCTGCATGCGTTGCAGTGCCCTGAATGCAACTATCAAACTTTCAAGGTCGTGCGCGAGGAGATCATCAAATCTCCCACGCCCACAGAGGAAGGCGAAATTTTGAAACACTACCAGTGTGGTTATTGCGGCTACAAGGCGAAGAAGACTGTGGTGCTGAAACAGTCGGCCAAAGTGGAAGAGACGGCAACCGCTACTGCCTGAGAATTTACAAACTGATTGAAAAGGCCTTCCCTGTTTGGAAGGCTTTTTCATTTCAAGCGTACAGTTAATTCGCGCCTGCCAGTAAGTAGAGCACGGCCATACGAATGGCTACGCCATTCTCCACCTGATCCAGGATAACGGAGTGGTGCGAGTCGGCCGCATCGCTGCTCAGTTCCACACCTCTGTTGATGGGCCCAGGGTGCATGAGCACGATCTGCTTTTTAAGGCCATCCAGCATTTTCTTGTCGATGCCGTAGTACAACGTATACTCACGCAGAGAAGGAAAATACTTAAGTTGCTGGCGCTCCAGTTGTATACGCAGGACGTTGGCTACATCACACCAGGCCAGCGCCTTCTTAACATCCAGCTCTACCTGCACACCCAGTTGGCCGATAAATCGGGGCAGCAACGTAGGGGGCCCGCACACCATTACTTTGGCGCCAAGTTTTTGCAGCGCGAAAATATTCGAAAGGGCCACGCGCGAGTGCAGAATATCGCCAATAATGGCCACCTTTTTGCCGGCCACCGCTCCCAACTTTTCGCGTATAGAAAAACAGTCCAGCAGCGCCTGGGTGGGGTGCTCATGGGTACCATCACCGGCATTTACGATGTTGGCTTTGATATGGCGCGACAGAAAGTGCGGAGCACCCACGCTGGCGTGCCGCATCACGATCATCTCCACCTTCATGGCCAGTATATTGTTCACCGTGTCGAGCAGGGTTTCGCCTTTTTTTACTGAACTGGTGCTGGCCGAAAAATTTATCACATCGGCCGAGAGTCGTTTTTGGGCGAGTTCGAACGAGAGCCGCGTGCGGGTGGAGTTCTCGAAAAATATGTTGGCAATGGTTACATCGCGCAGCGAAGGAACTTTCTTGATGGGCCGGTTGATGACTTCCTTAAAGTTTTCGGCTGTTTCGAAAATGAGGTCAATGTCTTCGCGGGTAATGTTTTTGATGCCCAGCAGGTGGCGTTGACTCAGTTTCGACATGGTCTAATCTTTATTCACTAACCAAACTTTGTTTTGCTTTGCTCCGTGGCCTTCCCATTCTACCAGCACACGTTGCGTGTCCACGGTGTTCACGTAGGCGCCCACGTAATCGGCTGCAATGGGCAGGTCGCGCGTGTGCTTGCGGTCCACCAACACGAGCAGCTCTACCTTAGCGGGGCGACCGAAGGCAATCATGGCATCCAATGCCGCCCGCACCGTGCGCCCGGTGTACAGCACATCGTCAATCAATAACACATTTCTTTCTTCGATAATAAAGTCAATCTTGGTTTCGCTCGCTTTGGCAGGGGTGTCGCGCCTGCGAAAATCATCGCGATGAAAGGTAACATCCAGGTAGCCCAACGAAATGGGGTTCTTAATCTGTTGGGCTAACTTTTGTTGAATGAGGTGGGCCAGAAAGACCCCGCGCGGCTGAAGGCCAAGGATTACGGTGTTTTGAAAGTCGTTGTGGTTCTCGATAACTTGCTGGCAAAGACGGCTAAGGGTGATGTCAAGCTGGTGGCTGTCGAGAATAATTTTCTTTCGCATACCCGGTGGAACTGGCGTTCAAAGCCGACCTGGGTGCGAAGATAGAAAAACCTGTTTATTCGTACGTTATTTTGTTTATGAAGAACACCCATCGGTTTAGCTCAACACCGGCTGCCGTCATGTTGCGCACACGTTGCATGCCTTTGGCGTAGAACACGTTTCCATACCAGTAGTCAAGTGTGCTGCCTTGGGTATCTTGGGGTTTCACCACGTCTTCGGCATAGCCGGTGCGCAATTCATTTACCGCCTTACCTTCAATCACATCGCCATCTCTGATCACTTTAGAGCGGATGGTATTTTCGTAGAGGTAAAGCAACACCAGGCGGTCATCGGCAGCCTCCACTTTCACAAACTGTTCTAATTGCATGGTGCGTACGTCATTTATCTCAAAGCTGTTGTCCCACAGCAGCTTGCCGTTCTGGTCGAACCCGATAACCACCGCGTGGGTGTATTGGTAGCCGTCAAAAACCAATTCGCCACGCACCAAGGGGTTAGCATAAAATCGGGGAATGAAAGGCGAGTAAGATGAGAAATAAGACGACCCCGGCCTGCCGGCATAAGAGTAATGGGGATAAAAAGCTTCGCCTAACATAACCAGCTGGCGGCCATGCGGTATGAGCTCATGCACCAAAATGCGGTAGTTAAACCGGATGCGCTTGCCTTTAATTTTTTTACGTTCTATCCTGCTCTTTATGCGCTTTTCGCGCCCGGCTTTCATGTAATTAAAGAAGCGCTGCAGGTCGGCAAAGTTGTAGTAATTGATGGTGTACTCGCCATACGGATTGATGCGGGCCAGAAAAATACCACGAGAATACTCGGTGTATCGCCCATACACCCCGCTTACCACCTGTTCGCCCCCGGGCATTTTGATAGACCGACCGAAGATGAGGTGCTTATCGGCTTCGGGCTGCAATACGATAGTCTTCAGCAGGCTTCCCTCGCCATCGTAGGTGCGTATCCACAAACACTTTTTGCGTTCGAAGTTTTTCGCGCTGACGATGATATCAACGGTACCATCGGCCGACAGTTTGATCTGGTTCAGCTCGCCTGCCTCGTTGAAAAATCCGGGAAGGATTTTGGATTGCTGGCGCCCAAAGTGGAAATGCAAAACCAGCGGTCGATAATTGTAGTAGCCGCTAATCAGGGCTGCCTCGGGGGTTACCATAAACTGGTTTACAGCAAAGGGTATAAGATTCTTCACGGTATATGTGCCGTAGTCGCCAGTGGCAGCCTGCACAGCAACGATCTGAAAATCGCCCATGGCATAATCGGTATTCTTAAAGAGCAGAAAAAAGTAGTCGCGCCTTTGCTCAACAAACAGCAGGTTGAGGCTCTTCTCCACCTGGATGTAGCCGCGCCATTCTTCTTTTAAGCTGGTGTCAATCTTGATTAACTCTATCTGATCTTCACGCTTGCCTACCAATCTGCGGTAAGCCACCAACCCGCGTTCGCGCAGCGAGGCCACACGATAGGGGCTTTCTTCGTCACCCTCGCGAAGAGAGATTTCGAACCGGCCGGGCTGCTGAACTTGCCCGTGAGCCATTGCAAAGGCGAACAAAAAGAATGTTAGCGCCAGTACCCTCATGGCTATTTATTGATCAACTCATCTTCTAAAACGCGCGAAGGCCAACAGAGTTTATTGATGTAGAAAACAGAGCGGGGCGGCTCGCCACTGGCCTGGTCTTTTACCGATTGGTAGCCCCAGAAGAAAAAATTCCGCCCGTACCAGTGCCGCAAGCCGCTGTCGCTGGACTCCTGGCGAATAACATCCGCAGGGTTTTTCAATTTGATCTGAGTAGTGTCGCGCAAGTACTCTTTATCGTAGGCCACGCGGCCGCTCAAATAGATTTCCTTATCCGCCTTAAAGGCAATGAACACCTTGTTATGCTCATGGTAAAAATCGGTGAGCTGTTGCAGCGAGGGAAGGCGCAACTCTTTTAGCGGCAAACTGTGGCCCCAGCCGGGCTTGCCCCGCTTGTCGATCGCCAACACATGGCCTTGCAACATCCTCACCTCTTCCGTGCTGTTGCCGCTGGCGTTAGGTGCTGACGTATAGCGGGTGCGGTAGGGAAACATGCCGTAAGGCGAGCCATAATATACGGGGTTGAAGTATGGGTTATAGTAAGAATTTTGGTAAGGGTAAGGTGCCAACCCCGATGATGACTGGTACTGTTCGGTATGCAACAAAAACCCATCATTAGTTTCCTCGAGCTTGACCACTGACGTGGCCACTTTAAAGTCGGGTGCTTTACCACTTTCTCGCTGGCGCTGCGCTTTTGCGATAATTTTAGCAGTCCTGCGCGGTGGCATGTAATCCAAAAAGTGATCGGTCTGTGCGAAGTCAAAGTATGCGATTGCCTGATTTCTGAACGGATCAGCGAGCGCAAAAAAGAATCCGGCCGGCACCTTGTTATTGCCTACCGCATAAGTGCCTGCCACCAGCAAATCATCGCCTGCCAATGCACTGGTGATGCCGGCTACAATACTTTTGTCGGCATCGAGTTCCATCTTATCTTCCAGCAACTGCCGGCCGTACTCGTCAAACGTTCGCAAGGCCAGGTGTTTGCGTTCGCGGCTGCTGCGACTGGTGGAGAGTACGTTGAAGGTGTTATTTTGATTGACGCGCACATCAAGAAGCTCATGGTCGGTAGAGAAAAATCCGGGCACTACTTTAAGTTGTCGCGAGCTTAAGTCGAACAGCAGCAGGGAAGGTTCGCGCGAGATGTAGCCTCCCAGCACGGCATGTTGGCTTACCACCGAAAAATGCGAGAGCCGGAAACTCACCTCCTGTTTTATATTATACCTGTCGATGGTTTGCTGGCGCAGGTCGAGGGCCAGCAGGTGGAGGTCGCTGTCGTCTGTGTCGCCTTCGCGAAAGAGCAGGTACACAGTGGGGTACAAAGGTTCATAGCCTACCCACCGCATACGGCTGGCCAGCGCCAACTCTGTTTGCCACGTTGTTTGCAGGGCGGTGTCGAGCGCGATGACTTCAAATATTTTTCTGCCTTCTTTAAACTGGTCCGCATCGCGCACCACCGCCAGGCCGTGTTGCTGCAGCGAAATAACCAGGTGCCCGTTGTCCTGTCCTTTCTCGTCCCACTCAAAGCGCGCTGGCTGCAGGGCCTGCTGTGAAAAAACCGGGTGGCCGAAACAGGCAAGAAGCAGCAGCCAGCGCCCCATTGCACACCAACTTATCGAACCCATCTATTACTCGCTCAATTCCAGAATATGCTCAAACTCGCGCTTGGTTACCGGCTGTACCGACAGACGAGGCGCTTTCACCAGCACCATTTTGAAGAACTCTTTATCGAGTTTTATCTGAGACAGCGTAACCGGTTTTTTCAATCTCTTCTGCGGTGTGATCTCCACCACTACCCATCCTTTGTCGGCCGGGTCGGGCTGGTGCTCGTGCTCAATACGGGCAATGCCTACAATGGCTTTTGCCTCGCCCGTGTGGTACACAAAAGCCAGGTCGCCCTTTTTCATCGCCTTCAGGTTACTGCGGGCCTGAAAGTTTCGTACGCCATCCCACAGGGTTTTGCCCGATTTTTCGAGGTCGTCCCACGAAAAGGTATCGGGTTCGGTTTTCAGCAGCCAATAGTTCATAAGCGTTTGGGTTTGAAGCAGGTTCTTTTAAAGTTTTTCTAAAATAGTAAATCGGCTCTGTATTTTTTAATTTCTTGCGGTTGATATGAAGATCCTCATCCTGCGCTTTTCGTCTATTGGCGATATTGTGCTTACCACGCCTGTTATTCGGGCTGTTAAAACGCAGGTAGACGGGGCACAGGTGCATTTTGCCACCAAGCGTCAGTTCAAGGTTATTTTGCAAAACAATCCCTATGTGGATGCTGTGCACGTGCTGGACGGCTCGCTGCGCACGCTCTTGACGGAGTTACGCGCAGAAAAATTTGATTTTATTATCGACCTGCATCACAACCTGCGCACGCGGATAATCAAGACCGCCCTGCAGGTAAAGAGCGCCACCTTTAACAAACTCAATGTGGAGAAGTGGCTACTGGTAAACCTGAAGATCAACCGCCTACCCTCGGTGCACATTGTTGACCGCTACCTGGCGGCTGCCGCTGCGCTGGGTGTAAAGGCCGATGCCCTGGGGCTGGATTACTTCATACCCGAAGCAGACGAGGTGCCGCTGGAGTGGCTGCCCGATGGATTTCAGAAAGAGTATGTGGCCTTTGCCATAGGTGCGCAGCACACAACCAAAAAGCTGCCGGTGGGTCGCATTATTGAACTGTGCGATAAGATCAATAAGCCTGTGGTATTGCTGGGCGGAAAGGAAGATGCAGCGGTGGGCGAGCAGGTAGAATCTTTTTTCAAGAAGAGCAACGAGGCAGACCTGGAGGAAGGGCTGACGCGGATGAACAAGAAGGCAACGGTATACAATGCCTGCGGAAAATTCAACCTCAACCAGTCGGCCAGCATGGTGCGGCAGGCGCGCTATGTCTTCACCCACGACACCGGACTTATGCACATTGCTGCGGCCTTTAAGAAGGAGATCTTCAGCATTTGGGGAAACACCGTGCCTGCCTTTGGCATGTACCCCTACCGCACCAGGTTTACGATACTCGAAAACAACAAGGTGAACTGCAGGCCCTGTTCAAAAATTGGCCACGCCCGATGCCCCCAGGGCCACTTTAAGTGCATGAACGACATCGTGTTCGACTTTTACCTACCCTGACGCAACCGTACTAGCGGGCTAATTTGCCACGCCAAATACTTTTCAGGGGAGTAACCGTTACGGACTTGATTTTGATGGATGCAGCCACTACCCTCGCGTTTGTAAATGGCTCACCTGGAAATACAAGGCTTGTCATGGCCAACAAACCACCATCAGCAAACAACTCAACAGAAGCGTGATCAGCCACCACTACGAGCTCTGTTGGAAACGTGCCTAACGCGCGCGCGCCATACTGCACACCTGCGAACTTAGGCGAGAAGGTGGTAGGGCCCGCCTCGTTACGATCGATTGAAAACTGGTTTTGATCAGCGTCAAAAACTATGCGTATCCGCTCGTCCAGGTCGTTAAAAAGCTCAACGGAAAAGTTGCCGGCTGACACGCTATCCAATAGCAAACGTATTTCAAAGAGTCCGCTAGCGGTAGCTGCCGGTGGCAATACTCTTTCGACTTTTACTTCCACATCCTCAGCAACAGCAGGCTCGCCCTCTCTCAATTGTTGGAACTCAGCCACTAACGTGCTGACCAGCCGGATGCCTGAGGGTGTTTGCCGCAGCATCAACTCACGCGGCAGCGTCATGGCACTGCGCCACACCTCTGTTGGCACCGTTTGTGCGTAATCCCAATTGCTCATCCAGCCCAGAAAAAGTCTGCGACCATCGCTGGCAGGTACGTTGGCCCAGGTCACACCGGCATAGTTATCGCGCCCGTAGTCGAGCCACAGGCTGGTGGCCGGCTCATTTTCATTGACAAAGGTGGTACCATCAAAATGGCCGACAAAGTATTGCGTGCCAGACCCACCATTGGGGGCTCCGGGGTTGATGCTCACTAGCAGCACCCACTTTTCGGTGCCGTTTACGCTCAGGGGAAAAAGGTCCGGGCATTCCCACACCCCTCCATGACTTCCATCGGCCGCGCCAAACTCACTTAGTTTACTCCACTGCTTCAAATCAGGCGAACTGTATATCTCGATGTGGTCGGCCACAGCCAGTACCATCACCCACTTCTTGTCGGCCCCGAACCAAAACACTTTTGGGTCGCGGAAGTCGCGGATGCCAGGATTTTTCAGCACCGGGTTGCCCTCGTACTTTTTCCAGGTGCGGCCGCGATCTGCACTGTAAGCGATGCCCTGCGTTTCAAAATCGTTTCTGCCGACTTTAGCACCCGCCTCGTGGTGATAGGTAAAAATAGCTACCATCACCGGATCATCGGCTGAGCCGAGGCCGGAGGTGTTGAGATGGTCCACCACAACACTGCCTGAAAAAATGAGACCCAGCGAATCGGGATACAGTGCAATGGGCAGGTGCTGCCAATGAATCATGTCGGGCGATACGGCATGCCCCCAATGCATGGGGCCCCACACGTTGCTGTCCGGATAGTGTTGATAAAACAAGTGGTACTCGCCCTGGTAGTACACCATGCCGTTGGGATCGTTCATCCACTGGGCAGGGGGTGAAAAGTGGAATTGCGGCCGGTGCTGTTCGGAATACTCTGCCCGCTGCTCGGGCGAACATGAACTTATGATCATGATCATCACCCAAAAAGTTACTGCTTGTGAAACGAAATGGCACGTCATAGACTTTCCAGTTCGCCCAGTTGCTCCAGGCTCTTGCCTTTCGTTTCGGGCATCATGCGCCAGACAAAAACCAGTTGCAACACCATCATGCTGGTGAAGATAAGAAAGGAGTGCCCACCGCCTAAGGTGGTGGCGATATAAGGAAAGCTGAAGGCGATGAGCGCAGCCATGAACCAGTGGGTGAACGAGCCCAGCGAAGAGCCTTTCGCGCGCACCGCGGTGGGAAATATCTCTGAGATAAAAACCCATATCACTGCGCCCTGCGAGAAAGCAAAAAAGGCGATGTACACAAAAAGGTAAACGGGCACCCACGCAAACTGGCTGGTGTAAAACGCGTTGGCTACCAGGGCCAGCGTAGTGATCAATCCCACCGAGCCAATGAGCATGAGCGTGCGCCTGCCTATTTTGTCGATAAACACCATGGCAGCCATAGTAAACACAAAATTGACGATGCCGATGCCGAGCGTGGAGAGCAGGGCGCTGGCAGCCCCTGCACCGGTCATTTCTAAGATACGCGGTGCATAATATACAATCGCGTTGATACCCGACACCTGGTTAAACACGGCAAACAACACCGTGAGGATAACCGGTGCGCGATGTTTGCGGGAAAACAGCGCTTCCGCTTTCTCATTAGCAGTTCCACGCAAGTCGGCCAGCACCGCGTTTACCTCAGCCTTTGCGGTGGCGGGGTTAATGGCCGCAAAAATTTCTTCCGCTGCCGCCACGGCCTGCTTTTTGACGATGAGCCATCGCGGGCTTTCAGGCACCACCAGCACGGCCAACAAAAAAACCAATGCCGGCAGGGCTTCCATGCCCAACATCCAGCGCCACGCGTTGGGGCCCGCATCCTGCAAAAGATAGTTAGACAAGTAAGCCACCAAAATGCCAAACACCACGTTGGCCTGAAATAGGGCCACCAGTTTGCCGCGATGAGAGGCCGGAGCAATCTCGCTGATGTACATCGGTGCTGTGATGGATGATGCGCCCACGCCAAACCCGCCTATCAGCCGAAAAAACAAAAACGAATACCACTCGGGCGCCAGTGCCGACCCCACTGCCGATACAAAATAAAGCACGGCAATCCAGAACAGCGTGCGCTTGCGGCCCCAGGCATCGGTGGGTATGCCCCCAAACAGCGCACCCACCACCGTGCCGATCAACGCAATGGATACCGTTAAGCCATGCTCAAAAACAGAGAGGTTCCAGAGTGTCTGGATATCCTGTTCGGCACCCGATATCACTGCGGTATCGATCCCAAACAACAATCCCCCGAGCGCAACCGTTACCGACCAGACGAAAACTTTTTGTAGCTGCATCAGGTATAGATACAAAGTAAAAAGCAGGCCTGCAACTGCATGTAGGCCCGCTTCCCGGGTTGCCTGATGTCGTTATGCCCGCTAAGTAGAGGGCTGGCAACATCTTTGGCCAGCGCTACATGTAACTTTCCATCGGCAGGCAACTGCACACCAGGTTGCGGTCGCCATACGCGTTGTCTACGCGCCCTACGCTGGGCCAGAACTTCATTGCCTTTACGAAAGGCAACGGATAGGCCGCCTTGGTGCGCGAGTAGGGTCTGTTCCACTCATCGGCTGTAATCACGGCCGCTGTATGTGGTGCGTGCTTCAACACGTTGCTTGTCGGGTCAGCTTTACCTTCTTCCACCTCGCGTATTTCATTTCTTATCTCGATGAGGGCATCACAAAAACGATCAAGCTCCTCTTGTGGCTCACTCTCCGTAGGCTCGATCATCAGCGTGCCGGCCACCGGAAATGACACCGTGGGCGCATGGAAGCCGTAGTCCATCAGGCGTTTGGCAATGTCTTCCACTTCGATACCCGATTTTTTAAAGTCGCGACAGTCTACAATCATTTCGTGCGCACAACGACCATTAGTGCCGGTGTACAGAATTTTGTAGTGACCTTTCAATCGCTCTTTGATGTAGTTGGCATTGAGAATAGCCATTTCAGTAGCGCGTGTAAGCCCATCGCCACCCATCATCGCGATGTAAGCGTATGATATAGCGAGGATGCTGGCACTTCCCCAGGGGGCTGCTGATACCGCTGTAATGGCTTTGCTGCCCCCGGTTTTTACTACGGCATGGCCGGGCAAAAAAGGTTTGAGTTTATCGTTCACACAAATGGGGCCCATGCCGGGGCCGCCCCCGCCATGCGGAATGCAAAACGTTTTGTGCAGGTTGAGGTGGCAAACATCGGCACCTATGTTGGCAGGTGAGGTAAGGCCCACCTGCGCATTCATGTTGGCGCCATCCATATAGACCAGGCCTCCGTTGGCGTGAATGGTTTCGCAGATGTCGGTAATTGCCTCTTCAAACACCCCGTGCGTACTGGGGTACGTTACCATCAGGCACGACAGCCTGTCTTTGTGCTGTGCAGCTTTTGCTTTCAGGTCCGCTACGTCAATTTTCCCTTCTTCATCCGACTTTACCACCACTACGTCCATGCCCGCCATAACGGCACTGGCAGGGTTGGTGCCATGGGCCGATGCCGGAATGAGCGCAATGTTGCGGTGGGTATCGCCCCGGTGCAGGTGGTAGGCACGTATCACCATCAGGCCTGCATATTCGCCCTGGGCACCGCTGTTGGGTTGCAACGAAACACCTGTAAAGCCCGTCACTTCCCGAAGCCATATTTCCAGGTTATCGATCATTTCGGCATAACCGCGCGTTTGATCAGCCGGAGCAAAAGGATGGATGTTGCCCCACTCGGGCCACGTTACGGGAATCATCTCGGCTGTAGCGTTCAGCTTCATGGTGCACGAGCCGAGCGAGATCATGGAATGAACCATGGAGAGATCTTTACTTTCCAATTTTTTGATGTAGCGCAGCATTTCGTGCTCGCTGTGGTGACTGTTAAATACCGGGTGCGAGAGGTAGGCCGACTGCCGCACGAGGCCGGCCGGCCAGCCCAGTTCAGATGCTTCGAAGTGCAACGCGGGCGCTGCCGTGCCCAACGCTTTCGCGAACACATTCACGATGGCCTGCACGCCCTCGGGCGTGGTGGTCTCATCCACTGAAATACCGATATGTTGCCCGTCAAGGTAGCGGAAGTTGATATGGTGCTGCAGCGCTTCGTGCTCGATTAATTTTGTATCGGCCACCGCCACCTTAATCGTATCGAAATAATTTGTGTTGAGTTGCTTCACACCCAGTGCTTCGAGGCCCTGCGCGGTAGCTTTGGCCAGCGCGTGAATGCGGCCGGCTATTTTCTTCAGTCCTTCAGGGCCGTGGTACACAGCATACATGCCGGCCATTACCGACAGCAGTACCTGTGCCGTGCAGATATTTGATGTTGCTTTCTCCCTGCGGATGTGCTGTTCGCGCGTTTGCAGCGCCATGCGATAACCCGGGTTGCCTTGTGCATCCACCGATGCCCCGATAATGCGGCCGGGCATCTGGCGCTTGAACTCATCTTTCGTAGCAAAGAAGGCGGCATGCGGACCGCCAAAGCCCATGGGCACGCCAAAGCGCTGAGATGATCCAATCACCACATCGGCTCCCATCTCGCCAGGAGGCTTCATCAGCAGCAGGCTCATCAGGTCTGCAGCCATTACCACAAACACATCGCGCTCATGGGCAGCTTCCGCGAAAGCGGTATAATCTCTTATCTCACCGTTGTTGTCGGGGTTTTGCACCAGCACCGCAAAAATCTCGCTGTC
>Ga0224723_1001645_pt1 | contig 13259 bp, 12 predicted proteins | sample Balambano_FR2_Me_FD_161647 | JGI IMG/M metagenome (GOLD analysis project Ga0224723, IMG submission 161647) | Freshwater sediment microbial communities from Lake Towuti, South Sulawesi, Indonesia - Balambano_FR2_MetaG | ecosystem: Environmental > Aquatic > Freshwater > Lake > Sediment | place...
CCATTACCCCCATTACCCCCTCTCCTCAACTGGACTATCCTTAAAGATAGAGGTTAAAAATTTTATCCAATATCTTTTTTTGATAAATATCTGGAAAAATCTGTGTTGACTGTTACAATATTGTTAAGAAAGTTTGCCCGCTGCGTTTTGGGAATGCGCGACCTGGGTTTGACTTATTGAGAAGACAACGCGAAAAATATATTTCCTAGACCAGCTGTGGTAGGCTGGTCTTTTCTTACTTTCTAACCCACATTCCGCACCCGTAAGTTTATGGGCGCTCGCCAACGTCGCCGTGTCTATGAGGATTACCTGATTTTCTACCGCATCTATGAAAACCGAATTGAGGTTCTTCATGTCCCCTGAATTGACAAACGTAATTTCAAGTTTGCAACCAGTTTTCTAATCGCAAATTTTCGATATTTTCAAAATCTTTGATATTGTTGGTAACAATAATATCATTGCGAGAACGCGCAACAGCCGCAATTAATGCATCGAATTCACCAGTTGGTCTACCAATGCGTCTCAGTTCAAGTTGAATTTTACCAAATTCTTCTGCTGCATCCTCAGTAAATGGCTCCAGTGGTAATAATTCTACGAAGGAAACTAATCCTACTAAATTCTTTTGAAGTTGTTGAGAACAGTAAACACCTTTGTAAAGTTCAGCAACAACAATCGTAGACAGATAGCACTGACCAAAAAAACGATTGAATTTTCCTACTATCAAACGATTATCTTGGAGTAGCGCAATACAAATATTGGTATCTAGTAAATACATCAGTCCTCCACTTGGTTATCAAGCGAGTTAATTTCTCTACCTTTATAGGCATGACGGTCTTTGTCGATTTCTGTAAATATCTCTATTAATTCTGTGTCATCTTTCCAGGCGCCAAATAATTGATTAAGTTTTGCTAACTTTTCGTCATTCGTTAAAGCCTTTCCTGTCGCGCTAGCTGAGGGCACCTGCAACTCAACAAAAATTTCTGTATCATCGGGAATGTCGTTAATTTGTTCTAATAGTTCGATAATCTGACCACGTTTTATTGCTCTAACTTTCATTTAGTACTCCTCAATCATTTTTAATATTTTGGTGTTGAGCAAGCGTTTCATATCTCAAACCCATTATAAATACAACTAGCTTTATATAAGTCCAGCGTTCTTATTTATAAACTTTGTATTTGTACTTTATGCGGATGTAACGGATGGTTATATTGTAATTCAGCAGCAATACCGAAATGATCTGACGGGTATAAGGTCGGATCTCCGAGTGCAGGCTGATTCAGAATTAAAAAGCAGTTAATGACGCGCAACTTTTCGTTAATAAAGATATAATCTAACGTACCGCGCCAAGGCTTTAAAGTCTGGTTGAATATTAAATCAAGTACTGCTTGGCTTAAAACTTTTTTCCAGTCTCGTCGTGCAAGAAGTGTAGGACAAGTGTACTCTGGCTCTTGATTATGATAAGCGTAGTAAGCTGATGTAAAGTGCTGTTTCATTAGCATAATAGCTGATGTTTCTGGTGTACCGTTAAAATCTCCTACTGCTACAATTGGCATATCTACTGGAAGTGTGTTTTTCCAATTTAATAGCAACTCTATCTGCTTAACACGCTCTTGATGGGAACCAGGATACCAGTAATAATGTCCATTGCATAAAACTAGAGGTTGACCATCTACTTCAACTTGCACATACTGCATCCTCCGACCCTGACTTTGTAAATCTACCATTCCCTGTATAATAAATGGATAACGGCTAAGAATTGCTATTCCAATACTGTTTGTTTTTTTGTAACTAGAACTTTGGAAGGGAACTAAGTAGACATAAGGCATATTTAGCTCAGATGCAAGAAATGCACTGGTGTCTTCTGGTAATTTTACTTCTTGGAGTGCGATTAAATCAGCTTGTTGTCCCTTAAGCCCATCAACTAATAAAGTACGTCGCTGTTCCCACTCTTCAAGCTTATACAAGATATTAATCGTCGCAATTTTAACCATGTACCATTACCAGTCCAGAGAATTTTGATGAGATTTTAAAGCTTACTGAGCTAATTTAGCTACCATAACTAAATTTACCAATTAATGCGTAGATATGCTTAGGTTTTTAGAAGCGGTGCTTGTAATAAGGTTGATTGATAGTTGGACATAAATAATCGTGCATAATTATCAGTATACTCCAATTGCATATTGAGGGTTTGCTGGCGAAGGCATATTATGGCAGTAAATGGTATAATTATTGTAATGTTTACTGCCAAAGGAGTGGAAACTATGCCCCGTCTAGATTTGGGTAATCCATATGATTACTATGTTCAAACATTGATTGATACAGGGCTTTACAGCACTTACACTGAAGTTGTAAAGGATGCGTTGCGTCAACATATGAATACCCACGCCGAAAGCAAGCGTATCGCCTTATTCCACGCCACCATTGCCGAGGGGGAAGCGGACATACAGGCAGGACGTGTTGAGCTTTACAATCCAGAATTAATTGACCGCTTGACTTCAGAAGTGCTGGCAGATGAATAAGGAAAATTCCTACACCCTCTATATATCTGAGCAAGCAAAGAGCGATTATAAGAAAATTCAGCGTTACACACGGGATTTTTACGGCAAAGAGCAAGTGTTGAAATATTCCGCCCTAATCAAGGGTTGTTTTGCGAAAATAACTGAAAATCCTATGCTTGGGCATCAAAGACCTGATTTATTCATCTCTACCCTAGTAGTACCTTGAATGTACGGACTTTCGCGTGCCGTTAACCAATCCCTCATCGCCCTGAAATATATTTCATGGAATGCTATCTTTTGTTAAGATTACATTTCTTTGAATCAAAATCTTTTTCTAAAACAGATTTTGCTGTGCCCATAAAGCTATTTGAATGCGATCGCGCATCTTTAACTTAGCTAAAATACTCGTAACATAATTTTTTACAGTTCCTTCACTTAAAAATAATTCTTGAGAAATTTCTTGATTATTTTTACCCTGTCCTATAAGTTTTAATACGTCGATTTCCCGCTTACTCAGTAGTTCTTGATAGGCATTTGACACGGGTTGTACAGATTTGAGTTGGGAAAAGACTTTGAGAGCAATTGTTGGTCCTAGATGACTATAACCTTGAGAAACAGAGCGAATAGCGGCAACAATATCTTGAGATGGGGTACGTTTGAGTAGGTAGCCTAAAGCACCAACTTGCAGGGATTGCAAAATATAGTTGTCATCATCAAAGGTTGTTAAAACTAAAATCCGAACCCAGGGATAATGTTGATGGATCTCACGAGTTGCCTGTACCCCATCACAAATAGGCATCCGAACATCCATAAGAATTACATGAGGTTGGAGAGTTTTTGCAAGGGAAATCGCTTCCTCTCCATTTCTGGCTTGTCCAATCACCTCCAGATCAGATTCAACTGAAAGCAGTGCAGCCAAACCCTGACGAAAAATATCTTGGTCATCTACGAGCAAAAGACGAATCATAAGGGGAGTATAATTTGAATCTGCGTGCCTTGCTTTAAGGCAGTTTTTATATCAATTTTACCGCCCAATAATTGTACTCTTTCTGTCATTCCTTGAATACCGAAACCAGCCTGCATCTTTTCTGAGTCAAATCCTACACCATTATCTTTGATATCTAAAACAATATGTTCGCTTGTCAAACTTGCGTAAAAACTAACTTGAGAAGCACGAGCGTGTTTTTGTACATTCATAATTCCTTCTTTAACTATGCAATAAATTTGATACTCTTTATATAAACTGAGTTGAGGAAGATTGACTTCCCACTGTACTTGGAACACTGAATTTTGCCTTAATTGTTCCATTAAGGAAGTTAATGCAGTTTTGAGGTCAAAATCTGACTGACGCATTTGATACAAAGCTTTACTGATATTCTCAATGCATTGTCCAGCCAGCCATTTTGCAGTATCAACAGCTTGAAACGATTGTTCAGGATTATGCGATCGCAATTTTTGGGCAACTTCGAGTTGAATGTCTAAATCGCTGAGTGTATGACCCAAGGAATCATGAATTTCACGAGCAATTCGATTACGTTCTAAAGTTGCAGCTAATGTTTCCACCTCTTGTAATAATTCCTCAGCAAGCTGACGGCTTTTTTGTTCTGCAACAACCATTGAGGTAAACATAATCGTAAAGGTACTGGCGGAAGCATAAACCAGAAGACTAAAAAAGACAAATTTTAGCGAATTCCAAGGTTCAGATAGTGAATTTTCAGGAATAGAAGTAACAGATTTTAAATCAAGTTCTGCAAAGTATTCAGTAATTGTCCAAGGAATTGAAATAGTAGTCGCAATTTTAATAGTTATCCAATGACCTAATGAAAAATAGCTTTTAGCAATATAGAAAAACAAAAACAATCCGATGTCGATTCCAATATATCGAATAAATACAACTATAGTCAGTGCTAGTATAATATAGCTAAATTGCTGCCAGTATGAACGGTTCCAAGGAAATAGCCACCCTAGCACAAAAAAAATACTGTAGGAACCGATTAAGATAGGTAAACTATATTCTGGACTGTTGAAGCACATCCCAAAGTGAGCGGTAATATAAATCCACTCCATATACTGAAAATTTTGGGGAAGCGATCGCGTAAATATCATCGTGCTGAATTTTGATGATTAAAAAGTCATTATTATTTTCCACAGATATGTATCCTCACAATTGTATCGCATCTGTTTACATATAAAACGTGACCTCAGTCATATTTTTTGTGCATTTTGGTAATATTATCAGGCAATATTTTTAGTTAAATTAGCGACTGACACACTTACTTTCAGATTCATAACTTTATGCTGTCTTCTCTAAATCCATTCATGCAAACAAAACCACCTTCATCAACATTAGATATTACAGGGGGAGGTGAAACTGCCGTAACTTTAAGCCAAGATTTGGTTAATGCGCTTGGAGTACTCCAAGTTGAAGTAAAAGGCTTTGGTAGCACTGATATTAGTGACGGGATTGCTGAGTTTGAAATCATTGGTGGAGCAGCAAATCTCAATTCTGCAAAGGTCGATATCATTCATCAAGGTGGTTTGACCTTCAAATCTGCTAACACAACCGTTGATTTAACAGATTTTATTATCAATAACCTTGGCGATCGCAATGTGTTAACAGGATTGGTGACGATTAATGATAACTTAATTACCCGCGCTCCTTTATTTGATTTACAGGGTGGAAAAGTCGTGCCATCTGAAGTAAATGGTAGCTTCAATTTAGAATTTGAGGACGTTGGAGTAAGTTTAACCGAAAATGCTAGCAACGTTCTTAATCAGGCGTTTCAGGTAAATAACTTTGCAGCAGGATTAAATATTGGAATCGCTAACATAGATGCGCGACTTACTGATCCAAAACAGACGTCGCTTTTACCAGAGATGACTTTAATGAGTTCTCAACCCTTTACCCTGATTGGTACAGAGAGTAACGACTTACTTGCAGGTATTGCGGGTAGAGATAACATTATTTTTGGATTGGACGGTAATGATACTATTAATACCCTTTTTAGTGGTAATGACAGAATCGATGGTGGGGATGGCGATGACAGTATCATTTCGGGAGCGGGCGACGATATTATTGAAGGTGGTTCTGGCAATGACTTTATTAATTCCGGTTCTGGCAATAATCGGGTTAATGGAGGTGAGGGAAACGATTTTATAATTAGTGAAGAAGGAGCAAATGAAATTAGAGGAGGAGATGGAGATGATAGAATTGGAGGTGGAGCAGGTCCATCTCGTCTGTTTGGTGATGATGGTAATGACAATGTATTTGGTTCTTTTGCCGATGACATTTTAAGTGGTGGCTCTGGTGATGATGTTGTTTCAGGCTTTACCGGAAATGACCAAGTTTTTGGCGATGATGGAAATGATCGTCTTAACGGAGATCAAGGTAATGACTCTCTATTTGGTGGTTTTGGGAATGATATTCTGATTGGGACTGATACTTTTACACCTCAATCATTGGTGGGCTTGGGCGAAATTGATATCTTAAAAGGTGAGCAAGGTCGTGATACCTTTGTATTAGGAACAGTTCTGAAAGATGGAACTGAGTTAATTTTTTATAATGACGGAAATCCTAATACGCCAGGTATAAATGATTATGGGTTAATTGCTGATTTTGATAGCTTTAACAATAGTTCAAATACCTTTGATGTAATTCAATTATCAGGCTCAATAAATAAGTATGTTCTGGGTGCATCGCCCAATGGTTTACCTGAAGGAACTGGTATATTTTTAAATGATGGCGTAACTCCAGAACTGATTGGTATCGTGGCTAATGTTTCCCAAAATGATTTGAGCCTTAGTAATGTAAATCAGTTTACCTTTGTATGAACTGATAAAATAAGTAAATAAGACTTGCTTAGGTGCAGAATGCGACTGAGCTGATACTTCCCATCAAGTTGCTTTAACTTAATCGAGACAATAATCGAGATTTACAGCGTATTGCAGCGCATTATAAGGTACTGGATTGTTTAGGCTAAAATAGTGCAGTAGGATTATTGCGCTTGTATCATAACCCCCCAGAGAATAAATTCTCTGTCTAACAGTGAAAGTCCTCTCAAAGAGGACTACTAAGGTTTTCAGTCCTCATTACTAGGGTTGGGACTAACGAACAAATGAAAGCGATATTGTCCAACACCTCTGGAATGCCTAATTTATTCAGCGTTGCAGAGACTTCGTGCGATCGCTAACAACTACGCTACCCCATAATTTGTATACTGACGGTTGAAGGAAGCTTGCAAACCTAAGACAATATTCTCTTGTGGTACTCCCTACTAATTCCAATGATTAAAATAGTTTAGATAGCTAAATTCTAACTGAATAGCAATAAGCTAAATGTCTGAGTTTAATACCTATTATGGCTATACTACTTGAACTAAAACCTGAATTAGTTTAACGCCTGATCGCTTGCCTGCGAGAGTAAATTTCTTCTAGAAGTAAATCCCGTAGTTCGTTAGCAATATCATCAGGTGGATTACCTGCAAGCGCTCGCCCAATCAGCCGTTCTGCCTCTCGTAATTCTGAACATTCTATAGCAAGCATTGCGGCACTGCGATGAAGAACGGATCTAGTAGGTTCAAGGTCAAATGAGTTTGCTACTAGATTTGCGGCAGCTTGCTCTTGAGAAAAGGCAGCTTTGGTTAACTCCAAGGCAACAATGGTATCACCACGCCGGCGGGCATTTATAGCTTGGTCAACAAGTTCCATTGCTTCTCGATGAAGAATTTCTACGTCTTGCATTTTTTAATTATACGGGTGCGTGGTGTACCAAATTCGACGACGCAGACGTAGCCGGGAGACAAAGTATCTGAGGGGCTAATCTGTTCTAGTTTCATTTTAACTCTTGATTCAACAATGCTTTCGGAGCCTCTACGAATACCGGAGACTTCCAAGCGAGCTTTTCTTTGAAACAAAGTGCTTGGGTCATCAATAGAGCCTAACCAAAAGTCAAAGCCAAAACTTTTAGCTTTAATAGAGCGCTCAATTACAGTAAGACCTGTCAGGTAGGGCATAATAAGTGCAGCAATTCCATAAGCTCCATACTCCGTGGCTACTTCTTGGTCAGCATTGAACCGACGTATAGTGTCATTAATTGGATTCCATTGAACTTCTACTTCAGTGTTTTGTATACCACTGATTTGAAAGTTAACATGATAAGGATGATTTTGGTCATCCAAGCAAACCGCTACCGCATCTTGACAAGTAGCTCCAAAGGTCAGCGACCATCCCGGTCGTTCTGGCTTAGATTGACAAAGGTCATCTAGGTGCAAAAGCTTAGGTATATTATTTATCATTAATAATTGAAACTATTGCAACTTTTTGATCATATAGCAATTTCTACAAATTCCAACTAAAAAATAACGACGTTAATAATACTTTGTTTTAACATAATTTATTTAGAGGAAAAGGTATTTAATTACATATAAAGAAACCTAGTTTTTGCAAGAAACCGGGTTTACGAAAGGTAAAAGTTTTGACAACTTAGAAAATAAAGGTAGTTCTCAAAGTAAAAGAAGAGCGATATGGTAAGTAATACTTCGTGCGATCGCTGACAACTATACTACCCAAATCAAAAAAAATACCACTCTACCTGTAAATTTCATCCCAATTTCATATCAATATGAAAAACTGGAGGATAAGCCACATTCCTTATCCTCCGTAACAAATCATGCCAACTTTCAACCCTCAACCGAAAACTTTCTCACAGTGCATTGCGGCTCTCACAGTGCTGATGTTTATGTTTAACGCTCCCGCAGTTGTACTAGCAGGTGCAGGACACGATCATAGTGGTGCTAGCGAGTTTCAGGGTGGGGGAGCTAATTCTGGTTCGGTTCGGGTTGACGCAGCAACCGCAAAACGATTGGGAATTAAGACTGAAGCAGTTAAACGTCAAACCCTGGCTTTAGGTATTAAAACTACTGGGCAAATTGAAACTCTTCCTAGTCAAAAAGTACAGGTAACGCCACCAATTGCAGGTAAAGTGGTTGAGTTACTAGTTGAACCTGGTGCAAAAGTGCGAAAAGGTCAAGTTGTTGCTGTTTTATCTAGCCCTGACTTAATTGATTTGCGCGTCGGTTCCCAAGAAAAACGTACAGAGGCGATCGCTGATTTACAACAAGCCCAGGCAGATTTAAAGTTGGCACTACAAAATCGAGAGCGATATCAACAAATTGCTAACGCGGAAATAGCTCAAGCGCAAAGTCAAGCAGCATTTGCCCAAGAAAAATATACTAAGGATATGCAATTAGCTTCGGCTGGTGCCCTTCCCCGTCGTAATGCTTTAGAATCTCAAACTCAGTTAGCCGAAGCGAAGGCAAAACTTACCACAGCCAGCAGCAGACGAGATGTTATTGAAGCTGATGCCCAAGTTACACGCGCGCAATCTGCACTCTTCAGCGCTCAAACTCGCCTGAAATTAAGTGAAGCGATTTATCAAACTCGTTTACAACAGTTGGGAACTGCTGGTAATAGTAAAGGACTTGTTACGGTGACAGCGCCTTTGACTGGTACTGTTGCTGACCGACCTGTTACCTTGGGAGAAACGGTGACAGTAGAAGCAGGTAGTAAATCTTTAATGACTATAGTAAATGATAGTGGGGTGTTTGCGACAGCGAATATTTATGAAAAAGATTTAGACAAAGTAAAAGTCGGGCAACCTATTAAAGTTAAAGTTGCTAGTGTTCCCAATCAAACATTTACTGGGAGAATTTCTCAGGTTGGTACGGCAGTTACAGGAGAGACGCGAGTAGTACCAGTGCAAGCAATAGTGGAAAACTCTAGTGGAAAGTTAAAACCAGGTATGTTTGCTGACCTGGAAATTCTCACGGGTCAGCAATCTGCATCTGTGGTAGCAGTTCCGACTTCTGCCATAGTTGATGCTAATGGTAGAAAAACTGTCTACGCTCAAAATGGTAATGCTTTCCAAGCGGTAGATGTGGAATTAGGTGAGACTTCTTTTGATTTAGTTGAAGTTAAAAACGGTTTATTTGAGGGAGATATTGTTGTTACTCAAAGGGCACCGCAGCTTCATGCTCAATCTTTGCGAGGTGATAATACAACTTCTGAAGATGTTCATTCTGAAGAAGGACAAGGACAAGAGACAAAAGCTAAAATTAACGGCTTGCAGCTACCATCATGGTTAATGGCAGGAGGTGGTGGAGGCGCAATTGCTACCGTCGCATTTTTAGGAGGTATACTCTGGTCAAATCGCCGTCAGAAAGATCGCGTCGTATTGGTAGGCAATTCAGAATTTGAAGCTTACGAGCCAAAGGACTTGGAAAAAGAAATATATATTGATAATCATAAGTCGTCTATATTACTGAGTTCGACAAAGCAAGATGAAAATCAGAATCGAGAGAAAGTTTAACACTTAGACAAACAATAGTAAAATTAAATGATTAGTAATATTGCTCGCTGGGTAATTTCTAGCCGCTGGCTGGTAGTAATTGCCTCTGTTATTTCCACGTTTATTATTATATTTAACACTATTCCACAAATGCCGTTGGATGTGTTTCCTAATTTTGCACCTCCACAAGTGGAAATTGAAACCGAAGCCCAAGGACTGGCGCCAGAAGAAATTGAATCTTTGGTGACATTACCAGTAGAAAGTTCAATTAATGGAACTCCTGGTGTAACGGCTGTTCGTTCTTCCTCTTCGGCAGGACTTTCTATAGTTAGGGTTACTTTTGGCTGGGGAACGGATATTTATCAAGCTCGGCAATTAATTACTGAGCGATTGCAACAAGCTGCCAGTAAGTTACCAGAAGGAATTGATATTCCTAAATTAGCACCTATTAGTACGCCTATTGGTACTGTACTGAAATATTCTTTAACCGTAGAGAAAAATCAATCTAAAGTTGATTTGATGGAAGTCCGGCGCCTGGTAGATTGGCAAGTAACCAACCGCCTTCTAGCTGTTCCGGGTGTGAGCCAGGTGTTGGTATATGGTGGAGATATACGCCAATACCAAGTATTAGTAGACCCAAATAAATTAAAAGCTTTTAATGTTTCTTTGCAGCAAGTAAATGATGCAGTAAAAGCCGCAAATGTCAATGCTCCTGGTGGGTTTTTAATTACTCCCGATAAACAAACTTTAATTCGAGGTATTGGAAGAGTTGAAAACCTTGATGACCTTAAGCAATCTGTAGTTACCGCACGTCAAGGAACACCTGTGAGGTTGGGCGATGTGGCAGATGTAACAATTGGTGGCGCCGTCAAAATTGGTGATGGTAGTTTAAATGGTGAAAGTGCGGTTGTGCTGCTAATAAATAAACAACCTCTTGCTGACACTCCTACTGTAACCCGCGCTATTGATACAGCAATATCCGAATTAAAAGCAGGTTTTCCCAAAGAAATAAAAGTAACACAAACATTCCGCCAAGCAGATTATATTGATGCTTCGGTGGAAAACGTTCGTTCGTCTTTAGTTGAAGGTAGTATGATTGCCGCAGTAATCTTAATTCCTTTTTTAATGAATTGGCGAACCTTATCGGTTGTATTATTAGATTTTGTTCTCACATTTATATTTTCGTTGCAGGTATTATCCTGGCTTGGTTTGGGATTAAATACAATGACCTTGGGAGGGTTAGCTATTGCCATAGGTACGGCAATTGATGATGCGATTGTTTATGCAGAAAATACTTACCGCAATTTGCGACAAAATAAATATTCTCCTAATCCACGTCCGCTATTAGACATAATTTTTGAAGGGGGACAAGAAGTTAGAGAATCTTTGATAGGAGCAACGTTGATTACTATTGTTGTTTTTGCTCCCATTTTTGCTTTAACGGGTGTGGAAGGTCGGATTTTTGGACCAATGGGGATTACTTATTTAGTTGTTGTTGTTGTTTCTAGTTTAGAGTCTCTACTTGTTAGTCCAGCTTTGTGTGCAACTTTATTACCTCACGGAAAAATGCCAGAGCGTGAAGCTTGGATTCCAAGAATTTGTAAAAGAATTTATTTACCATTATTAAACTTTGCAATTCGTCGCTCCACAATTGTTTTAATTTTAGCAACTGCGGGAATGGTCGCAGCAATAGTTATTTATCCAGCTTTGGGACGAGCATTTTTACCAGAATTTCAGGAAACAACTTTGGTAAATACTTTAGCGCTTTATCCTGGTTCATCTTTAGAAGCCACTAGTAGTACAGCTTTTGCGATAGAAGATAAACTCAAAAATGACCCTAGATTAGAATATATTCAAGTACGCGCGGGACGTGCCCCAAATGACCTTGATGCTGCACCTGTAAATCTTGCCCACCTTGATGTTGGGTTAAGTGAAAAAGGAATGGAAAATCGTGCTGCTACTATTAAAATGGTGCGCGAAGAATTTAATCAAATTCCCGGCGCCGTAGCTAATATAGGTGGATTTATCTCTCACCGTATCGATGAAATATTATCTGGTGTGAGAAGCCAAATTGCTGTCAAAATATTCGGCTCAGATTTAGAACAGCTTCGTACTCTTAGTAAACAAGTCGAAGCAGCGATGAAATCTGTACCAGGAGTTGTTGATTTACAACCAGAAGCGCAAGTTCCAATTGAACAAGTCCAAATAAAATTTGACCGTGTTGCTGCATCTCGCTACGGATTAACTATTGGACAATTATCAGAAATAGTGGAAACTGCTCTCAATGGTAAAACAGTCTCTCAAGTATTAGAAAAGCAACAAAGCTTTGATTTAGTTGTTTGGTTACAACCACAATCTCGAAATAATTTACAAGTCATCGAGAATATCTTAGTCGATACTCCAGATGGTAATAAAGTACCTTTGGCAAGTGTGGCAAAAGTCTCTTCGGGTAGTGGACCCAATACAATAAATCGGGAAAACGTTTCTCGTCTAATGGTAATATCCGCCAATGCTAGTACAGGAGACTTACGCTCTGTTGTTAATAATATTCAAGCAAAAATTAAAGAGCAAGTGCAATTACCTTCAGGGTATTTTATTCTGTATGGTGGTCAGTTTGAAGCAGAAGAAAGCGCCTCCAGAAATATCTTGATTTTCAGCGGTATTTCTTTTGTGATAATTACTGTGTTGATGTATCTTTCAGTTGGATCAGTTGCATCAACAGCGATGATTATGATTAATTTACCTATTGCCTTAGTAGGAGGAGTAATTGCCGTAGCTTTCACAGGAGGAGTTGTTTCTGTAGCTTCACTCGTTGGGTTTGTGACATTATTTGGTGTTGCAACTCGTAATGGTCTTTTACTAGTAGATAACTACACAACAAAGTTTAGCGCAGGTACACCAGTAAAAGAAGTTTTAATTATTGGAACAATGGAGCGACTTAATGCTATTTTAATGACCTCTTTAACTTCAGCATTAGGACTATTTCCATTAATTGTAGCAGTTGGACCAGGGAAAGAATTATTACAACCTTTGTCAATTGTAGTGTTAGGTGGTTTGTTTACTTCGACGGCATTAACTTTATTAGTTTTACCTGCTTTATACGCGAAGTTTGCTAAGTTATTATTACCTCATAATCGCGAAATTAAAGATAAAACGATTATTTCTGGTGTGATGGAGAGTTAATCTTTCTTAAGAGTATTATTGCATACGGGTGCGGCTGTTATCAATTAAAAATTCTTGGATTGAGTGTTAATTACAATACTGTTGTTGACTCTGTAATTCCCTAATCACTCCCGGTTCGCCCATTTTTTTATGAGTTAGAGAAAATAAGGGATTAAAAGTATACCCAACGACATATATGCAAAAGTTATTAGTAGGTATATGTTCGGGTTTATGCATACAGAACCGATAATTAC
>Ga0224723_1001646_pt1 | contig 13257 bp, 15 predicted proteins | sample Balambano_FR2_Me_FD_161647 | JGI IMG/M metagenome (GOLD analysis project Ga0224723, IMG submission 161647) | Freshwater sediment microbial communities from Lake Towuti, South Sulawesi, Indonesia - Balambano_FR2_MetaG | ecosystem: Environmental > Aquatic > Freshwater > Lake > Sediment | place...
GCTTAATCATCCCGTGTGATGAGCTGTGGTCATTTGTGGGGAACAAGGGGAATAAGCAGTGGATTTGGTTAGCATTAGATGTTGAAACCCGAGAAATTGTTGGAGTGTACATAGGAGATCGCAGTCGAGATGGCGCACAAGGATTATGGGAGGCGTTGCCAGCGGTCTACCGACAATGTGCTGTCGCTTACACCGATTTTTGGTCGGCTTATGATCAAGTCTTTCCCAGCAAGCGCCATCAAAGTGTGGGCAAGGAGAGTGGCAGAACCAATTATATTGAGCGCTTTAACTGCACCCTACGTCAACGAGTATCACGATTCGTGAGGAAGACGCTATCGTTTTCTAAGACGTTGGAGAACCATATTGGAGCAATTTGGTACTTTGTTCACCACTACAAGGCATCCTTACCTGTTTAGCACTACCGTTTGTAGTTTTGACTTTGGAAAGGTATTTGGTGAATTAGGCGATGGATTCATTCACGTCCATCACCTACAGCCATTGTCTGAGATCAAGCAGGAGTATCAAGTTGCTCCAATCAGTGATTTGCGTCCCGTTTGTCCCAATTGTCATGCTATGATTCATCGTCGTTCTCCTCCTTTAAGTATTGAAGAGATCGAGTTATTGTTAAAGGCGAAGTAAAGTCATGCCACCACCTAAAAACCCGGCTGGAGCGGACTGTTGAGAGATCTGGGTGGTGATGTCGAGGTTATCTGCCGCCGCTGACCAGGAACGTTAGCCGTCTTCAAACACATACACCTGACTACTCAAGTACTCTTTTGCTGTAGATAAATAAAGGCTGCATTTGTCCCACCGCCTTGACCAATCGCAATCTGGATATTGAGGTGCGCCATACTTTCGAGATAGCGAGCGGTGTAAAGGCGACCAGTATCAATAGGTGCATAGCCGATGTCGCTCGCTAGAGCGATAATTTTTTGTTTAGCCTCATCATTATCTCCTGCAATAAACGCAGTAATTGCTTGTCCGTCTTTCACAGGTTCATTCATCACATCAGCAAAGATGGTGTTGAACGCCTTGACAACATAGGCTGCTGGCAGCAGACGGCTAATTTCTTCAGATGCAGAGTTTTCCTGCCCAAGTAACTTCGGCGACCAGTCAGCATTCAGTGGATTGGTGCTGTCGATGACAATCTTTCCTTTTGTTACTTCAGACAGTTCGGGTAGTACATCGGCACAGGCAGTAAAAGGAATGGCGATCGCTATGACATCTGCGACTTGTGCAGCTTCTTTGAAAGTTGCGCAGGTGTAGGGCAATGCCTGGGTTGAGACCGAACGTAAGCCGATCACAACCTCGTGTCCAGCTTTATTGAATAGCTTGGCGAACTGTTGGCCAACGTTACCAAACCCTAAAATGGCAATTTTCATAATTAGTCTCCAAGAAGGTTGAGGTACTTCAAGAGTTGTGTAGCTGAACTATAACCATAGTGGTATCTGATGTAAACTAGGTACCTAGAGGTGACTAGTATGGTTAATCATCAAAATATAAAACTCAACCCCAATGTCTATGCGGCAATCTGTCCATCCAGAGAGGTGTTGGCATTGATTGGAGAGAAGTGGGTGGCGTTAGTCATTGGGGCGCTAGAAAGTGAGGTAATGCGCTTTGGCGAGCTGAAAAGAGTTTGTGAGGGGATTTCACAAAAAATGCTGACCCAGACGTTGCGTAAGCTAGAACGAAATGGTTTGGTGACGCGAACCTTGTATGCGGACGTACTTCCGATAAAAGCTGAATACCGACTGACCGAACTCGGTAGAAGTCTATTGCCGATTGTTCAAGCGGCCAAATTATGGGCAGAAGAAAACCTGCATCAGATCGAAGCGAATCGAGTGTTGTACGACAAGAACAATCAATAGCGTTCTGTAGTTCCTAATCCCTGGTTCAGGTTGATTTTGCTTGGGGACAGACAGCTAACACTGCGTGGCAGCAGACGGACGAACGCCACGGGCCGACTGCGCAGACCCCGACCGCCAAATATTATGGAAGGTGGCCGCACCGACTTCTGTTGGCGTAGTCTGTGCTTCGCACAGGGATTCGTTAATGCTAATTAACTTGGGGCTGCAATTCATTTGAGCTTGGGGTAAACAAAAAATTGGAGATGCTAGGGTTAGCACCTCCAATCCAAACACAAAAGGAAAACGAAGCAACCTTAACGATAACGCTTCTTGCGACGAGCAACGGCTTTGCGCTTACGCTTTTCTTGGGGCGTCTCAAAGTGGCGACGGCGCTTTACCTCAGAAAAAATGCCTGCCTTGGATACCTGCCGCTTGAAGCGGCGTAGGGCTGATTCAATTCCTTCATTTTCACCTACAACAACTTGAGTCATACGAAATCGCCTATTTCTCCTTAAATTACAACAACCACCGATTACTCATCTAAGCTTGGACGACTTCTGCGCCCAAACCAACCGGGTCTTGCCAGACCCAAAAATCTTTAGATGTCGCCTTAGGGACTTTTGAGCCACCTCCCACTACCCCAGGCCGATCTGTGAAGACAGCAAAATACAGGCATTAAGGCCCTTTGCATCTTACCTAGGGTAACACAGGTCAAGCCTGACTACAGGCAGATTAATAGGGATTTTAGTAAGTCACGGAACTGATTTACTTAATTCGCGATAACGCTTCAGTGGCTTTGCTGACCAGGGGTTCGGACAACGGGACGTAGCCCAGTTCCTCACTAAAACTTTGGGCTTCGGTTAGCCCCCACTGCACCACATCTCGCAGCGCTGCCGCCTTAGCAGGGTCGTCGTAGGTTTCGTACAGCAGCAGCCAGGTGTAGGTAACGATGGGATAAGCATCAGGCGGCGTTGGGTCTGGCACGAAGATCCGCAAGTCATCAGGCAGTTCCGCCTCACTCAGCCCAACCTTGGCAGACTCGGTGCTGGGTTTCACAAAATTGCCAGCCTGGTTTTCAATGGCGGCAGTGGCCATGTCCAGCTTTTTGGCATAGCTGTATTCCACGTAGCCAATGGCTCCTTCGGCCTGCAAAATTTGAGCGCTGACCCCAGCGTTAGATTTAATGCCTACCCCCGCTGGCCAGTTTACATTTAACCCGCTGCCTACGGCTGATTTCCACTTGGGGTTGATAGCGCTGAGATGAGCCGTAAATACTGAGGTAGTACCACTACCATCAGAACGATGCACCAGGGTGATAGGCAAATCAGGCAGGGTGCTGTTGGGGTTGGTGGTGGTAATAGCTGGATCGTTCCACCGGGTAATTTCTCCCAAAAAAATGCCAGCCAGGGCTTCTCTAGATAGGTTCAGGTCATTTTCTAGCCCTGGGAGGTTGTAGCCAACGGCTACGCTGCCCGCCGTCATAGGAATTAGCACCACGCCTTTGGAGACTTGGGCGATTTCTTCATCGGTCATGGCGACATCGCTACCGGCAAAGTCTACAGTAGCCGAAATAATTTGCTGAATTCCGGCGGCGCTGCCCGTATCCTGATAGTTCACCATGACGTTGGGGTGTAGCTGATTGTATTCGCTAAACAGCCGGGTGTAGAAAAGCACTGGAAAGGACGCTCCAGTGCCATTGAGCAACACTGGAGCCGGATTCTCAGCGTCAGGGGCGCTAGTGTTATCTACAGGGGCATTCTGACAGGCGATAATGCCCGCCACCATCAACATCGCTATCGCCACTAACCAAAGCCGACGCCAGAAGGGAGTAATCATGGTTGCACCCGATGCCGAAAATTCATGCTTAACTCTATTACCGCAGAGAAAAATAGCCCGCCTATCGAAGTCTGTGGCTTTTTCAAACTATTAGGCCGCATAGGTTTTGGGCCAGGGCGAGGGTATTTTCCCAGTACACAGGGCTTTACCTAAACGTTGCTCACAGAATGATTTTTCCTCAGGCTTGAGATCCTCATAGGACACATCACGCCGCAACACCATGCCATTGTGACCAGCTATGAACCGGGGCAATTCTTCATACTCGATAGTGCGGAGAGTTTGGATGTCATAGGTGGTGTAGGTGGTCAGGGTTGGGTCATTGAAGTCAATATCCACCACAGTGAGCGCTTTCCAGGGGGGAAGGTTGCTGTCAATGAGCGGGCGTGGGCCAGACCCTAAGATACCCATGTGCAAAAACTGGAGTTTGCCTTTGTGGGCCGGATAGTAGGAATGATGGTGGCCGCTAATTACGGTGTGAACGTTGTTGCGCTCTAGAATTTCGTGGAGCCGTTGAGATTCTTGCAGCACTTCGCCGGGTTCGTTGCGGCCTACAGATACGGCATAGAGCGGTAGGTGGCTCAGCACAATTCGGGCTTTGGCGCTTTGGGCGGCTTCGCTGGCCAGGGTTTTCTCAATCCAGGCGATTTTGTCTTCAGGAATTTGGCTAGAAGAGCCATCCCAGGCCATGAAGAAAATGCCGTTTTGCTCAAAGGTGTAGTAGAAAGGGAAATCGGTACGGTCTAAAAACTTAACCCCAGGATCATGAACTGGCTCAACCCAGTAAGCCGACGCCAAATCGCGCTCTTGCTTGAAGAGATGAACATCATTCACACCCAGGGCGCTGGAGGCATCGTGGTTGCCTAGCGTAAAACCATAGGGCAGCTTTTGTTGACGCAGGGGAGCAGCTACATGATCGTCAAAAGCTCGCCACATCGCGTTGATTTGTTCTGGTGTTAGAGTCAAATCCTGGCCAGCGACCATGTCGCCGCTGCATACCACCATATCGGGCTGCCAAAAGGGAATGAGCGACATGGCTTTATCCACCTCTGGGTCGTAATCGGTGGAGCCGTAGGCGCTATTAAGGTCGCTTAACACCACCAGGCGAACATCCTTGCGAGGTGGGGCAAACAATCCCTCTGGCCCAGCACTGGCCACGATAGCCTGGGCTTCAGGGGATAAGGCGGGGGCAGGGGCCTCAGCTACAGGCGCAGCCCCCTCGCGTACTTCCGCGGCTGTTGTGTTGGTCGCGGGGGCTGGGGCTGACCCTGGCCCAGACAACAGAGCACGCTGGGAGCAGGCCAGACAAATACTTAAAATCAAACCCAGGCTAAGGCCAGTTAAAAATCGTTGGAGGCGCATGGATAGTTGGGGCAAACCACAGGCATAAACTTACCCCAAGCACGCCCGTTTTGACCATGAATTCTGCCGATAGTTAATCCACCTATAGAGGCCAATGGATTTAATGTGAGGATTCCATTGGGGAATATCTGGAGCATCGATAACATCAGGCTAGCAACCCGGTTCCTGTCGCCATGTTCAAATTGGGAACACTTCTCCTACAAGTTTTATGGATAGAATTTTAGGTGTAGAAGGGGGCGGCTATGGCGTCATCGGCACAACCATCAGAAAGCTTTGAGCAGCAGGCGCTAGCTCAGCTACAGCGCCTGACCCAGGATGTTGAGCAGCTATCTGAAGATGTTGAGCAGCTATCTGAAGATGTTGAAGCTAGCAACACCCGCTTTGAAAAATGGGATGGGCGGTTATGGGGGCTGACGCTGGGCCTAATTAGCACCGCCTGGACAGCTATCTTTGCCGCGGCGGCTGTGGTGATTACCCGCACGCTGTCAGGGCAGTAGCTGGAGTCCGAGCCTCTTGCTATGTCCAAGCATTTTCCTATTACCTAATCCGGCGGGCTGTATTAGGTTCTGCGGTGCTTGCTCAGACCCTAGCGCTTACTTTTTGAACGCAAGGGCAAGCTTTGCTGCCAAACAATGGCTTGGTCGCGGCTGAGGCTAGAGAACACCAGGGTTTCGATAGATTCCAGGCCCAAAGCCGCTAAATTTTGAGTTTTCAAAAAAGTGTGTACCTGTCGGGCGGCATCCTCAGGATTCACTACGCGCACCGCTAACCAGGCCATGTGCAATTGAGTGTCCTGGATGTTGACCTGGGCCAATAGGCCACGCTGTTTCAACAGGGCCTCAAGACGTTCGGTGGGTGGCAGTGCATTCATCATTTCCGCAAAGGATGGGGCAGAATCTCCTGGAGCTGGCTCCTGAGCGGCGGGTGGGGGATTTTCGAGATAGTCTTTGAGCTGATGAAACGCCCGTTTGAGGTCTTCTACATGGGCACGATTGCCCTGCCGTATGGCCTGGGCCTTGAGTTTGAAATAACTACTTTCGACTTCCTTTACCGTGGCTCCTGGCTCTAGTTCGAGCAGGGTGTAAGTCTGGTCGATGCCGCCCGGACTAGGCTGGGCCGTGTCTATCTGACTCGCCACCGGATCAACTTCTTCATCCGGAGACGATTTGGTCTTGGCGCTGGCTTTATCAACAGTCAGCACTTTAACCTCATCGGTGGGCGAGTCTAAGGAAAGTTCAATTCCCCAGCCGTCGGCCAGGCCATCGGCTTGCTGAGCATAGAGTTGCAGTGTGGCAATGGGTTGAATTTGGAGCCGTGCTAATCCCCGGCACACGTAGGCCACTGTAGGGGCTTGCAGGGGCAGCGTTGCGCTGGTTAACCACAGTCGCAGGCAATCGCCCTGACGATCGCCCCGCACCTCAATGCCTTTAGCCTGAAAAGCCTGGTTCATCAAAGCCACAATGGCCGCAGCATCGCCGGTTTTTGCCTGCTCAAGCAACGAAGGGGAACTCATAGATAACCTCAATGGGGTGTTCAAGCTGAGGCTACCCAAATCGCCCTTGCTAGTTCGGAGGTTCGACAAACCACATCTGACAAACTTATTGCCGAGCAGAATTTTGAGCGGATGAATTAGCACTCAGGAGGCGAGAGTGCTAATCTGCCTTTGGCCTTCTCCAATTTTTTAACCGTCTAGATTTGTGGTAGATAAGCCTGAGCCCAAGGCTCCTGAAGCTGGCACTGGCATGGGCGGGGACTTCGACTACTAAACCTTCGACTACTAAACCACTAAGCCACTGACCAAGAAGCCGGATTTCTATGAGCCACAGAAGCCCGTTTTTTTTATGCGAATGAAATGGCTGCTTCATCTGCATAATGCTTCAACCCCGCTGACTATCTAGCTGCGTAAGCCAATTCACTCCCTTACATACAGAGATGTGAAATTGGTGGAAGGCTAGCAATCTCAGATTAATTTAATTCTCAATAATAGATTGGGGTACAGATTATGAATGGAACTGCCAGCATTGGATATCATCACTTTTCTAGTAATGATTCTATACATCAAGAGGTGCCTTCATCTCTGCCTATTGAAGGAAATCAGCGCTTAGCCGAAAATCATTTAGTCTTAATGATTTCGATTTTCTATATTGCGCCTATCACAGTCTTAATTGCTTTAATTCTAGCTAGCTATTTTAAGCAGAAGCTTAACTTTAAGAGAGAGATTAATAGACTTAGTCAGGTAGCAACCTTAGAAAGAATTCTTCAAATTAGGGCGAATAACAAAGTTAAGCCTTAGAAAGATTAATATGCAGTCCCTAGATCTTTTGGAACATCTAAAGAAGGGCATTTTCAAGTATTTAGAAAAGCAAAGGAGAACCCCATGCCAGAAATTAACGAGTTGATTGATCAAAATATTGAGAAAATGCGGGAGCTTTCAGGAGAGGGAGATCGCGCTCTCGAAGAAATCGGCGAACTCGAAGAACTGCTCAACACCCTATCTGAAAGTCTGGCCACACAAGAGCAAGAAACTCTCGCCAGTTTTGAAACCTTGAGTCAGCGTTTAGATACACTATCACAGCAACTTGAAACCGAAATTCAAACTGCGAAAGATAGCCTTTCTCCATTACAGGAAACGGCTCAAGGCATTGAAACACAACTCACAGAATTTACAGAGTCTGTTCGCAGCCAGCTTAGTGATTTACAAACCAATGCCGAAGAAATAGCTGGAGAACTAGAAACTAAGGCCAGCGAAGTTCAGCAAAACTTAGATACCATTACCACTCAAGCTGATGAGTTTAGCTCTGAAATAGACACTCTGGAAGATGAAGCCGTTGCTGATGTTGACGGTATGAAAGAGACCGTAGCCACGGCCCGCAGTGAATTTACTCAAGAGCAAACTCAAATTGCTGATGAGCTAAATTCTCTGGCTGACCTAATTGGAGAGAAGCTAGAAACTCTGCAAGGAGACTTTGAGCAATTAGCTGAAACTAGCAATACTGAACTCAGCGAACTAGGAACAGCTTTAGATACCGCGGCTAACGAGGCTTTCACAGCCATTCAGGAAAAGTTTAATGCTATTGGAGAGGGCATTTCTAGCTCGGCGCAAGAATTGGTTGAGGCTGTGGCCGCTATTGGAGAAGAAGCCATCAGCGACTGCGAAACTATGAACGATCGCTTCGGCGACATTATCGAAAAATGTGGCGATGTAGTGGCCATCATGCAAGAAATGATGCCTACCCTGGAGACCGTTGAAGAAAGTCTAGGTTAATGACAGCTTTTATTATCTAAATAACTACGTTGAACGGAGGACATTATCATGGCAGAAGGCGTTGAACTCACCACAAATGTTGAAGAAACCTCAGAAAGTCTTGAACGACTCCTTTCAGTACTAGAGCAAGCTTGCGGTGACTTTCGAGAAATTGCCTCCGAACTGGAGGCCGAAACTGAAGAACTGCGCCAGGGCGATGAACTTGATAGCCAGCTTGACGCGCTAGAGCAAAGCCTCACAGAGGCCGATGGCCAACTGGAGGCCGCCGATGGCGAACTTACCAGCGCCTTGGATGAATTGGAAAACGCGATTTCGGAGGTTTCTACTGAGCTGGAAGAGGCGGGTACGACGATTACCGAAATGCAGGGCGAGTTTGAAGAGCTGACCACTGCGATCGGCGAATTTCAAACAGAAATGGGCGAGGCTCAGCAGGCCCTCGGCACCTTTGAAGAAACCGTCACCCAGCTAGAAGATGGTCTAACAGAAGCCATTTCTACCACGCAGGAAGCCTTTACCACCCTGGAGCAAACCGTCACCGAAGCCGAAGGCCAGGTGGAGAGTGTGGCTGATATTGAAACTGAGGTGGATGAACTGGTCAGTGCCCTGCAAGACACCCACCGTGAGGAGGTGGAAACCAGCTTTGACGAACTCAGCCAGGAACTTCAAACGACTCAATCAGAAGCCATTTCCAACGCTAGCAACGACTGTGAAACCAGGGTGCAAGAACTCTTCACCACCTTCAGCGACAGCGCTGGCGAAATGGTGGATCAGTACGAGCAGGATGTAACTGAGGTGATATCTGAACTGGCTGATGAATGCGAAAGCACCCATAAGGATGAAATTGGCACCGTGGTGGATGACCTCACCGGAGGAACCGTCGAGGAGGTCGAAGGCGAAGCGGAAGACACCCGCACCGAACTGGAGGATGCCCTCTCTGTAACCGGTGAACTTGACCCAATCACGTCGGAAATAGTCATCGCCAACAATGTGGTGCCACAAGTTCCTATCTTGCTCGAAGAAATGATGGCCTAAAAGGGTTTTTTAGTGTGAATTCTTTGGACATTACTTGAGGATCAGAGTGATGAGTATTGCAGCGGTAGCTAGCCGTATTGATGAAGCAAGAGGCGGTGTTCAACGGGCAAGAGAAATCTTGTCTGGCACAAGAGGAAAAACGAAACCGGCTGAAGAGGCCCCTCCCCAAAAGCAAGGCGGCATGAGCGCCAGCGACATTGGACACACTGTATTGGATGTGGCCGGATTAATCCCCGTTGTGGGTGCTGCCGCAGATTTAATCAATGCGGGTTGGTATGCCGCTGAAGGTGATTATGTCAATGCTGGACTATCTGCATTGGGTGCAATTCCAGGAATAGGCGATGCGGCTACTGCAACCAAACTGGGCGTAAAAGGTGCAGATGCGGCTATTGGTGCAGCTAAAGCCGCAGATGATGTTAACGATGCTCGTAAGGCTGGGAATGCCGCCAAAGGGGCTGGAGGCAGTTCAGAAAAATCTGGAGGTATAGGAAGCGGACAAGGAGGTTCTAGAGGTAATGGAGGCAATGGAGGGGCTAACGGATCATCCAAAGATGGGGGCTTTGACGATGATGACTACGAGAACAAATGGGATAGATGGGCTGATGATCGTGGATATGGAGTCGATGACTATAGCACCTCCAGAGATCAAAACTATGGATCCATGAGCCAAAATCAAGCTCAAAATCGTCAATTTGATTCCGCAATGAGAGAAGCAGAACAGGATCTAGGTCGGCCTATTACTCGTGACGAACAAGCAGAGATTCATCGACAAAATCATGAAGGAGATGGAAAATATCGAACGAGAGAAGAAATCCGAGATAGTTTCCGAGATCAATACGGCAACACGGATGACAATCAATAGTTGCCGATGACATCATTAAAGTGATTTGTTGGGTTCCGCTACCGCTTCACCCAACCTAGCAGATTTGAGCTAATGAAGTGTATTACGGATACAGATCATTCTTGAATAAATACTTGCTTAAACTAAAGAGGAGATTTAGAAAATGAGCATTCAAGATATAGCAGGTCGTATTGAGCAGGCAAAGTTTAGTATTGATGAGTCAAGAACTCAATTCAGTAATCAGCGACGCTCTAATGCAAGCATGATGGAGAAGCCAGAGCAGAGGGGCGATGGAGGTACGGGAATTTCAGTAGGCATTTCAGTAGGCATTTCTATAGATAGCAGTGCTTTTGAAGCCGTGAGAAATGTGGCTGATTCCATATCTAAAGCTGGTGCCGCAGCAGGCTCTGAAATTGGTGAGGCCGTAGGAAATGTAACTGATTCAGTAAAAAATGCTGGCATTGCAGTAGGTTCTGAAGTCGGCGAGCAAGTGAGTGAATTTGTCGGGGGCAGAACTGGCGAGGAAATAGGCGGCTCAGTAGGTGGTGAAGTAGGTAGTGTTGTTGGGGGTACAGTTGGCGAGGTTGCAGGAACTGCGCTAGGTTCTCGACTTGGCCCAATAGGTGCACAGGTTGGGGGATCGCTGGGCGGTACAGTCGGAGAATTTATTGGAAGAGAAGCTGGTGAAGCAGTTGGTGAAGAAATCGGTGAAGAAATTGATGAAGGAATGAATGGCTTGAGTGGAATAGACGTGGTTGAAGGCTTAAAGCTATAGCTATAAGCACATATTGAACATATTGATAGGTGATCGATCATGAGTGAAGCCTTAGAACAATTAGCGACAGATTTGCCGGAGAAATTGCGGCTTTTGGTAGAAGAGGCCGGTACGGTTCAGGAAGAGATTGACAGCTTTGAGGAAAGCCTGAGCAGTATGCAGGAGGAAATTAGCGGGCTGGTGGAGCAAATTGAAACCAGTTTGGACGAATTGCAAACGGAAATTACCGAGCACCAGACCGAATTGACCGAGAGCATTGGTGATTTGGGTGGCGAGTTGGAGAGTTTGCAGAGTGAGGTGGCGAGCGATCGCGCCGAACTCGAAACCGAGCTTCAGGAGGCTCAAACCAAGCTCACGGAATTCAATACCGCACTGCAAGAGGGTCAAACTACCTTGACCACGGCTGGCAATGCGGCTCTCACCACGCTTAGCGAGGGACAGGGCAAGCTCCAGGGTGGGCAAGAACAGCTTGGCCAGGGGGCCAATAGCCTTGAAGAAGCGGTTGATACTGTTCAGCAGACGCTCGAAACGGCCAACACCGAGGTGGGCGAGGCTATTTCCCAAGCTACCGATGCCCTAAACCAGGCCCAAGGCGACATCGACACCGAGGTGCAACAGTTGGTGGACGAGTTCTCCAATGTAGAAGACCTTGAAACGGAACTATCTGCCATTGAAGACGGCACGGTGCAAACGGAAATTGAGACACTGCTAGACACGGCACGGGAGGCTGTGGATACCTTGCGTACCGGTATCGAAGATGCTGTTGAAAAAGTCGTCACTGCCATTGGAGACACTGAGTCTGAGTTAACAGATACCCAGAGCAATATTTCCAGCGAACGCGACGAGTTCAGCGATGCGGTAGACCAACTGCGTGATTTGCTTGATCCCCTGCGAGATGGCATCGCCAGCGCCCAAGAAATGGCTGAAAAACTCGGTATTCCCTGGGCATAACCCGTAGGCTGGGCACCGCCCACCAAACTTAATTAGAGCCAATCTCTCGATATCAGCATCGCTGTAGCACCGCCCACCAAACTCAATTAAAGCAAATCTCATCAAATTGGTGCATTGCGGCCTAAAAGTCGTGTCGGAGCCGCTTTGCCAAAATTTCCAGACCGCGAATGCACCCTACTCATCTAATTACGGAGATAACCCATGAGCGACTTACAAACGATGGCAGGCGAGACCACCGGTAAACTTTCAGCCTTGGCCGATACTACCGAAACCGTACAAACTAAACTAACCGATGTCAAAACCGAACTCGTCCGCATCCGTCAGGCTGTGGATGAGGCATGGCAGAGCTTGAGCGAACAGGCCCAAACCCTGATTGAGCAGGTCAACGGCGGCAAAACGGAACTCGCTACTGAGGTAGACGCTATTACCCAGAGCATCGACCAGTTGAAGCAATCCATCGATACCACCCAGGGCGAAATCACTGCCGAGATGGAAACCACCAAAGGGGCAATCGCCACGATTGATGACCGGCTGGCCGAGCTAGACCTGGAAAGCGATATCACTGAGGCCGAAACGGCCCTGACTGGGCTGGGCGAGAAAGAGATTGGCACCGAAGTCGAAGAGGCGATCAACGGAGCGCTGGAAGAACTCAACGGCTTTAGCGGCGAACTGGCCACCTTTGAGGCGGGTTTGGCAGAGCAGGTGAACGGCCTCACCTCCACCGTGGCCGACCAGGTAGTACCGGGTATTGAAGGCGGTGCCCAGTCCCTAGCTGACCACTTCGATGGTCTGGTAGAACAGTTCACCACCGCCATGCAAGACGTAGCCAGTGGCTTGGAAGAGTCGGTTCAGGGCTTGATGGAGGAAGTCAGCACCGCCCAAAACGATCTGTTTACCGAACTCGACGGCACCGCTACCGAGTTTGATGACATGATGACCCAACTTGAAGAAGCCGTGGAAACCGCCAAAACCAGTGTGGTGGATGCTACCGAAGCTCTGGTAGAAGGCATTGAACTGAGCCACGAAAATGCCCAGACAGCTATTGAAAAACTCAACACGGCTAAAGAGGCTCTAGAAGCGATTTAGGGGCCTCCATCCGTTGCAGTCCACAGATGTAAAGAGGTTTGCCATGTCTAACCCTGCTGAAATCTTGCCTCAACTCAGTTGTAAGCTAAACAATTTACCTCTAAATGAGGGAGGAAAAACGCCCCAGCAGCAGCATCCGCTGCTTAAAGATCGCTATCAAATTGTTGAATATCTCAGTCGAGGTAGCTTTGGTGAAACCTTTATCGCTCAAGATCTGGACTATCCTGACCATCCCCAGTGTGTGGTCAAGCGATTCGATCCAACC
>Ga0224723_1001647_pt1 | contig 13252 bp, 9 predicted proteins | sample Balambano_FR2_Me_FD_161647 | JGI IMG/M metagenome (GOLD analysis project Ga0224723, IMG submission 161647) | Freshwater sediment microbial communities from Lake Towuti, South Sulawesi, Indonesia - Balambano_FR2_MetaG | ecosystem: Environmental > Aquatic > Freshwater > Lake > Sediment | place...
GGATTAGCCACCTTTAGTCAAACGAACCAATCACGCAAAAATCAGAATGATCAAACGTCACGATCTTGGCCGCCCGCATGTCCGCGCCTGCTCCTTCACCTCGACCGCAGTGGCGGTCGCCGCCGCCTTCGCCACGCTCGCCGCATCCGGCAAACTCCACGCCCACGATGGCGATGTAGATCTGTCGGTGATTCCCTCCGGAACTTCTGGCCTCCTGCCAGACCTCGATAAGGACCCCACTCAGGACGGCGTTGTAGGGCCGCTCCTGCCCATGCACACCATGAGCGTACATAATACCCTCGTGTGGAAGCGCGGAATACCGTGGCCCGGGATGCTAATGTTTCACCGGCACTCCGCATACCGGGCCGACGAAGTGGCAAATCCGGACGTCGTCCATTTCCTCATCGATAACCCAAACCCCACGACCGGCCTGAACGCATTCGGCAGCTCATCGAATCAGTTCAACTCGGCCATGCGGCGCACCTTCCAGCAGTTTTGCTACGGCGGTTATAATATCATTCATGATGTGAGCCAGAGCGTGCCCACCCGAATTCGCGTCGATCAAACCCGGGAACTGACTCAGCTTTGGGATATGAACCACCCAGATGCCTTCAAGTACGACTTCTCGGACCCGATCTACTCCGCAGCGTTGTTAAACAACAGCGATGCCGAACTGAATGTCGCGGCCTTTAAGGATATGGGATTCTCTAAAGGCCTCTTTTACGACATGTATTGCCCCGGCTTCGGGACAATGGAAGATGGACGTCCCATCTTTGCCGGCGGCCACGATATGAATAGCCAAAATGGCCTCTATCGCATCCAGGTCTTCGATCCTGATCTCGAGACATGGGCACCTCGCCCCATCTCCTGCATGCGCGACCTCTACGGGTCCGATCCCAATGATCCCTTCCTCGAGCACTTCTACGAAGCAGAAGTGCTCCGCCTCGCCGCCGAAGGGTTGCCCGCCTCAGAGATTTTTAACTTCTATCTCCCCATAGGAAACTCGCTGAGCGGCGATTGTGATCCCCACGATATCGATCCCACTTCGTACTCCGCAACCTATCCTCAAATTCGCCTATTGAACGAAGGGGGCACCGTGACCCAACCCGGAAATCTAACATCGGACATGCGTTACGCCCGCTGGTATCCCACAGTCGTCGCCCTTCCGGGCAATAGAATGTTCATCTTTGCCGGATGGGATCGCGACGAAATTCATCCGCCGCAACAGCCCGCCACTGTTAGCAGCACGACGACTGCGATGATCCCATTCATCGAGGCGAAAGCTGCAAACCCGGAACTCTATCCGGACCTCCCGGCGATGGCACATCTTTCGGGCAACATGAAGTCCGGCGGCGACAACAACTTCCTCAGTTCGCGCGTAAAAATTCCCGTGCCGGAAGTCTATGATGGCACTCGGGATACCACTGTGGCCTTGGAAAACGCCCGGCTCTTCCACGGCGGCTGGTATCCAAATGGTCTCGTCGTGCAGACGGGTCCGGGGCGCGACGATTGGGCCGTCGGTGTCAACGATGCCAGCCTCCTCGAGGATGTGCCGGGTGGCGTCACCGATGGCCAGGCCGACCGCACCTACCGCAACCTCTGGCTCATCGATGTCCAAGGTGCCATGAAGGACACGGCCCGCGACACGCCGAGTGTCCGCGAAGGCAAATACGTGCAGTTTGTAAGTGAAGCCACGAATAGTCACACGGCATTCACCGGAAACACCAATATGATGGAGCTGGACAAGACCGGCAAAATCCTTTGGCACAAGCTCACCCATTTCGGCGGCCAACGCGCCACCACGGGCCAGACCGACGACATCGAGCAGATCAACTTTGCCGGCCTTAGCAAAAAGATCACCAAAAAGGACCCCGCCCCGGGCCCCGCTCCACAGTGGACTGTCCTCGAACCAAAGCTGTATCAGCCCGCGCGTCAAAACTATGCCACGCCACTTCCGGATGGCACCATGGTTCTCCTCGGCGGAAACGGTGGCACCCTGCCGGGCATCGAAAGCTGGAGCCTTCACCTCCAGCATTTCATCCCCAGTGATGCACCCAGCCGATTCGCCATGCCAGGCATGGACATGATGAACAAACTCGCCAAGTCGCTCATCCCGCGCGACGAGCACGGCATCATTCAGCTAATGCCAGACGCCACCGTTTACCTCGGCGGCCAGAATCGCAACGGTTTGGTCCGGGCGGGCGATCCCGTCGCCCCGCTGGGAGATTCCGATCTCGGCGTTCCCTGCGGACAAATCTATCGCCCGCCCTATCTTTTCGACCCAGCGACCGGCGCTCCCGCCGAGCGTCCGGCCATCGTGAAGGGGCCGGAAACCGTTCACTATGGAAAGCCTTTCAAGGTGAGCGCATTCGCCTCGAAAGGCATTATGTCGATTTGTCTTATCCGCACTGGATCGATGTCTCACTCACTGAATACGGATTGTCGTTATCTCAAGCTCGCATTCAAAACGAACGGCAAGGCAACCACCGGCATGCTCAATATGACGGTCTATCCACCCAAGCTGCCAGCCACCGCAGTGGGAGGTTACTATTACCTCTTCGTTGTGGACGAAGCGGGTGTTCCCAGCGTCGCCAAAGTTTGCGTCGTCGGCAAGGAGGTGGATAAGCGCCTCAAGGCACTTAGAAAAGCAAAGCTGCTCGCCTCGGCCAGCGTTCGCTGATTCGCATTACTTCTTGCCGTAGAGCGGCCCGCACAGCGCGGCCGCTCCACTGCGGCATTTTTGCAAACGACCTTCGTTTCAAAACGAGTCTTGCCTGTTACCTAGTGAAGCAAAAAAACTCTCTCTTCCTGCCAGCGGGCGGCCTGGCGATTCTCATTATCGGCGTCGCATCGTATCTCCACTTTAGCGCTCTCCCGACGCCCGTTGAAACAGGCGCAGAGCCCCTCGCAGCCGGCAAGCCAGCTGCCACGGAGGGCGAGATCGAACTCGTATCGCAGCCTCCCTCCGGCTTTCGCAGCCAGCTTTCTCCCGATGCGCCTCCGGACTCCTTCTCCAGCAATCCGCCGCGCGACCCCGAGGAACAGGCGATCCTCGATCTCGCCATCGAGCGCGCGGTTCCCGACGAGGTCAAAGTCGAGCGGATGCTGGCGATGTTTCCTAACATTTCTGATGATGCCAAGGTCCTCGCGATGGAGAATGCCACGGCGCTCATTCCCGATTCCCAATACAAAAGCTATCGGCCCCGGCTCCATCAACTAGCTCAAACTCCAGAACTCCGAGAGTCCGTCATGCTGGACGCACTCACCCGCGGGGAGGAAGTGCGCCTCCCGGGCATTCTCGAGCTTCTCCGCACCGCCACCCGCGATGAGGAGCGTGCGGAGCTTCGCGAGATTCTCGAAGCTTATCTCGACCACGACTTTGGACCCAGCCCCGCCGCATGGGAAGGTCCGCTGAACAAATGGCTGGCGGACAACGCCGATATCAAGTGACTACTGCGCCGATCTCCCGATGCCTGTGGGCTCGTCCGCTCCTCGCGCTAATCCTTTGTCTGCTTGAGACCGACGCTGCACGAGCGGAGACTCATCAGGTCATCGCCGCGGACTTCGAGTTCATCCCACGAATCCTGACTATCGCACCGGGCGACACTGTAGAATGGATCGCGGTCGCACCGGATCACACCGTCACTTCGGATACATTAGTCTTCGATTCCGGGCCGGATGGCACGCGCACGATCCCGCAGGGGGAAACGTTCTCCCATACCTTCGCTAACACAGGTAACTATCCATACTATTGCCGCCTGCACGGCGCGCCCGGGACTTTCAATCCAGCACCGCTTCCGCCCGGCGCCATGGGCAGCGTACCGGATGATCAGATGACGGGCCTGATTCGGGTGATCGAACCGGGCTCGAATAATCCCCCAAGCACTCCGGTCCCGGTCGCCCCGGGCTCCGGTGCCACCGGCCTCTCCATCAGTCCGCTGCTCGAAGCCGGGCCCTTTTCTGATCCTGATTCTGGCGACCTCCACGCCGCAAGCCAGTGGCTTGTCCGATCAATCACCGACGGCGCGACTGCTTTCGACTCCGGCCCGGACCCGGTCCACAAACTAAGCATCCGCATCTCAGGCCTGGCCGCATCCACAACTTATCAATGGCAGGTCCGCTATCGCGACGACCGGGAAGCTTGGAGTGAGTACTCCTCACCGAGCATATTTACCACCGCCCAAGCGGTGGCCGCCGCAGGCGCCGGACTCTCCGGGATCTACTTTAAATATAACGTCAAGAATGGCACCTCCACGCCCGTCGCTACTCGAACCGATGCGATGATCGATTTCGATTGGCGCCTCGGCAAACCTCATCCCTCCGCTCCGGCGAATCATTTTAAGATCGAATGGAATGGCTTTGTGCTCCCCCAATTCTCGGAGACTTATCGCTTCCGCGTGCGCGCCGACGGCGGAGTGAGGCTCTGGGTCGATAACGAACTAATTATCGATGACTGGGTCGCAGGCCCGTTTGCACTGTATCGGAGCGGATTAGCCACCCTCGAAGATGGCATCCTTGCACCCATCCGAATCGAGTACTTCGACACCACGCGCCACGCCTCGATCAAGCTCCGTTGGTCGAGCCCGAGTCAGCCGGTCGAGACGATTCCGCAAGTGCGCCTCCTAACCCCGCAGCCATGATCTCCCGCCGCGATTTCATTCAATTCGCCAGCCTCGCGGGAGCTTCGCTCATCCTTCCAGCCAGGATGGCGACACACGCACAGCACCACGACACGAGTGGATCGCTCGGCGCCAGCCCGCCGCTCGAGCCTTTTGTGGATGCCCTGCGCATTCCACCCATTCTGAAGCCTAAGAAAAAAGGCAAGGTGGACGCCTATACCATCACCATGCAGGAGAGCCTCGCGCGCTGTCACCGCGACCTTCCTGAGACGAAGGTCTGGGGATACAACGGGCTTTTTCCAGGACCTACCATCATCGCTAGGAAAAACCGCACCGTCACCGTGCGGCATATTAATCATCTCCCGATAAATCATTCCCGCCATGGCACCGGCACACCCCATGCCGCCATGGGAGAGATGCTCCCAGCGATCCATCTCCACGGCGCGGATGTTCCTCCGGAGAGCGATGGCCATCCCGACGACGGCATACCTTTTCAAGGAGGTTTCCGCGACTATCTCTATCCAAACCGGCAGCGGGGCTGTGCCATGTGGTATCACGATCACACCCATGGCCTGACAGGCGAGAGAGTGTGCATGGGCCTGGCCGGCCTCTATTTCCTAGTGGACAAATCTGTCGAGGCGCCGCTTCGCCTGCCAGCAGGAAGGCGGGAAGTTCCGCTAGTGATCCAGGATCGTATCTTCGGGGCCGATGGGCAGTTTAAGTATGAAATTAATGAGGAGACATTGCAAAGTGGCTATCTTGGCGATGCCATTCTGGTAAACGGAGTCGTAAACCCATTCTTCGAAGTCGAGACTGCTAAGTATCGCTTCCGCATCTTGAATGGATCGAATGCCCGCATCTACAGGCTCTCGCTCGATTCCGGCGCGCCGCTCATTCAGATCGGCACCGATGGCGGCCTGCTGCAGCGGCCTAAACCTCAAGCCAGTATCGAGATCGCACCCTCGGAGCGCCTCGATGTGATCATCGATTTCTCGGAAACCTCCGTGGGCTCGAAGATTGTGCTGGAGAACCTGAACGGCGCGGGTCGCACGGCGAGTATCATGCGCTTCAATGTGTCACGAAAAGTTAAGGATACTCGCAAGGTTCCGCCGTTCCTCGCGCCGTGGGAAGAAGTCCCGGAACGTGAATCGGTGGGAGTCCGGGAGATTCGTCTCGCGCGCCAGTTGGTGGACCATTTGCTAACATGGACGCTCAATGGAAAGGCATACGCGCCCGGAGGTGCGCCATTAGCCAGCCCTATCCTCAACACCGTCGAGCATTGGAAATTCATCAATCCAACGAATCACCCACACCCAATGCACGTGCACCTCGTGCAGTTCCAGATCGTGAATATCAACGGCGAGCCGCAGGAACCTTCTGACTTCGGATGGAAGGATACGGTCGTGGTGCCGCCATCGAGCAACGTCACGGTCGTCGCCCGCTTCTCGAGCTACGCGGGTAAATATGTTCTCCACTGCCACAATCTCGAGCACGAGGATTTTGCCATGATGGCCGACTTCGTAGTCGTTCCGCCAGGCGCTCTCAGGTCACCATGAAGTCCGCGCCGCCACCAACGAGGCCTCCCATCATAGCTAATCGCATCCATGTGCGCGCGGTGCTAGCCGTAGCATTGGTATTGTTTGCATCCGCCGAGACAAGCGCGCAAAGAATCACCACCACATGGATCGGCACGGATAGCAGTTGGTTCACTGGGCAAAACTGGACCGCTGGCGTGCCGCACCCAGCGATAGACTATGTCAAGATCGACAATGGCGGCACCGCGCGGATCGCAGGGGCGGGAGCTTCCGCGCAGTATGTCTATCTGGGATCGGCGGTTGATTCTTCTGGATCTATGATGGTCTCATCCGGGGGCAGCGCAAACTTCACCACACTCATCGTGGGCGGGATAGTAGGCACGGGAAACCTTACCATCACTGGCGGCGGAACCGTCAATAGTTTCGGCGGCCCGCTTGGCAGCGATTATCTCGGCGTGGGTAACGTCGTCATCGAGGGAACAGGCTCCGCTTGGAATATCACAGGCCCGGAGATGGTGGTCGGGGGCAATGGAGCGGGAAACCTGAGCCTCACGAACGGCGGGCTCGTCCGTGTGAATAATGGGCTCGGGAGAATACAGATCGCGAATCATCCGGTATCCTCCGGGATCGTTAGGATCGGGAATGGCGGGGCTCCAGGCTCCATTTCCGCTAGCGAAATCTATAGTGGCGAGGGAACCGCTGAGGTGATTTTCGATCATAGCCACACCGGCTATTCCTTTTCCACACGGATGGTCGGTGCGGCGACACTCGAAGGCGGCTTCACCGTTCGACATCAGGGTACGGGCACCACGATTCTCGGAGGGAACCATGATTATGCCGGAGAAACCGTCATCTCCGGTGGCACACTGCTGGTGAATGGTGCCATCAGGGGAAACTTCGGTCCGGTCGTCGAGGATGGGCAGATCGTCGGTGAGGCGCTATTCGCCGGGGATGTGACTATCGAAAGCGGTGGTGCACTGGGTGGCACGGGCACGATCGCAGGGAAGACCTTCAATCAGGGCCGGCTGCGCCCCGGCGCAAGCGCGGGTGTTCTCACCTTCGATGATGACTTAACCCTCGAAGCGGGTGGCACCGTGACGTTTGAGCTGGGGGGGCATGTGCGAGGCACTAGTTATGATGGCATCGATGTGGGTGGCACCATTCAGTATGGTGGCATCCTCGAAATCGCTTTGATCGATGGTTTCCTTCCTGAAGATGGAGACACGTTCGACCTCTTCTCGGGCTTCGATTCCGGCCAAGGCACATTTGATGGCATTAGCGTTCTGGCCGCTGGATTGAATGGCGTCTTCAATCCATCGACAGGGGTGCTTACCTGGGTGGCCATCCCCGAGCCCTCGTCCAGCTGCCTCCTAATGCTCGGGCTTTCATTCTCCCTTGGTCGGTGGCGATATCGCTCCGCCCTCCGGTCCATCCCATTCGCCACGCTATGATTATCGATGGCCTGCCCAGTATCACCCACGTCGTACTGATCCAGGTGTTTGCCTTCCTGCTGAGCGGCCTCAGCCCGGAGGCTCGGGGCGAACTAGTCTGGGAGACCAAGGAAGTGTTTAGGAAAGCATCACCCTTCGACAAAGAGGTCGCCGCCTCCTTTCCTTTTAGAAACACAGGCACCGAGCCCATCACGATCAAGTCGGTACGGAGCGCTTGCGGCTGCATGGTTCCCAAGATTAGAAACATGGTGATTCACCCCGGGGAAACGGGAGAAATCACGGCGGTCTTTGCGCTCGAACATCGCATTGGCAAACAAAAGCGCCCGATTGCGGTAGAATTCGCTGATCCCGCGCGGTCGAGAATCGGGTTGTATCTGCATGTCGATATTCCGGAGGTGATCAAACCAAGCGCTAGCTTCCTTCGCTGGGTTCGCGAGGAGGCGCTCGCACCGAAGAAGCTTTCCGTTAGCGTGCATGAAGAATATCCCATCCAGGCGCTCAACGCCTTCTCCAAAGACAAGCGTCTCGATATCAAAGTTAGCCGCGACGGCGCACAGGGTCTCTACGCTGTCGAGGTACTGCCCCGCGCGGAAGGCCAGCCCATCGCGGCAGTCGTTACACTTGAGTCCACGCTGCCGGGCGACCTTCGCAAGCGGCGAGACTTTTACGTTTGGGTTGAATGAACCTGAGACACTCACTCTTCCGAATCTCCACCTTCGAACCGGAAACGGCTAATTCGCACCAGTGCGGATCGAGTGTTTTGGTGGCACGCGGCTTCGGTCGATTCGAGAGCACCGCACAAGTTCAAATGAGTCGCCTGGGATGATATCGCGGACAAAGTTCTCACCCACACTGCCGTAATGCTAACCGAATTACCATATGGAACGAGAAGCGGCGCACGGCTGTTCGCTTGCGCACTGATCAGCATGTTCGCGTTGGGCTTTGCGATCCATGGCGTGCGAGGGGGCAGTCGCGGCCAGAGAAGTGCCCCTCAGGAAGATGGGGAGGTTCGGATCGCGGTGATTAGCCTCGCCGCGGCAGCGCAACGCTTCGAGCGCGATGATGTGATTTTCCTCGATGCTCAACCCTCCTCCTTCCATGCATTGCGGCGAATCCCTGGGGCGCGAAATCTTTCCAGGGAGGACTTTGCTACCGACATTCGGCGGATCGAGCCGGAATTGCGCGGTTCGGGGCGCCCCCTTTTGGTTTACTGCTCTGACGAGGCGTGTGAGGACAGCACCCTAGTAGCCGCGCGGCTGGCTGGACTAGGCTTCCGCGAGATCATGTTATTCAAAGGTGGAATCGACCAATGGGAGGCGTCGGGAATGCCCGTCGAATCCGACCAATGAAGCACATGCACCGCCATGATTCAGGAACACTGCCTCGCGGGGTGCATTGGGATCCTTGGCGAGTGTGCAAGAAACGGCACACTCCGACTGTATGGATTAGAGCGGAGCGGGAAGAAGAATGCATTAGCGCGGGGCCATCGATCGCAGCACCACGGAAGGCAAAGGTCTCACGTCTGATTAGTTGTGTACTTCTGCAGAAGCATTCTAAAGCGTGGCATGGTTGGCGCTCTCGGCGCGCTCTGTGTATTCCTACGTTCCTAGCTTCTCGACCGCCCTTGCGAATGAGCACCTCCGGAGCAATCGCAGGATGCGCTCCCGTGGCAGAGACGCCACGCGCTCGAAGCCTCCGGCTGACGGGCGCCGGCGCCGTGCGGTTCCTTAATCATTAGCAATGATCCACACGACAGGGTATCCCAGCCAGTCCCCCTTGCGATTGTTTTTGATGCGCGCCACGTTCGCGTTGCTGACCGGCACGCTGGCGTCAGCGCAGACCTTCCTTCACTTCGAGGCGAGGCACGTTCACCCAATCGCCCTCACTCCGGATGGCTCCCGGCTGCTTGCAGTCAACTCAACAGATGCGCGCCTCTCGGTATTTGACGTATCCGCGCCGGGGAATCCTGCGCCGGTGTTAATCGCAGAGATTCCCGTGGGGACCGAACCCGTCACTGTGCGGGCTCGAACAGATGACGAGATCTGGGTGGTGAACGAGGTCTCCGACAGCATCTCGATTATCTCACTGGCGGCTGGCGTCGTGATCGAGACACTCCGCACCCCAGACGAACCAGCGGACCTCCTATTTGCTGGAGGAAAAGCATTCGTCACCTGCGCGAGAAGCAATCTCATCCGCGTTCTCGATGCAGCCACGCGCGCCGAACTCGCTGCCATTCCATTGCAAGGGCTCTACCCGCGCGCACTGGCGGTCAGTCCAAATGGCAGCCGGATCTACGCTGCGTTTATGCATTCTGGAAACCGGACCACGGTGCTCACAGCGGAGCAGGCTCCCCCGCAGCCTGCACCTACAAATCCTAATCTCCCCGCAGCACCGGACACCGCTCTCATCGTGGCCTCAAATGACCCCCGAATCCCCTACACGGTGCTGGACCACGATCTGGTCGAGATCAATGCCGCGTCTCACAGCGTAGTTCGCTATTTCACCGGAGTGGGGACAAATCTTTTTGATATTGCGGTTCATCCGAGCAGCGGAGACCTCTGGGTTCCGAACACCGAGGCCAGGAATCTAGTGCGTTTCGAGCCAGCGCTCAGGGGACACGCCGTGGACAATCGGCTAAGCCGCATTGTGACTTCGACCATGGCGGTGCAGACATTTGATCTCAATGCCGGCGTAAACTATTCGCTATTGCCGAACCCGACAGCGCAGGCGATTGCGCTTGCGCAGCCAATGGGTGCGGTCTTTTCGCCGGGCGGTTCACACCTGTGGGTCGCGGCATTTGGGTCGGACCGAATCGCCAAACTCGACGGCACTGGCGCGATTCTCGCGAGGGTCGATGTCCGCACTCCTCCAGGGGGCGGCGGCGAGAATAGTTCGAGGCGAATGCGCGGCCCGCGAAACATGGTCTTCAACGCTGCGGGCAGCCGTCTTTATGTCATGAACAAACTCTCGAATAGCATTAGCGTGGTGGACCCCGTGGCGCATGCGGTGTTGGCGGAAGTCCCGGCAGGGAGCTACGATCCCATGCCAGCCATGGCAAAGGAGGGGCGAGGCTTCCTCTTCGATGCGCGTCTTTCGGGCAATGGCACCCTCAGCTGCGCCAGCTGCCATATCGATGCGGACCTCGATGGGATTGCGTGGGACCTTGGCGATCCCGGAGGCGAGATGATGATGGTGATGGGTTCAAACGCTGCGGTCCACGATCCCACGCCGCGTCCGCGAACCATTCATCCTATGAAAGGCCCTCTTGCCACACAGACACTGCGCGGCATGCAGGCAGGCGCGCCATTTCACTGGCGGGGAGATCGCCCGACCTTGCAGAGTTTTAACTCGACTTTCGATAAGCTAATGGGCGGATCGGAGATCCCGGGCCCGGATATGGATGCGCTCGTGACCTATCTACTGACTCTCAAGCACCATCCCAATCCGAATCGCAATTTAAACAACACACTGCCCAGTACATTTGCCGGAGGAAATCCGAGTATCGGCAGGACGATCTTCAACGATCACATCAAGAGCCACTGCGTGACCTGCCACACAGGCGCAGCGGGGTCGAATAACAATCTCGATGACAAGCGACTCACCGACTCACGCGACGAAGTAAAGACGCCCCCGATGCGCACTGTCTATCAGCGCATATTCCTGAACCGCACCTCCGGCGCGCAGAGTCTTTCGGGATACGGGTTGAACCGGGATGGAGCGATGCCGGCGAATTTCCTGCCCACCGTGCATTTTTACGATCTCGATATGCTCGAAGGCTCGGACTTTGTGAATGTCTCGGCATTTGTCCTCTGCTTCGAAACGGGGACCGCACAGTCCGCGGCATTCAGCCGGACTGTGACCGCGGCAAATTCCACGGCATCGGCGGTGATCGCGGATATTGCGACCCTTGAGGGGCAGGCAAACGTCTTTCAGAACGATCTCGTGGTGCAGGGCAGAATCGGTGGAGTGATGCGATCGTTCTTTTTCGAGCGAGCGACGCTGCGCTATCGCAGCGATAAGGCTGGAGAGCCCGTTCTGACAAGAAATCAAGTCCTCGCGCTGCTCGGCGGAGGCGACGCAATTACGTTCTCCGGCACGATCCCCGGCCAGGGTGCAAGACGAGGAGGCGATCGGAATCTCGACGGCGTGCTGGACCGCGATGAATCGCACCCATGGATCGAGCTTAGCCAGCCGCTCGCACCACTCGTTCGCGTTCGATGGCCTGAGCATCCTGGCGGCTGGGCGCTCGAGCGAGCGTTGGCGCCACAGGGGCCTTGGAGCACAGTCTTGCAGCCCCGATCGCTTGGGGGCGGCGGTTTTCTTCTCGATCACGATCCGCAAGGCGCGACCGCCGGATTCTTCCGCCTCCGCCGCACGTGGTAGCACGCTCACCATTACGAACATCAACCAAAACAAAGTTATGACACGCATCCGCACTCTCTCGAATCTCATAGCCATCGCCCTGCTGTCCGGAACGGGCGCTAGGGGTGGAATCTTATCGCAATCCGACCCCCAGGCCGGCGGAATCTTCTATCGTTGGACGGCCGCCATGACAGAGGAGACATCGGTATCCATGGTGCGCCACGTGGGCGCCTGGAGTTGGGAGGACGAAAGTTTGTTCGATCCCGGAGCCGGCGAAACTCCGGTGGGCTGGACTCACACGTCGGATTGGGTGGCACTGACGCTGGACAACCCGGCGTGGCTAACCATTCGTCTCGAACGCAAAGAAGGTGTTCCCAACCCGACATCGCAGAATCCAGACAATGTCGCACAGTTTAATCTATATCCCGGTTTCACAGTCTATTCTGGGTGGGACAATGATCTCGCGCCTCAATCATTCGCTGATGAGTTTAACAATGGAACTCCGACTCACGATTGGCACACGTATAACAACCGCGGCAACATTCCATGGGCGGAAGATTTGTCTTACGTTGCGCATCGTGAGCCGGATGGCAGCCACATGGTCGAGGCGTCCTTCTTGCTTGAAGCCGGCCAATACTCGATCGTGCTCGGAGGCAATTCGATTAGCACCGTCAATGAACCGCGACAGGGCTACGAAGCCACGTTCACCACGACACCCGTGCCGGAGCCGACGAGCGCGCTGCTCACGTTCGCAGGTGCTCTCGCTCTCCTCGCGCGCCGTCGCCGCTAGTCGCTGATTCCCTTTGGCGCAACCGAGCCCCCATCCCTAATACTATCCGGGGGATGGACGATCACCGAGGCACCTTCCTCGATGCCCTCGAGAATCTGCGCGGTGGCGCCATTGTTTTGGCCGACCTTCAGCGGCACCCGGCGCGCCCTGCCATGCTCGATGACAAAGGCACTCCATTGATTCCCTCGCCGAAAGAGCGCGCCGGTAGGAATCTGCAGCACACGATCGCCATGCCATGTCACGATCCTAGCTTCGACACGGTAGCGGTCGCCGAGGCGCCTGTCTTCCGGGGGCTCCTCGCTGAGATCGACACGCACTTTCACGCGCTGCTCCTCGACGCCGAGGGCACTGATCTTAGTAAAGCCGCCGGGCTCGACCACGCTCACCCTCGCCTTGAGCGGCGTGGCGCCTCCCCACTGCTCGATCCACACTTCGGCGCCTTCACGCACCGCCACTGCATCGCTGGAAAGCAGCTCGATCTCGGCCTCCAGGTCG
>Ga0224723_1001648_pt1 | contig 13248 bp, 10 predicted proteins | sample Balambano_FR2_Me_FD_161647 | JGI IMG/M metagenome (GOLD analysis project Ga0224723, IMG submission 161647) | Freshwater sediment microbial communities from Lake Towuti, South Sulawesi, Indonesia - Balambano_FR2_MetaG | ecosystem: Environmental > Aquatic > Freshwater > Lake > Sediment | place...
GAGTGACCAGGTACTGCTGGCTTTGCTTGAACAAAATCCTGCTGAAGACATCCATACCATAGAAGATTTGCGAAGCCGCCTGACGGCCGAAGCTGGCGATGATACATCTGTCATTCGGCTGGCGGCCACCTCTCAAGACCCGGCCGAGGCGATGGAACTGGTTAATCGCTGGGCTTCTGTTTTTGTCAGTTGGGCTAACGACATTTACAGCAACCAGGGCGGCCAGCAAGTCACCTTTTTTGAGGATCAACTGGTTGAAGCGGAGGCGGAGTTGGCAGCCGCTGAAGAAGCACTTATTGAATTTCAGGCGATCAACCGCACCGATATCATTAGTAATACGCTGTTAGCCTATGCAAACACCCAAACGGAATATCTGGCGGCACAACAAGAAACCAACCAGTTGATCCAGCAAGTAGGGGAGCTAAAGAATCAGCTAGCGACCCAGGGTAATTCGCAGCCAGTCATGCTGGCTGACCAGCTGACGGCGTTAGCATTGCAGCTACAGGCGTTTGATGCGGATACGGCCGTGCCCCTTCAATTACAGGTGAGCGATAGCGTAGCCCTGACCAGCGCCAGCCGTGCCGAACAACTTGTTTTGCTGGACAGTTTGCTGGCAACCTTAGCGAGCCAATCTACACAAATCGAGACAGAACTGGCTGCCTTAGAACCGCGCATTTTAGAGCTACAACAACAGCAACAACAAGCGGAAACGGAGTACGGCCGCTTGCTACGAAACCAGCTGGTAAGCGAAGAAACCTATATGGCTCTGGCGCACAAAGTAGAGCAAGAACGCATCACTGCGCAAGATACAATTAGCGGAGTGCGTCTGGCGAGTTCTGCCAGTGTGCCTGTTGAGCCAGTATCACCTGGTAGAATAGTGAATACAGTGGTGGCCGCGTTGCTTGGCTTAGTGATTAGTGGAATGGTAATACTTCTTATAACTTGGAGAAATAGTCAAGTTTAGGGGAAAGCAAGCCAGGCAAAAAATAAAGAATGAGTACCAGCGATGACTATAGTACGGAAATATGGGTTGCTGCTCTTTGTAGTTATCAGCATTTGCGTCTGGCGTAGTAAATCTATGACAGTTGCCGCTTTAACCAACTATGGGATGGCCCATTCAAACCGTGCCTCCGTCTCTGAAGAGAGAGCAAAAGAATATGCAGTTAAAGCTGAGAGCTTTCTGCGTCGCGCTGCCAACCTTACCCCCTCAGATAGGTCGCTCTGGCAACAGATAGCCTTTTTGCTCTTATTACAGCAGCGGGAACAAGAGGCACTTGTCATTTGGAGGGATATCCCAGGTAGCGATGCCGAACTACTACAGCGTGGACATCATGCCCGGCTGCAAAACAAATTCGCGGAAGCGATACATTGGTATAAACTGGTAACCCAGTTGGACGCGGCTCATCGAGATACCTGGTATTTTTTAGGGCTTGCGTATAGCAATATGGGCCGTATTGAAGAGGCCTTGCTTTATTACAATAAAGCATTAGCTATTTCTAGGTCAGATAGCGATTTAATTTCTAGCACAGAGCTATATTGTAGTTTGGGATGGCAGTATCATTGGTTATTGGAGCCGCGAGACCCTGTAATGGCCCTACGATATTATGATTTAGCATTAAACAGTATGCTTGTGGAATCCTTTTCTGGGTTAAATGAGTGCTATTTTCATAGAGCAGAGCTGTTACTTTGGTATTTTAATGAGCCGAGCCGGGCTATTCTTGATTATGAAGAGGTACTTTTGAATGAGCCGGAAAAAGATTCGGCGGCAGCTAATCACGCGCTGGCTCTCTACCTGGTAGGAGAAGACATATCGTCTGTTGAAACTACTCTGCAGGAATTGATTAACGCTTATCCTTCTAGCATATGGGGATACTGGCGTTTGGGCGATGTTTATGCAAAGGCCGGTAGGTTAGATAATGCAGTTGAAAAGTACAGCCAGGCGCTTGCCATCGCACCACATAATAAAGAGTTACAAGTCATTATTGAGCAACTAAAGCAACCATGAATTTTATGATGTTACGAACGGTGTTAGGGGACGGCCGTAAGCTAGAAAAACTACTTGCCTCCTTTGGCCCCTCAGCCCGAAATGCGACCGGAGGTTTTGGGCTGAGGATAGTGAATCTGGCCTTATCATTTCTGACCAGTATTCTTTTAGTTCGATTGATGGGAGCGGCCGAGTATGGCACATATGTCTATTTATTTACCTGGCTCTATTTACTAAGTGTTGTGGCCGTCTTTGGTTTAGATAAGTTACTTATACGAGACGTTGCCACTTATCTGGCACAAGCCTCGTGGTCTTTACTGAAGGGCATCATTAAATGGTCTGACTGGTTCGTAGCATTACTAAGTGTGCTTATCGGTTTGGTTATGGCAATTGTCATGTGGCAGTTCACCAAAAATATAGGTTCTATTACTGTCTACGCTTTAATAATTGCCATGCTTCTGCTACCTCTGCTGACCCTGACTACCATTAAACAAGCAACCACTCAAGGATTATCTTTTATTATTCAAGGGCAATTACCAGAGTTGTTAGTACGCCCACTTTTATTTATAGCCTTTATATTTTTGGGCTTCTTTTACTTCAACAATATGACGGCTGGCACTGCCCTTGGCCTACATGCTTTGGCCGCCCTCATAACGTTAATTGTTGCCACCTGGCTATTAAAAAAGATAGTACCCAACGAAACTAAATTAGCTAAATCATGCTATAAAGTAAAGATATGGGTTGCCACTGCTCTCCCCATTCTCCTTTCCCAAGTAGTCATTGTAGCTAACAGCCGGGCCGATGTTTTGTTATTAGGTTTACTCGAGGGTTCAAGTGCTGTCAGTATTTATCATGTCACAAAGCGGCTTGCTGACCTGGTTGTGCTTCCAATAATGGCTGTGAATGTATCTATAGGTCCCAAAATTGCCACTTTTCATGCCGAAGGTAATCAGGTTGGATTACAACAACTGATGACGAAGAGTTCGCGGGCTGCTCTCGCCGGTTCATTACTGATTGTAGTCAGCCTTTTTTTGTTTGGTCGTTGGACACTCTTGCTTTGGGGAGAGGAGTTTACGGAAGGGTATATTACCCTTCTCATTATGATAATGGCCCAAATGGTGGATGCGGTGATGGGACCGGCGGCGCTCTTATTAACGATGGCAAAATATGAACGAGACGTGTTCTGGGGTGTAGGGGCTGCTCTTATCGTTAATATACTCTTTAATCTCTGGCTAACTCCAATATGGGGAATTGTTGGCACGGCCGTAGCTAACCTGATTTCCCTGGTAATCTTAAATACAACGTTAGTTGTGCTGGCGCTTTACAGATTAAACATTGATTCCACAGCATTGGGAAAATTCAGCCGGTACAGAACATCACCATGATGAATAATACCCAACTTTATGGGGACATTCACACAACCCCCTGCTACACTTGTTATCTTTGCCATGTTGAGGGAGCAGTTTTGTATGCAAATTTGCAGGATAGGATTTTTGGTGTGCCTGGTGAATGGAATTTAAGGAAATGTTCAAATTTAAGCTGTGGCCTAATTTGGTTAGATCCAAAACCAATTAACGAAGATATTAGCAAGCTATATATAAGCTACTACACCCACGCCGAGGCCAAAACAAGGCATATCCGGCCAACCAGATTAACCCTTTGGCGACGTTCTTTGGAAGAGAACGTGATGCTTCGGACTTTAGGATATGGTAGTCAGAAAGAGGAAGGTAAGTACCTGTTGTTGGTGCGACTACTCTCTCATCTGGGTATCGTGCGTGATTATGCAGGTGCAGAAATAAACTGGCTAAAGGCTTCCTGGTGCGGCCGCTTGTTGGACAATGGCTGTGGGAGTGGCGAGATATTAGCAAAATTAAGGGCGCTGGGCTGGGATACTGTTGGTATAGACCCTGATCCTAAAGCAGTAGAAGTAGCCCGTACCACCTTTGGATTAAATGTATATCAAGGTACTTTAGAGAATACGCCTCTTTCAGAGCCTGATTTTGATGTTATTATGATGAGACACGTGGTTGAACACTTACCTGATCCCAGAGAAACATTCAAAACTTGCCGCCAACTACTAAAGCCGGGTGGACGACTGGTCGTCGTTACACCGAATGTTGAAAGCTTAACCCATCGTTGGTTAGGGAAAAACTGGCGGGGGCTTGAAAGCCCCCGTCATTTACATCTCTTTTCTACAAAAACGCTTTCTGATTGTGCTACTTCCGCAGGTTTTGTGGTGGAAGAGGTAAGGAGTTCAGCCAAAGCGGCCGCTTATATTTGGCGCTGTAGTAATCACCTAAGAAAATACGGCGAGTTACCTCATGGGCTGCCCGCTCGGCCCGGTTTACTTTGGCGAGTGCTAGAAAATTTATTCTGGATTTGGGAGCATATTTTAATGCGAATAGTTCCATGCGGTGAAGAGTTACTGTTAGTCGCCCAGATTAGGGAGCAAAATTATTCTGAGACTGATTAAAAGATGCAGGAAAAACGACCAGAATCTAAAGTGTATATTATTGTTCTAAACTGGAACCAATATGCATTAACGGCCGCCTGTATCCGCTCATTATTGTGTTTGAATTACCGCCGTTATCATGTTTTGGTGGTGGATAACGATTCGTCGGATGGTTCAGTAGATCGTCTCAAAACAGATTTTGGGACGAGGATCGAATTGATTGTGAATGAGCGCAACTTAGGGTTTACAGGTGGAAATAATGCGGGCATCCACTATGCCCTGGCGCAAGGTGCTGAGTACATCATGTTATTGAATAATGATACGATTGTGGCAGCAGATTTTTTAGATTCGCTGACAGCAGTTTTACAATCTCATCCTCAAGTAGGCTTTGTTGCTCCTAAAATTTATTTACTAGAGGATAACCAACGCATATGGGCGGCTGGTGGAAACGTGAGAATGTGGCTTGGCCTCGTTGGGAATCGGGGCCGAGGCCAAAGTGATACAGGACAGTTTGAACAATTGACAGAGGTAGACTTTGTTTCGGGTTGTTGTCTCTTAACCAGGAGGGAAGTGCTGGAACAGATCGGCCTACTTAATGATGCCTATTTCGCCTATTATGAAGATGTAGATTGGTGCTTTCGGGCTCGCGCTCAAGGGTATCAAATCTTATATGTCCCGCAATCTATAATCTGGCATGCGGTTGGTTCATCAAGCAAAGGACAAAGAAGCCAGAAAGGAACACTAAGCCCTTTTGTCCATTATCTGGTAGCTCGTAATCACCTTTGGTTGTTGCGGCAACATGCCAGCAAGGTACAGTGTTTGACAGCCATACCTGCTTACTTTTGCCATCGGCTCATTTACTATTCGGCTGCTTTCATTTGTTTGCGTCGCTGGCATAAGCTCAAGAGCCTGTGGCAAGGCTTTTGGGATGGCATCATGACCTCACCTTGCTGATGGGGCAGTTAACGATTTCCCTGAGATAGACCACCAATGGCTTTCGAGAGTTTGAGGAAATGAAAAAAAGGAAAGAGCTATTGCTGGTATGTGGAGTGTTAAATACACTTTTCCTGGTGGCTCTTGCTACCTGGTCAGGTTATCTTGCATTTGCCCTTTTAGGTGCTTTCGCTCTCTCTGTAGGAATTTTACTTGTCATAGGGTTGTGGAGACGACCTGGCACACTACTACTCATCTATATCTTGCTCCTGCCAGCCTATGTATTGAGCTTTGCTCTGTTGTTCAAGGTTTCCCAATCTGAAAGGTTAGTGTCATTAGCACAGCCCTGGAAAGAAGTATTAGCAACGGCCGTTTTGCTAATCCTGTTTGTAAGAATCTTTCTTAAAGCACGGATTGGCCGATTTCATACTTTAGATTTCCTTGTGCTACTTTACCTGGCTCTAAACATACTGTACTTATTTGTACCCTGGGGGCCAGAGTTTATTGTCCGCCTTTATGGTGTTCGCGCTAATGCCTTTTTTGTCCTTATTTATTGGCTCGGTCGGCTTGTCTATTTTACTCCTCAACAACAAAAGTGGGTTCTACGTATTCTAATTGGGGTGGGTGTTCTGGCTGCACTTGGCACAATTGTCGAAATTATTGCCTTACCACCTAACTGGCCCACATGGTTTGGTTATGCAGAATATCTTAGAGCCTTTTTTAATTCAGAGCCAACCGGGAACTACGGCCTTGCCTGGACATTTGAAACATCTACAGGTTTAAGACGAAGGAGTGCGTTTTTTGCTAATCCATTAGAGCTGGCAAGTTCGGTGCTTATTACAGGAGCCGCAGCACTTTACTGGGCATATTCCTATCGCCCTGGAACAAAGGGGAGATGGATAGGCATGTTTTATTTTGGCCTGATCGTGCTTTCTTTACTTCTCTCCATTTCCAGAGCCTCTTTAGCTGCATTTGTGCTACAGATGTTCATTGCTTCCTACTGGCTGAAAAAGAACCGTTTCAGGCAGATGTTTATAGCGGCCGGTGTGATGGGTGCTATCGTCTTGTTTTTCTTTGCTGGCCCGGCTTTAGTAGAGTTTGTTCATGAGACCATTACTTTTCAGAATCCTTCGTTACGAGGACATGTAACAGAATGGCAGGAAGGAGCTATTATTTTGGAACGGCCGTGGGGACTAGGTGTAGGAAGCAGTGGGCAAACAGGGGATCGCTTTGGAGATGGTGTTGGTGGCGAGAGTCAGTATATCATCATTTTAGTGCAATTGGGTTTCGTGGGTTTAGGACTATATTTACTGATTTTATTGATGTCAGTTTATTATTCACTGAAGGCGTTTCATCGGACAACGGGGGTCACAAAAGGATTAGCGTTTATAGCAGCCTCTGCAAAACTTGGCCTTTTGATTCCCTCTTTTAGCTCACATATTGAAAATTACCTGTTTACCATGTTTATTTCGTGGTGGTTGGTGGGGTTTGCCGTGCAACAGCTTACGGCCGTTCGCCACCCCACCACCCTTTCATCTCATATCTCTTCACAGGAGCCGCAACTTGCGAATAGCCGTTGACATCCGCGATTTACAGATTGCCCGGACCGGGGCCAAGACCTATCTCGAAGAGTTATGCCGTAATTTTAAGATAGTAGCTCCTCAGCATGACTTTTTGTTCTTATATCCTCATCGGAAACTGCCAACCGACCGTTCACCCTTGCACAAAATTTGGGGACATATTGCTTTTTATTGGTGGAAAGAAGTGCAATTACCCTGGTTGGCCTGGCGACAACATTGTGACTTGATCTTTTGTGCAGATTATGTGGTGCCCTATTTTGCGACTTGCCCGGCCGTACCTGCTTTATTAGATGCCGGTTTTTGGCGACATCCAGAACATTACAATGCCATGTGGCGATTGCTCTTAAACCTGTTTGCACTCCCAGCCGCCCGTAAAGCTCCTGTAATCATCACCATTTCAGAGTTTGCCAAACGTGAATTAGTGCAATATGCCCGCCTACCAGCAGAAAAAATAATGCCGATTTATCTGGCACCTAAAGAAGCCAGTACCAGAAAATTATCACCAGCCCAATGCGACGATATTTTGGCAAGGTATGGCCTAACGAATAAATCACCTTTTATATTGCATGTAGGTGTGATGGAACCGCGCAAAAACTTGCCGCGCCTGATTGAGGCTTTTGCCCAAGCCGCGCCCGCTCTGGGTGAAGATTACCGTTTGGTGTTGGTGGGACAACCCGGACCGAAAAAAATAATAGATGATAGTTCCAGCATCCATCGGGCTATTAATTCCTCTGGTTTGCAAGAAAAAATAATCTTGACGGGGTATGTGCCGGACGAAGATTTACCAGCCTTCTACCAGACAGCCAGCTTTTACGCTTTGCCTTCTTTTTCTGAAGGGTTTGCCTTACCTGTGTTAGAGGCATTCGCCAATGACTTACCTCTAATGGCTTCAAATATGACTGCGATTCCTGAGATAGCAGGTGATGCGGCGTTGCTTTTTGATCCTTTTCAGGTGGGTGAAATTGTCCAGGTGCTGGTGTGTTTGGCACAAGACACCTCTTTACGAAAGGAACTGATAGGGCGTGGACGACAACGATTAGCAGAATTTAGTTGGAAAAAAACGGCCGAACAGACGATTTCTGTGTTTGAGTGCGTTGTGGCAGGTCGTAAGCCGCAAGAGAAAGAGTCATCGTATGAAAGAGCGGTTGATTGAACGGTTTATAACTGGTTTAGGGAAGCACAAAACATTTTCCCTAGACACCCAGCTTACTACCCGTGACCAGTTATTACTTTTGCGCCAGACGGCCGTCTGGGCAAGCCGGGGTTTGTGGTGGCGGATTTGGTTTAAGCAGGCAAGAGGCTTGGTATTCATTGGTTCCCATGTCAAAATTCGCTATGCTCATCATTTACAAGTGGGGAAAAATTTTATTGTAGAGGATGGTGCGGAGATTATGGCTTTGTCTAGCGAAGGTATTATCTGTGGTGACAATGTGACAATCGGCGCTTATGCAACGATTAAGCCAAGCAGTTATTACGGCCGTAACCTCGGTGTAGGCTTAAAAATCGGAGACAATTCTAACATCGGCCGTTATAGCTATATTGGTTGCTCAGGCCCTATTACCATCGGCAACAACGTCATGATGGGGCCACGAGTCAGTTTGTTTGCCGAAAATCACAACTTTGCTGATGTAGAACGGCCGATGCGTGAGCAAGGTGTTACCCGCCAGCCTATTGTTATTGAAGATGATTGTTGGCTGGCTTCCGGCGCTATGGTCCTGGCTGGCGTAACGATCAAGCATGGCTCCATCATCGCGGCTGGCAGCGTCGTCACCAGAGATGTGCCCCCTTATAGCGTGGTGGCTGGCTCACCTGCAACAGTGATACGTTGCCGCCTACCAGAAGAACAAGATGCGCTTACGTAACGTTTTATATGTTCACCCCAGCGATGAACTTTATGGGGCTGACCGTTCCCTACTTCGCCTGGTCAAATCCCTTAACCAATCGCAGTACGTTCCCCACGTGGTTGTGGCTAATGATGTGCCTTATGAAGGGCTATTGACACATGAACTTGCAAAACATCATATCTCTTACCAGAAAGTCAAGTTAGGGGTGTTGCGCCGCCAATATCAAAATGTGCCAGGAATGGGATTGTTTCTATACCGCACCCTGGTCTCTGCTGTTCAATTGGCGCGATATTGCCGCCAACAGCGGATAGATCTGGTGCATTCTAATAGTACGGCCGTTATTGCTGGTGGTATGGCAGCACGTCTGGCACGAGTGCCCCATATCTGGCATGTGCGCGAGCTTATCACCCAACCAACGTGGCTAAACAAGTTTATGGCAAATAACCTGTTGTTATGGGCTGATCAAGTCATTGCTGTCTCTCAACCCGTGCATGACCATCTTCTGGTTACGCAGCCTCGCCTGAGTCGAAAAACGGCCGTGATTCACAATGGGATTGATCCAGACCCGTTTTTATGCCCAGACGAAGCCGAAGTGAGGAAGATGCGGCAAGCGTGGGGTGCTATGGACGAGACCGTAATCGTTGGGATGATCGGCCGTATCAGCTCGTGGAAAGGCCAGGAGTTTTTACTAGAGGCGGTAAAGTATCTGATGCCGCTAAATACAGATGTAAGAATCGTTCTGGTGGGCGGAAATATACCGGGCGAAGCCTGGCGTGAAGCAGCATTACGCCAGCTTGTCCTGGATTTGGGGCTTGAATACCACGTCAGCATCCAGGAATTTCGTTTGGACATTCCAGTTGTTATAGCAGCTTTTGACGTGTTTGTATTGCCTTCTACTCGTCCAGACCCCTTTCCAACAGTCGTTTTGGAAGCGATGGCGGCCGCTAAGCCCGTAGTCGCAACAGCGCATGGAGGTGCGTTGGAACAGGTGAAGGATAAGGAAACAGGGTTTCTCGTCTCGCCAACCGATCCAGCCGATATGGCTACGGCCGTTCATAAACTCATTCATACGCCACAACAGCGGCACGTTATGGGAAGGGCAGGACGCGCAAGATTGTTACAACATTTTACAACAGCCCGTTATGTTCAAGAAATAGCAACTATTTATGAGCAAGTTCTAGCTTAAATTCACTTATATAAGAGTCTCCACCAACCTATGATTCGTAAACTTTTTACTTACCTTCGTCAACACTTCCGCCAAAAGCGATATATGCAAATTGAGGATAGGATGAGGGTAGAATCCACTTCTGGTTTTATCTTAGATCTGGGAGGCGGTCCGGCCAGCTTCTTTGCCGAAAAGTTCCCCAAAAGAGAGCAAGTCATTTTGGTAGATATTGATTACCGGCTCGCCCTGAAGGCCAAGACAAAACAAGCTAACCTAAATGTCCTTGTTGCCGACGGTGGAAATTTACCGTTTGCCAATCAGGGGATTGCCCTAACCATTTGTAACTCGGTCATTGAACACGTAGATAGACCAGACAAGTTAGCAACAGAGATACAGCGGGTTAGTAAAGCGTATTTTCTGCAAACGCCTAACGGCCGTTTCCCGTTTGAAACACATTCCTTTATTGCTATCCCCTTCTACAATTTCATTCCGTGGGCATGGCTTAAAAAAAGGCTGTGCCAGCTATTTGGAGCTTCTTTTGAATATGTTAGTAGTGTCCATTATGTACCAGAGCAAGAGCTAAGACACTTATTTCCAAAAGCACAGTTATCATACGAAAAATTTTTGGGTTTACACAAGTCATTTTATATTCAGTGGAATACTAGAAAGTTATGAAAATCGCATTCATGGGCACACGGGGCGTACCTGCCAGTTATAGTGGGTTTGAAACATGCGTGGAGCAGCTTGGTCAACGGTTGGTAGAACGAGGACACGAAGTTACCGTCTACTGCCGGTCTCATCATATCACCTATCCCCATACTCATTATAAGGGTATGCGATTAGTGACATTGCCTACTATTCCAAATAAGTATTTGGATACCATTGTTCATTCTTTCATTTCTTCGCTTCATGCTTTCTGGCAACGGTACGATATTGCCCTCTATTTTATTGCCGGAAATAGCCCTGTAACCTGGCTGCTTCGTCTGGTTGGCACAAAAACAATACTCAACGTAGATGGCCTGGACTGGAAAAGAGAGAAATGGCCTGCTCTGGCAAAAAAGTACATACAACTGGCAGAATTTCTAGCTACCAAATTACCCAACGCTTATATCACTGACTCACAAGTTGTTCAAAGTTATTATCGTGACAGGTTTAAGGATACCCCCCCTTTTATCCCTTACGGTTCAGAAGTAGAACTTTTACCTGCCGGAGAGACGTTAGCCCAGTTTGGCTTGGAACCGCAAAAATATATTTTATTTGTCGGCCGTCTTGTACCGGAAAATTACGCTCATCACCTGGTGGATGCCTTTCGCATGTTAGACAAGGACATGAAATGCGTAATCGTAGGTGATGCGGCCTATGCCGATGAATATATCGCCTCTTTGAAAGCACGTGCTGAAGGTGATCCTCGAATCATTTTTACTGGATATGTATTTGGCAGAGGGTACCATGAATTAGGCTCAAACGCCTATATTTTTGTAGAAACGTCAGGTGTAGGGGGAACACACCCAGCATTGGTGGAGGCTATGGCTTTTGGCACTTGTGTAGTAACGCATAATACGCCAGAAAATCTGGAAACAATTGGCACGGCCGGTTTTGCATACGACGGTAAAACTGGCGCAGAAAGTTTACATGACGTTTTGCAACATCTATTGTCAACCCCTCAGCTAGTACAAGAATATGCCATCTTAGCCCAACAACGAGCTCATACCTCTTATACCTGGGACTCTGTTACTGATGCTTATGAGCGTCTTTTCCACGCACTTTGTGGTTAACTAATCCCAGAAAGATTCTGTATTGCCAGATAAATGTCTGGAACAAAAGTTGTCAATGCTTGCTGTAAACCATTGTTACTTGATATTGGCTCATACTTATTTCTGGTTATAATTGCGCCAATTGTGTGTAACCTTGAACAAACTTGAAGAAGTGAATTGAAAAGAGTTAACTAGTACCCGACCAAACTAAAATTGAGGAGTTCGCACACCCTCGTGCGAACGAGCAGCACGAGGGTGTGCTGCTCTTCCTCACCCTACAAAGTTAGCTTTTGAGGGACTAGTTGTTTTCATCCACCTTTTATAGGATGCTGAAAAAGGTTGTTCTGGCATTAGGAGGGGTTATGTTGCGGCGGCATTCGGTTAATTATGCTATTTTTTCAATCATCATAGATATGGGGTTCACATTTGCGGCTTTGTGGCTGGCAAAAGTATTACGGCCGTATCTCCCCCCCACCTTTCCCTTCTTAGTCCCCGTTGCCAACATTGACATACCAACCGTTTTGTATGTGTTGGTGCCTCTCATCTGGGGAGCAACATTTCTCATCATGTCCGTCTATGATCCGCGCCGTATCTATAAAGTGACGGATGAATTTCAGATCGTTACCCTGGCCGTTGGCGTAGCAACACTTATCTTCGCTGGAGTGCTTTACCTGGGTTTCCGTGACTTCTCTCGTTGGTTACTCGCCACTTTTGTTTTCCTTGATTTGGCTCTGTTGCTATCCTGGCGGTTGGTAATGCGTCTTCGTTTCAAACTCGGCCGTTTGCCCGCCCCCTCCCGGCGTGTCCTGATTATTGGTGCTGGTAAAACGGGACAACGTCTGGCCGACATGATTGCCGAATATCGCTGGATGGGATTAGACCTGATTGGCTATCTAGATGATGACCCTGATAAACGTGAGCAAGGTTTGCCGGTTATGGGTCGCCTGGCCGACGTTCGGGATGTGGTACATCAGCACCATATTGACGATGTAGTGATCACCTTGCCACAATGGGCATATGGAAGGGTCAATCAGCTCGCGTTGGATTTACATGATTTGCCTGTTCAAGTTCGGGTGGTGCCAGACTATTTTAGCCTCGCTCTTTATCGGGCTTCTGTGGATGATTTTGGTGGGGTACCTATGATTAACCTGCGTGATCCAGCGTTAAATGATGTGCAACGATTTGTGAAGCGTATCTTCGACTTACTGATCGCTGGATTTACCGTTCTGCTTCTGTTACCGCTATTGGGTTTGATTGCATTGTTCATTAAGCTGGATTCACAAGGGCCAGTGTTCTATCAACAAAATCGTGTGGGGGAAAACGGCCGTATCTTCCACATGTTCAAATTCCGCACGATGGTACCTGAAGCCGACCAGCTTCTGGGCCAGGTAACAGAAATTAACAGCCAGGGGCAGCTATTATTCAAACGGCGGGACGACCCCCGCGTTACCCGTATCGGCCACTTTTTGCGTCGCGCCAGTTTAGATGAATTGCCGCAACTGTTTAATGTGTTAAGAGGAGATATGAGTCTGGTGG
>Ga0224723_1001649_pt1 | contig 13247 bp, 11 predicted proteins | sample Balambano_FR2_Me_FD_161647 | JGI IMG/M metagenome (GOLD analysis project Ga0224723, IMG submission 161647) | Freshwater sediment microbial communities from Lake Towuti, South Sulawesi, Indonesia - Balambano_FR2_MetaG | ecosystem: Environmental > Aquatic > Freshwater > Lake > Sediment | place...
GCACGACATAGTGGACGGTGCGCGCGACGGTGCCGTTTGCGGTGATGCGTTCGCTGTCGATGCGGCCGAAGGCGGCGAGGCCGGGCAAGGCGGGCGCATGGTCTGGGCTGGCAACGACGCTGGCGCCGCGCCGCTCCTGGCGGTCATGGGCCTGGTCGCGGCGCTCGTGGCGAGCCAGCCGGCCGCTGGCGTCGGCCTTGGCGAAGGCGGTCAGCGCGCAATTGAACAGCGGCGCGTTGTTGGCCTTGAGCCTGATGGCGAAATCGGCGCCGCGCTCGATCAGCGCGGCGGTCATCGCCGGGTGGCAGTGCAGCGCATCGGCGGTGACGGTGCAGCGCTTCAGATCAAGCCCCTTCAGCGCGGCGAGCGTGGCGGCGACCTCGTTGCCGGGATCGGCCTCGGGCGGTGCACCGGCGGCGGCGATGGAAAGCCGGGTCTCGGCGTCCCAGACGCTGACCAGCAGCGGCGGCAGGCAGGCGCGACCTCGCTCGTAGCCGCGCCGCAGGCGCTTGCCGTCGATCGCCACGACACCCTTGCGCTCGCCCAGCCCGAGCCCCTCGCGCAGCGCCCCGGCGAAGCGGCGCAGTGCCTGCTCCAGTTCGGCCGGATCGAGCAGGCGGAACACCCGGCTGAAACTGTCATGGCTGGGCGCGCCGTGCGGCAGGTCAACGAATTCGCCGAGTTCCGCAAGGTTGGCCAAGGCGAAATCGGCGATCTCGACACAGGATTTGCACCCGCACAGCGTGGCCACCAGGGCAACGAACAGCATCGCCGCCAAGTCGTGCCGCGCCGTATAGTCGCGCGGGTCACGCACCTCGCGCAGGATCGTGATGACTGACTGCATCCGGCACTCCCGATTCTCTACGGAAGCACCTTCCGAATCCAATTTTACTCCATCCGCAATACCTCTCCACTCATGTGCGATTCCCCTGGGCTGGGGTGGGGGGGCGCCGGGCCAGAAGCGCACGCGTCGCGACACCCATGAACCTCAACGGCACCCACTACCGCAGCGTCTGGCGCGATGCGGACGGCGCGATCCGCATCTTTGACCAGACGAAGTTGCCCTGGGAAATCGACATCCTCCGCCTGACCGACGCGGCACAGGTGGCCGAGGCAATCACCACCATGCGCGTGCGCGGCGCGCCACTGATCGGCGCGGTGGCGGCTTTCGGTCTTGCGCTGTCGCTGCGCACCGATGCGAGCGATGCCGGCATGGAAGCAACGGCGAGAATGCTGGCCGAAGCGCGCCCCACCGCGATCAATCTGCGCTGGGCGCTGGAGAAGATGTTGGATGCCCTGCGCAACCAGCCGCGCGACACACGCGTCGCCATCGCCGGTCGCATCGCCCAGGACATCGCCGACGATGACGTCGAGACGAATCGCAGGATCGGCGAGCACACCCTGCCGCTGATCCGGGCCCATGCCGGCAAGGGGCGCGCCAACATCCTGACGCACTGCAACGCCGGCTGGCTCGCCACGGTCGATTACGGCACCGCGCTCTCCGGCATCTTCCAGGCGCACGACGCGGGCATCCCCGTGCATGTGTGGGTGGACGAGACGCGCCCGCGCAACCAGGGCGCGCTGCTGACCGCGTTCGAGCTCTCGGGCCACGGCGTGCCGCACACCATCATCGCCGACAATGCGGGCGGGCACCTGATGCAGCGGGGCGAGGTGGATATGTGCATCGTCGGCACCGACCGCGTGACGCGCAACGGCGACGTCGCCAACAAGATCGGCACCTACCTGAAGGCCCTGGCGGCGAAGGACAACGACGTGCCGTTCCACGTGGCGTGCCCGCACAGCACGATCGACTGGCGGCTGGAAACGGGCGCCGCCATCCCCATCGAGGAACGGAGTGAGTCGGAGGTCACCGACATCACGGGCCAGGCGCCCGACGGGTCGCTGGTGCGTTTCCGTGTCGCCAGCCCCGGCAGCGCGGCCGCAAACCCTGCCTTCGATGTCACGCCCGCGCGGCTGGTGACCTTCATCATCACCGAACGCGGGGTGGCGCCCGCTAGCGAAGCCGGGCTTCGCTCGCTCTACCCCGAGCGCCAAGCCAGTTGAGCCCCAGCAGCGGCGCGGCGATGGCGGCGCCGATCATGCTCGCGGTCGGGCTTGGCGCCATCAGCAGGATAGCGGCGAACAGCAACAGCAGGCGCGCGGGCCAGCCCATCGTGGCGATGAAGTAGCCGGTCATGCCGATGCCCAGCAGCGCGACGCCGGCCGCGCAGGTGATGGTGGTGACCAGGAAGTCGCCCCAGGTGAAGCCGGGCACGATCAGCAGCATGCTGGGCGCATAGGCGAAAACGAACGGCACGGTGGCCTTGGCCAAGCCCAGGCGGAAGGCGGTGTTGCCGGTCTTGAACGGATCGGCCCCCGCGATGCCGGCGGCGGCATAGGCGGCAACGCAAACGGGCGGCGTCAGGTCCGCCAGGATGCCGTAGTACAGGATGAACAGGTGGGCCGCGATCGGCGCGATACCCAGCCCCTGCAGCGTCGGCGCGGTGATCGCCGCCAGCACGATGTAGAGCGCCGTGGTCGGCAGCCCGGTGCCCAGCACGACGCTGGCCAGCGCCACGAACACCATGCTGAAGAACAGTTTCAGCCCGTTCGCATCGGCGATGGTGAACGGCAGCAGCTCAAGCCACGGCAGCAGCGCGACACCCGCCTGGGCCGCCGCGCCGGTGACCATGAAACTGATGCGGAACCCCGCCCCGGTCAGCGTGATGACGCCGACGACGATCCCGACCGCCGCCGCCGCGCACCCGACCGCCAGCGCATAACGGGCGCCGGTGTCGAAGGCGATCCACACGTCGCGCGGGCGCATGCGCTTGGCAGCGTTCGGGTTCAGCACACCGAGCACCAGGCAGCCGCTGATGCCGCGGAACGCCGCCAGATAGGGGGTGGAACCGTCGGCGATGGTCCAGACCAGCAGCACCATCGGGATGATGGTGATCCAGCCCTCGCGCAGGGTCTTCGCAAGGCGCGGAATCTCGCTGTCGGGCAGGCCCTTGATGCCGGTTTTCTTCGCCTCGAAATGCACCTGCACCAGCACGCCCAGATAGTGCATCGCCGCCGGTACGATCGCGGCCAGGATGATCTGGCTGTACGGGATCGACAGGAACTCCACCATGATGAAGGCGGCGGCGCCCATGATCGGCGGCGTGATCTGCCCGCCGGCGCTGGCCGCCGCCTCGACCGCGCCGGCGAAGTGCGGCGCATAGCCCACGCGCCGCATGGCGGGGATCGTCAGCGACCCGGTGGTGACGGTGTTGGCGATCGAGCTGCCGCTGATCGTGCCGAACATCGCGCTGCCGAAGATTGCGACCTTGGCCGGCCCGCCGGCCAGCCGGCCCGCCGCGATGGTGGCAAGGTCGAGGAAGAACTGGCCCAGCCCCATGCGCATCGCCAGCACGCCGAACAGCACGAAGTGGAAGACGAAGGTCGCCACCACCTTCACCGGCGTGCCGAAGATGCCTTCCTGCGTCATGTAGATGTGGCTGATGAAGTTCTCGGGCGTGGAACCCGGATGCGCCAGCACGCCGCCGATCCGGTCGCCGAACAGGCCATAGGCGATGAAGGTCACGACGATCAGCGGCAGCACCGGCCCCATGGCGCGCCGTGTCGCCTCCAGGATCAGCACCACCAGGATCCAGCCCATCCACTGGTCGGTGACGTTGGGGATGCCGATGCGGAAGGTCAGGTCATCGAAGTGCCATGGCAGGTACAGCACGACGACGATGCTCAGCAGCGCAGCCGCCCAGTCGAATGCCGGAACGCCCATCAATGCCAATGGCGCGGGGGCGCCCTTCTGCACCGCCTTGGTATGGCCGAACATCAGGAAACTCAGCGCCAGCACCGCGGCCAGGTGCACGGCCGTGTGCCAGTGCTCAACCAGGATGCCGAAGCCGGCGGTGTAGTAGTGGAAGGCCGAGAGTGCGACGAGACCGCAACTGGCCAGCCCGGCCACGGGGCCGGCCAGCGGGCGGAAGCTCATCTCCGAATCGTAGCGTTTCTCCAGCGCCTCCGCTTCGCCGATATCCAGTTTCGGCGGCGGCGCGCCGTTCACCGAAGAATGCCGGCCTCGCGATAGAAGCGCTCGGCGCCGGGATGCAGCGGCACCACGCCCCGGCCCTGCAGCGCGTTCTGCACAACGATCTCGCGGCCCTTGGCGTGGCCGCGATCAAGCAGGCCGCGCGTGGTGTCGCTCCACAGCGCCTTGGTGATGTCGTACACCAGCTGCTCCGAAACGCGATCGGAAACCAGCCACACCGCGCCCACGGTCAGGGTGGGGATGTCAGCCTCCAGCCCTTCATAGGCGGTGCGGGGGATCACGCCGCGGCCATAGAACGGCGCCTTCTCGCTCACCGCATTCATCTCGGCATCGCTGAAGCTCAGGATGCGGCAGCCGGTGCGGCTGCAGAACTCGCTGAAGGCAGCGGCCGGATAGCCCACCACCGTCAGCGTCGCATCGATGGCGCGATCCTGCATGCGCTCCACGCCCTGGGCCTGGTTGAGATATTCCGGCGTGAAGGCGCCGCGCATGCCGGCGGCTTCCAGGATCAGTTCGCTGCCGATGCGGGCACCACTGGCCTGAAGCCCGATGGCGATCCGCTTGCCGCGCAGATCCTGCAGCCGCTGCACGGGCGAATCCTTGCGCACGACGGCGTGGATGTGTTCGGGGAACAGATGCCCCAGGAAGCGCAGCCGATCCAGTTTTGGCCGCCCCTCAAACAGGCCGGTGCCGGTGAAGGCCCAGTGCGCCACGTCGCTCTGGCTGAAGGCGCTTTCGGCGTTGCCCGACTGGATCAGGTTCACGTTCTGCACGCTGCCCTGGGTCGCCTGGGCGACCGCGACCATGCCGGGCACGCCGGCGGTGCCGCCCGCCTCGCGGCACGGCGCGCCAGGCGGGCAGGAAATCGCGTTCGCCAGCACGCCGCCGATCGGATAGTAAGTGCCGCCGGCGCTGCCCGTGCCAATGCGGAAAAAGGTTGGTGCCTGGGCCAGCGCCACGGTGGCGGTGGCGCACAGCATGCCGGCGGCCAAGGCCGTGCGGCGGAGCAGATTTCCGGTCATCCCAATCCTCCGTGAATCGCACAGTCACGCTAGGGCCAGTGCATGCGGGCTGGCAACCGCCTGCCCCCTGCTTGCCGCGCGCGTCGGCGTCGGGCAGCCTTTGCGGCGCACAACGGAGCTCGGGGGCCTGCCCATGAAGATCATCCGCCACGGCCTGCTGGCCGCCTCGCTGGCGTTTTTCGCCCATGACGCGCTTGCACAAGCCCAGCCACCCTTGCGGACCGCCGTCGATGGCACCTTTGCCCCGCACGCCATGCCGAAACTCGGTGGCGGGGTGGAAGGCTTCAACATCGACCTGTTCACCGAGGTGGCCAGGCGGCTGAACCGCGAGATCATCATCGACAGCGCCAGTTTCAGCGGCCTGATCCCGGCGCTGAATGCCGGCCGCTACGATTTCCTGGCCGCACCCACCACGGTCACGCGCGAGCGTGCCGAAAGCCTGCTGTTCACCGAAGGCTACCTGTTCACCGAATTCCAGTTCGGGATCCGCCGCGGCTCGGCGCCGATCACCTCGCTCGATGACCTGCGCGGCAAGACGATCAGCGTGAACCGGGGCAGTGCGTATGACACCTGGGCGCGCAACAACGCCGAACGCTACGGCTTCACGCCCGTCGCCTTCGATACCCAGACCGATGCGGTGCAGGCGGTGCTGGCGGGCCGCGCCTATGCCAACCTGGGCGGCAACACGGTGGTGAAGTTCGCTGCCTCGCGCAACCCGCAGTTCGTGCCCGACTTCGTCATCAAGGAAACCCGCGCGCATTGGGCTGCGCCCTTCCGCCGCGATTCCGCCGAGCTGCGCAACGCTGTCGAGAACGCGCTGGAATGCATGAAGAAGGACGGCACGATCGCCCGGCTTTCGGAAAAGTGGTTCGGCACGAAGCCGGCGGCCGACGATGCCGAGAACGTGGTGTTCCCAGGGTTCGGCGTGCCGGGCCTGCCGGGCCATGACGCCACGCCGCGCGAGCCACGCTGCTGAGCCTGCCAGCGGCGCTTCGCCGCCAGCCGATGACGACCACCAGGCAGCTTCCCGTCGAACCGGCCACCAACGCGTCCGTGGCACCCTTCGGCGTGCTGCTGGGGCCGCAGGCCGAGGCGCCGGAAATCACCAGCGTGTTCTATGGCGACCGGCTGGTCATGAAGAAACCGGCGAAGTTCGTCGCCGACGACACGCTGGAAATCACCGTCGCCACGCTGCACCGCCGACCGCTCGAAGCCCGCTGGATGGAGCGGCATTTCCTGCATACGCAAAGCTTCATCCCGCTGGGCGGCAAACCGTTCCTGATGATCGTCGCCCCACCCAACGGCGATGCGCCGATGCCCGATTTCGACCAGGCCCGCGCCCTGCTGTTCGATGGCAGCGCCGGCTTCTGCATGCACCTGGGCACTTGGCACGAGGTGCCGCTGGCGGTGGTCGATGATACCACGGTGCTGATCCTGATCCGCCGCGACACCGCGCGCGACCTGCGCAACGTGGTCGGCAACGAAGCGCAGGGACCGGACGTGGACAAGAAGGACATCGTCGCCCGCACCGGCACCATCCTGCACGCGGTGCTGTAGGATGGCACGCGTTCCCCCTTCAGGGTTCCTTGCAACCCGCCTGAGGCCGCCGCGGTGAGCGACGATCCCTATGCCGTCCTGGGCGTGCCGCGCACCGCCTCGGCCGACGAAATCCGCGCGGCCTTCCGCAAGCTCGCGCGCAAACTCCACCCCGACCTCAATCCCGGCGACCGCACCGCCGAGGAGAAGTTCAAGAAGGCGTCCGCGGCGCACGACATCCTGGGAGATGCCGAGAAGCGCGCGCGATTCGATCGCGGCGAGATCGATGCCTCGGGTGCCGAACGTCCGCCGCAGCAGCAGACGAAGCAAGAGTACCGGCGCTGGTCGGCGCAGCCTGGCGCCGAACGCTATGCCGATCCCTCCGCCTTCGCCGACATCGCCGATGCCGACGACATACTTGCCGACCTGCTGGGCCGCGGCTTCCGGCAGGGACCTGGCGCGCAGGGAATCAAGCTGCGCGGCGCCGACATCCGGGCAAAACTCGCCGTGCCGTTCCTGGATGCCGTGCTGGGCGGCACGCAGCGCATCGTGCTGCCCGATGGCGGCACAGTGGATGTCACGGTGCCGCCAGGCACGAACGACGACGATGTGCTGCGGCTTGCCGGCAAGGGGGCGCCCGGCTTCAATGGCGGCCCGCCGGGCGACCTGCTGATCGCGATCGCCGTCACGCCGCACCCGAAGTTCCGCCGCGAGGGCAACGACATCGCCTTCGACTTGCCGATCTCACTGCCCGAGGCCGTGCTGGGCGCCAAGGTCGAGGTCGAGGCGCCTGGTGGCACCGTGCGGCTGGCGGTGCCGCCCGGGTCGAACAGCGGCACCACGCTGCGCCTGCGTGGCCGCGGCGTGCCGCGCGCGGATGGCTCGCGCGGCGATGCCCTGGCACGCCTGATCGTCACGCTGCCAGACCCGCCGGACCAGGTGCTGAAGGACTTTGCCGCCAGCTGGCAGCATGGCCAGGGGCACAACCCGCGCGCCGGCCGCTCAGGAGGCACGCCATGATCGCGCGCGACATGTTCCTGGCACAGGCCCAGATCAGCGCCGAGGAGTTCGAGACCTTCCTTGCCGCCGGCTGGATCGCTGCGGGCGATGCCCAAGGCTGCTTTGCCGAGGCCGACCTGGGCCGCATCACCCTGATCCGGTCGCTGCGCGTGGAATGCGGCGTGAACGACGAAGGCGTCGATGTCACACTGCGGCTGATCGACCAGCTGCACGGCGCGCGCACGGCGCTGGCGCGCATCACCAGCCTGATCCGGAAACTGCCGGCGCCGGCACGGGCCGAGCTGATCGCCGCACTGCGTGAAGCCGGGCTTGACGACGCCGGGCGCTGACCCGCCGCCACTGCCACACGGGGACTGACCATGATTCTGCGCCGTCGTGCCATCCTGCCATTGCTCACCCTGCCGCTTGGCGCCCGCGCACAGTCTCGCTGGCCCGACCGGCCGGTCCGCATCGTCGTGCCTTTCGCGCCCGGCGGCACCACCGACATCGTCGCGCGCATCCTGGCCACCCACCTGCAGGATCGCCTCGGCCAGCCCTTCGTGGTGGAAAACCGCCCCGGCGCCGGCGGCACGCTGGCGGCAGCCCAGGTGGCGCAGGCCGCACCCGACGGCACCACGCTGGTCATCAGCAACAGCGCGTCGAACGGCATCTCGCCGTCGCTGTTCCCAAGCATCCGCTACGATGCGCTTGCCGATTTCGAGCATGTCGCGCTGGCCGCCACCACCAGCAACGTGCTGACCGTGAACCCCGCGTTCGAGGCGAAGTCGGTTGCCGAGCTGGTGGCGATGGGCAAGGCACGGCCCGACGGCATCGACTACGCGCATTCCGGCAACGGCACCACCACCCACCTGCTTGGCCTGCGCTTCGCCATCGCCGCCGGCATCCGGCTGAACCCGGTGGCCTATCGCGGCAGCGGCCCGGCCATCACCGACGTGGTCGCCGGCAACATCCGCGTGATGTTCGACGGCCTGCCGAGTTCCATCGGCCACCTGCGCGGCGGCACGCTGCGGGCGCTGGCAGTTGCCGACCCCGACCCGAACGCCATGCTGCCCGGCGTGGCAACCTTCAAGCAGGCCGGCTTTCCCGACCTGATCTCCTATTCCTGGTTCGGCGTCTCGGCACCCAGGGGCACCGCGCCCGAAATCGTCGCCGCGCTGAACCGCGAGGTGCGCGCGATCCTGGCGCGGCCCGCGGTGCGCGCCCGCTACGCCGAGCTCACGGCCGACGCGCCGGATACCACGCCGGAGGCCTATCGCACCTTCATCGCCGAGGAGCTCAAGACCTGGGCGGCCGTGGTGCGCGCCACCGGCGCGACGGTGAACTGACGTTTCTCGTAACCGCCATGAGGTTGCATGCGAAGTTTGGAGCGGACTAAGCAAATCGGATCGCGGCCAACCCCCTCCCTGTCCCTCCCCCGCTCACGCGGGAGAGGGGACCGTTCACGGATGGTGCCGTACCGTCCCCTCTCCCGCGTGAGCGGGGGAGGGACAGGGAGGGGGGGCGGCCTGGCGCGATGAAGCTCACGACTGAACGGACCCAATCGAAAGGATACCGCAACAATGTCGCTGAAGGGCAAGGTCGCACTGGTCACCGGCTCCACCTCCGGGATCGGGCTGGGCATCGCGCATGTGCTGGCGGGCGCCGGCGCCGACATCGTGCTGAACGGCTTCGGCGACCGGGCCGAGATCGACCGCACCGTCGCCGACGTCGCGAAGCAACACGGCGTGCGCACCCATTTCGCCGGCGCCGACATCGGCAAGGCCGCCGACTGCCAGGCGATGATCGAGAGCGCCACGGCCGCCCTGGGTGCCGTGGATATCCTGGTCAACAACGCCGGCATCCAGTTCACCGCCAATATCGAGGACTTCCCGACCGAGCGGTGGGACAGCATCATCGCCATCAACCTCTCCGGCGCGTTCTATGCGATGCGGGCAGCCCTGCCCGGCATGAAGCGGAAGGGCTGGGGCCGCGTGATCAACATCGCCTCGGCGCACGGGCTGGTGGGGTCGCCGCAGAAATCGGCCTATGTCGCGGCCAAGCACGGTATCCTGGGGCTCACCAAGGTCGCCGCCCTTGAATGCGCGAATGACGGCATCACCGTGAACGCGATCTGCCCCGGCTGGGTGCTGACGCCGCTGGTGGAAAAGCAGATTGCCGACCGCGCGGCGAAGAACGGCACGACAGTGGAGGCCGAGGCGCACGCGCTGCTGGCCGAGAAGCAGCCGATGCTGAAGTTCTCGACGCCCGAAGGCATGGGCGCCGCCGCGCTCTATCTGTGCAGCGACGGGGCGGCCACCGTCACCGGCATCCACCTGTCGGTCGATGGCGGCTGGACGGCGCATTAGGCCCGCTTCAAAGTCCCGGGTCGGAGGAACCGGCCCATGGATTTCCGCCTGTCGCCCGAGGACATCGCGTTCCGCGAGGAAGTGCGGGGGTTCTTCCGCGAAGCCCTGCCAGCCACGCTTCGCCGCAAGATCGAGAACGGCATCCGCCCCTCGCGCGACGAATACGTGGCATGGACCCGCACGCTGGATGATCGCGGCTGGGCCGTGCCCGGCTGGCCGTTGGAGCATGGCGGCACGGGCTGGAGCGCGCTGCGCCGCCTGATCTTCCAGGAGGAGATGTTCCTGGCCAACGCGCCGCAACCGCCCGCCTTCGGCCCGACCATGATCGGCCCGGTGCTGATCGCCTTCGGCAGCGAGGCGCAGAAACGCCGCTTCCTGCCGCCGATCCGGCGCCTTGATGAATGGTGGTGCCAGGGATTCTCCGAACCCGGCGCCGGCAGCGACCTGGCCAGCCTGCGTACCACCGCCACGCGCGATGGCGACGACTGGATCATCGAAGGCCAGAAGACCTGGACCACCTATGCCCAGTACGCCGACTGGATTTTCGTGCTGGCCCGCACTGACTCGACTGCAAAGAAGCAGGAAGGCATCGGCTTCTTCATGGCCGAGATGAAATCGCCCGGCATCACGGTGCGCCCCATCATCACCATGGATGGCGGGCACGAGGTGAACGAGGTGTGGTTCGACCGTGTGCGCGTGCCCGGTCACCAACTGGTGGGCGAGCCGATCAGGGGCTGGGACTACGCAAAATTCCTGCTGGCCAACGAGCGTACCGGCATCGCGCGGCTGGGCTTCACCAAGGAACGGCTGCGCCAGCTGCGGCGCCTGGCCGCCGGCGAGCGCAGCGACGGCGCGCCTCTGTCCGACGATCCGCGCTTCGCCGAGGAGCTGGCGGCGCTGGAAGTGCAGGTAAAGGCGCTGGAACTCACGCAGCTCCGCGTGGCCATGGCCGAAGCGAAGCGCGGCGGCGGTTCTTCTGGCGGCTCCGCCGCGGGGGGCAAACCCGACCCCGCCAGTTCCATCCTGAAACTCAAGGGCACCGAGCTACAGCAGGCTGCCACCGCCATGCTGATGCACCTGGCCGCCCCGTACGGCATGCCGGATGCCGCGAAACTGGCCGGCGTGAACGATCCGCCGGAACTGCCCGATTTTGCCCTGCACGCGCCAGCGCAGTACCTGAACTGGCGCAAGGTCTCGATCTATGGCGGGTCGAACGAGATCCAGCGCAACATCCTGGCCAAGGCGGTGCTGGGGCTTTGAGCGTGCTTCACGAGGCCGGGCGCCCCCTCCCTGTCCCTCCCCCGCTCACGCGGGAGAGGGGACCCTCCACGGAGAGTGCCATACGGTTCCCTCTCCCGCGTGAGCGGGGGAGGGACAGAGAGGGGGCGCTTTCCTCAACTGCGATGCTGGTCTAGGCCCCGGACATGGACTTCGACCTTTCCGAGGAACAGCAGGCGCTGGCGGATTCTCTGGGCCGTCTGCTCGCCGACCGTTACACGCCCGAGGCGCGGCTCGCCTACCTTGCCGAACCCGACGGCTTTTCCCGCGCGCGCTGGGACGATTTCGTCGAGCTGGGCCTGACGGCGCTGCCGTTTGACGAGGCGGTCGGCGGCCTTGGCGCGGGGCCGGTGGAGACCATGGTGGTGATGCAGGCATTCGGCCGCGCCCTGGTGGTCGAGCCGTATCTCTCTGCGATCGTGCTGGGCGGTGCCGCGATGCAGATCGGCGCCACCGCCGCGCAACGGGCGCGCATCCTGCCAGGCGTGGCTGCGGGCACCACCCTGCTGGCGCTGGCGCATGCGGAACCCGGCAGCCGTTTCGACCTGGCCGACATCGCCTGCGCGGCCCGCACGGCAAACGGCGGTTGGGTGCTGGATGGCGTGAAGGTCGCGGCACTGGGCGCCGACAGCGCCGACCTGCTGGTCGTGGCCGCCCGGCACGCCGGCGCCTCGCGCGATCCGGCCGGCATCGGCCTGTTCCTGGTCGCCGCCGATGCGCCCGGTGGGGAACGCCGCGGCTTCACCACGCTTGATGGCAGGCGCGCCGCGGAAGTCCGCTTCGCCGCCACGCCGGCCGAACCGCTGGGCCCGCCCGGGCGTGGCTTCGCCACGCTGACCCGCACCATCGAGCACGGCATCGCCGCCACCTCGGCCGAGGCGCTGGGCGTGATGGAGGCGATGCACGCGATGACGCTCGACTACCTGAAGACCCGCAAGCAGTTCGGCCGCGCGATCGGCGAGTTCCAGGTGCTGCAGCACCGTGCGGTGGACATGTTCGTGGCGCTGGAGCAGGCGCGCAGCATGGTGTTCCTGGCCACTGCCGCGCTCGACATCGACGATGACGCCGAGCGCGCGCGTGCGATCCACGCGGCCAAGGTGCAGGTCTCGCGCAGTCTGACGCACATCGCCGAGGAAGCGGTGCAGCTGCACGGCGGCATCGGCACGACGCTGGAGTATTTCCTGGGCCATCTGGTACGGCGCGCCACGGTGCTGGCCTCGCTGTTCGGCGATCCCGATCACCATTTGCGGCGCCTGGCCGCCATGGGCGGGGTGTACGCGGCCGCATGAGCCGAAGGCGCCCCGGCTCGACCCTGGCCGATGTGGCCGCCGCGGCCGGCGTGTCGCCCTCAGCCGTCAGCCGCGCCTTCACGCCCGGCGCCAGCATCGCGGACGCCACCCGCGCGCGGGTGATGAAGGCGGCCGACCGCCTGGGCTATGCACCGAACCTTCAAGCGCGCGCGCTGGCGATGCGGCGGTCGGGCCTGGTGGTTTGGGTGATCCCCGACGCGCCCGCGCCGTTCTATGACCGCGTGGCCCGCACGCTGACCGCTGCCCTGGCCGATGTTGGCCTGGGGCTGATCGCAGTGCAGGCCGAACCGGGCGAACCGGATTCCCGGCAGGTGGAGCGGGCGCTGCGTTTCCGCCCGGATGCCGCGGTGGTGGCGTCCTCCACGCTGGAAACCCGCACCGCGCCGATGCTGCAGCTTCAGGGCGTGCCCGTGCTGCAATTCGGCCGCATCGCGCGTGGCGTGCGCGCGCCGCGCGTGATCTCGGACAATCTTGGCGGCGGTGCGGCGATCGCGAAACACTTCCTGGAGCGCGGGTTCCGGCGCATTGCGTTCGTCAGCGGCCCCGAGGACGCCTCGCCCGCCCGCGAGCGCGCGGAAGGGTTTGCCTCGGCGCTGCATGCGGCCGGGCATCGCCTGGTGCGGATCGCCGGCGGTGATTTCGGCTATGAGGCCGGGCGCGCGGCCGGTGCCAGGCTTTTGGC